>Ga0136555_1001028_pt1 | contig 10420 bp, 8 predicted proteins | sample AntRauTorckE5432_FD_104927 | JGI IMG/M metagenome (GOLD analysis project Ga0136555, IMG submission 104927) | Saline lake microbial communities from Rauer Islands, Antarctica - Metagenome Torckler E5 #432 | ecosystem: Environmental > Aquatic > Non-marine Saline and Alkaline > Saline | place...
TACAGAAATCAAATCTTTGCAGGATCTTGTTACTTATGTCGTAGTCGATGGCGACACCGTAGCATCATTAGCAGAAAAATTCGGGATATCAGAGAATAGCATTAAATGGTCAAATGATCTTACTAACAGCTCAATTGACGTTGGCAGTGAGCTAGCAATTTCTCCGGTGGAAGGATTTGTTTATACAGTAAAAGACAGCGATACAGTTGAGAAAATTGCTGAAAAATACAGTTCAACTGTTGAGAAAATTGTTGCTTTTAACGACGCAGAAATTACTGGTATCGTCTCTGGTGCAACAATTGTCATTCCCGATGGAAAAGTCCCTGCTCCGGTTGTCGCAAGACGCACTATTGGAAGTGGTGGACCTGCGGTCAATGGCTTTAGGTTCGGCTCAAGTGCAGTATACGGCTACAATGGATATGATTATGGCTATTGCACCTGGTATGCTTCGAACAGACGGGCAGAGATCGGTAGGCCAATTCCTGCTAACCTTGGCAATGCCAGCACATGGAAGTCCCGTGCGCAATTAGCCGGCATACCGGTGAGCAACGTACCAGCAGCTGGCGCAGTAATTTGGACACCACCCCGTGATTATTATGGTCACGTCGGATTTGTGGAAGAGGTTTTTCCTGATGGAAGTGTGCGAGTCAGTGAAATGAATGTACGCGGGTGGGGTGTCAGATCAGAAAAAGTGTTAACCCCAGCTCAAGCCGCTGGATATAATTATATATATTAAGCTTGAGAGTTTTGGAGAAGAATTATTAGTTACTTTACACGCCAGAGACGATCCAAACATCATACGATTAGGTCTAGAAAATTTCTCGTTAAATCCGGTCTTATCGGCTTCAACGGATTGTTGCTAGCGTCTGTTATCGGCTTCGTATTATTTTCTGCAGGAGACACACAAACCGGACAGCAACGCTCATCATCGCTGTTGGCCGGAGACCAACAGCAGCGTAACCCACTAGACAAATTGTCGAGTACTGATATTGCCTACAATATTGCTTTGCTCGTCGACATGCCGGAGTCTGCTGCAGTTGCACATGAAAAAGATGCAGAAAATTCTAGGGCTCAAGTGGTGCTCTCAGAGCCTTTAGTTGCCGCAAAACCAAACATAATTACAACTGAAATTAAAACTGTGTCTGACATCACAAGTCATGTTGTTCTAGAGGGTGAAACCATAGCATCGATAGCGAGGCAGTACAGTATTAGTGAAGATTCTATTCGATGGTCTAATTCCGTTTCTCGTAGAGAAAATCTAGCAGCTTCAAGAATTTTGTCTATTCCGCCGATTGAAGGAATTGTCTATGATGTTGTTGTTGGAGACACGCCAGAAACACTTGCGGAAGAATATAGAACAGATGTAGACAAAATAATTGCTTTCAATGACACAGAGATAGTTGGCTTGTTGCCAGGAGAAACAATAGTTATTCCTGATGGTTCAATAATTGCTGCAGCAGCTAATAACTACAACACTGGTTTTTCCGCATCGTACGGGTTCAATTCCTATGCACCTGGTAATTGTACATGGCATACGGCTAACAGATGGGCATCTTTAGGCAAATCTTTGCCACAGAACCTCGGCAATGCAGCAACATGGGTATCAAGAGCGAAACTAGCTGGCCTAGAAACTGGCAAAGTTCCCCGTCTGCACGCAGCAATTCAAACTTCTACAAGTGGATGGGGCCATGTCGGTTTTGTCGAAGAAGTATATGCCGATGGAAGCATACGAATCAGCGAAATGAACTACAATTGGCGACTTTATGCTCTGCGAGATAAAGTTATGTCGGCCGAAGAAGCTCGCACGCATAACTATATCTATTAAATAATCATCACTTGACCCAATAACAGGGGTGAGTATGGTATAATTAGCTTAATATGTTTATTGATTCAACTATAGTGACTATTAAAGCAGGCGACGGCGGCAACGGCATCGTTAGCTTTAATCACGAACGTGGTAAGCCGATGGGCGGTCCCGATGGTGGTGATGGCGGTAACGGCGGCAACGTTATTTTTATCGCGAGCGAAAATCAAAACACACTAGCAAAGTATCGATTCCAAAAAGAGCTAAAAGCGAAAGACGGAAGTAACGGCGGCAATGCGAACTGCCATGGCAAGCGTGGAGAAAATTTGGAAATAGCAGTTCCTGTTGGAACACAGGTGCAAATAAAAGGAACTGTCGTTGCTGATTTGACACAGGATGGGCAGAGAGAAGTAATGGCAACAGGTGGTAAAGGTGGTTTTGGTAACGCTCACTTTACGTCCAGTGTCAGACAGGCGCCAAAAGTAGCAGAAAAAGGCGAAGCTGGCGAAGAGTTTGAAGTAACACTTGAACTAAAGATAATTGCTGATATAGGGTTAGTTGGTTTACCGAATGCCGGCAAAAGCACGCTACTCTCACGCGTCACCGGGGCAAAACCAAAAATAGCAAATTATCCATTCACGACACTCAATCCGCACCTTGGTGTGGCTCAAGTAGAAAAAGGTTCAGAGTTGCTTATCGCAGATATTCCAGGACTTATAGACGGTGCTAGCGAAGGGAAAGGTCTTGGTGATGAATTTTTACGTCACGTTGAGAGAACTCAGGTCTTGCTACACATGATTGACGTGTATTCTAATGATATTGTAGCTGATTATAAAACCATACAAACAGAGCTTAAAAATTACCGGGTTGACTTAACCAAAAAGCCACAAATTATTGCGGTCACTAAAACTGAGGGACTAGACAAAGACATTGTCGATGATCAAATAAAAAGTCTTAAAAAAGTGGTCAAGAAAACTGAGATTTTTCCAGTATCGTCACTTTCCGGCGATGGCCTACAAAAGCTTCTTTATAAACTAAACGAAGTTGTGACGAAGCAAAGAATGCAGAAACAAGCAGAGAAATCTGAAGAAGATGACATTCCAGTCATTAAAGCTGTCGAAGATACAGATAGATGGCATATAGAAATTAAGAAACGATATATTGTTGTGACTGGTAACAAAATAGAGCGATTTGCAAGACGTACTGATTTCGCGTCTGAAGACGGAGTTCGTCGATTGCGAGATATTATGCGTAAAATGGGAATGATGAAAACATTTGAAAAAAACAAAGTCGAGATAGGTAAAAAAGTTTATTTTGGTGATGACAGGGAAGATTATCTGCAGTATTAGTGCTGTCAGCATGAGTGACGTACAAATTTTCACATAATCAAACTGTAGCAATGGTAGAATGATGAAATGAGTGATAAAAACAAACTATTAAAAACACGTATCAAAAAGCTGAATGATAGTGAAAATAGTAATGGGAAATGTGTCATATACGTAATGTCGCGCGACCAGCGATTACAAGACAACCATGCTCTTATAGCAGCGCAGAAGCATGCGATTGCAAAAGAACTCCCCTTTGCTGTGGTGTTCTGTTTATATGACAAAGTAGCAGGTAGAGCCCGTGAGCAGTACCAGTTTATGATAGAAGGGCTTTATGACGTAGAGTCACGATTGAATAAAGTAAATATTCCTTTTATGATGCTGTTTGGTGACCCTGAAGAAAAAATTGGAAATGTGATTCACCACACTGACCCAGACGCTATTTATTTTGATTTCAGTCCGTTAAACGGACCTAAAAAACTAAGAGATACTCTATCAAGTACCTATGCTGTTCCAATGTATGTCGTCGATACTCACAATATGATTCCGGTGTGGGTTGTTAGCGACAAAAAAGAGGTTGGTGCACGGACAATAAGAAATAAAATCCATAGAAATTTTTCTGAATACTTAGAAGTCCCTGAAGATGTCGTCAGTCATCAAATTGCTTGGCCGGGTTCAATAAAATCTATGAGCGATTTGACTTCTCAGATAGCCGAAGTGCTAGATAAGCAAAAGAATAATGGGAGTATCTTGAACTTTGAGCCAGGCGAAAAAGCAGCCCTTAATCATCTTGATTCGTTCGTACAGAACAACCTAGAAGATTATTCAGAGTCTAGAAACGATCCTAGTGATAATGCGCTTTCTGGTATGAGTCCGTATTTACATTTTGGCCACATCTCTTCATTGAGGGTTGCTATAAAGATGAGACAGGTTGCAAACGGCACTGGAGCAGATTTGCATCTAATACATTCTGGCAAAATGCCTCAAGCCGAGGAAGCTGCTAGTAAAAAAGTTGGTTCAGCGAACGCCTTACTTGAAGAAATGATCGTTAGAAAAGAGCTTTCAGATAATTTTTGCTACTATGAAAATGATCATAAAAGTGTCAGTTCGGCCGACGATTGGGCTAAAAAAACTATTGATGCACATGATAATGATCCGAGGGAACACATCTATTCTTACGAAGAACTAGAAGCGGCGAACACTCACGACTCTGCTTGGAACGCAGCCCAAAAGCAAATGATGCGGACAGGCAAAATGCACGGTTATATGAGAATGTATTGGGCAAAGAAAATTAAAGAGTGGACTGGTGATGCCAAAACAGCCGTATCTTTTGCAATACGGTTGAATGATTTTTACTCTATAGACGGGGGTGACCCTAATGGCTATGTTGGAATATTGTGGTCAATAATTGGTGTGCACGATAGAGCATGGACCGAAAGGGAGGTGTTTGGCAAAGTGCGCTACATGAATTACGGCGGTTTGAAGCGCAAATTCAACATTGAGGCCTACGAAAAGCAATGGAATGACTAGAAAAGAAAGAGCCAAGAAAATTACTCAGAGTGACGATTTGGGAGTTAGTTTTTCTTTGCTCGCCTGCAAGGATTATGATATTGACTGGCGAGACACACTACAATATGCAATTAATTTAGGCTTCAAGCGCTTTAGATTGATGAGCTACTGGAAGGTAATCGAAGAGAAAAAAGGCATCTATGATTTTAATGATCTTGACGAACAAATTTCGATTATCAAAAAAGCTGGAGGACGTGTTTCGTTGGCTATTGGTATGCGTCAACCACGCTGGCCCGAAACACACATTCCTCAGTGGTCAAAAGCCCAAAGTACAGCTGCCATTACTACTCATTACATCGCTTTTCATAAAACAGTCATTGATAGATACAAGAACGAGCCAACCATAGAAAGTTGGCAGCTTGAAAATGAATTTTGGTTACGAAGTTTCGGTGAACATGTCGATTTTTCCAGGAAGCGACTCATGAAAGAATTCAATATATTAAGAGAGCTAAATCCTGACAGACCTATTACGATGACTTTAGCAAAAGTCATAAGCTTGCCCTTAAGACGACCGACGCCAGATATTTACGGCACCAGTATGTATCGAATTATCTATAATAATGACAAGAAAAAGTACACCTATACTTGGGCTAGACCATGGGTATATAGAATAAAAAGGTACTTAATAAAACTTTTAAAAAACAGAGAGCTTTTGGTGCATGAACTGCAGACAGAACCTTGGGGTCCGAAGGCCAATTGGGAAATGACCCTAGAAGAGCAGTATCAATCTATAGATAGTGCTCAAATCAGCAAAGCAATCCTGTATGCACAAAAAAGTGGAATAAAACGGATAGATATGTGGGGATTAGAATGGTGGTATTGGCTATATAGTACACATGAAGTCTCTATACTCCCGGAAGAAATTACGGCGGTTCTTCAGAAAAAGACAACGTAAGCTATGGCATCTTTCTGCTAGACTGTATGCATGAAGACTGTCTCTGTGTCATGTAGGCCATTAATAAATAGATGTATAACGAACCGAGAAACGGAATGAGTAAGATAACCTATTATTTTTACGATCTAGAGACGACGAGCGGTAGTCCTTTTACTGGCCATATAATGCAATTTGCAGGCCAAAGAACGGATGAAGACATGAAGCCAATTGGAGAGCCTGACAATATGTTGATTAAACTTAGTGACGATATATTGCCTGAGCCAGAAGCTGTTTTGGTGCATGGCATTGCACCGCAACAGACTCTTGATGAAGGTCTGAGTGAGGCAGAATTTGTTGATTATTTTCATACATCTGTCGCCTTAGCAGGAACGGTATTTATAGGGTTCAACAGTATTCGTTTCGATGATGAGTTTATGAGGAGAATTAATTATCGCAATTTCTATGACCCCTACCAATGGCACTGGAAGGATAATCGGTCTCGCTGGGATCTACTTGACCCTATTAGGATGATGCGTGCTTTGCGTCCAGAGGGCATGAAATGGCCAATGCTAAAAGATAAGCCAACTGTCAAACTTGAGCTTATGGCAAAAGAAAATGGGATTATTCATGAAAATGCCCACGATGCATTAAGTGACGTTATCGCGCTGATAGGTTTAACAGAGAAGTTTAAACATGCACAACCAAAATTATTTGAATATTTAGTTTCTTTGCGTGATAAAAAGAAAGTTGCAGAACTTGCACTAAGTGGCCAGCCATTTGTCTATACTTCTGGAAAATATTCTGCAGAATACGAGAAGACATCTGTGGTTACTAGTTTATTTAAACATCCTAGGCGTGATGCTTCGCTAGTGTATGATTTACGGTATGATCCGTCTGAGTGGATCGATAAATCTGTAAATGAATTAGTTAAGCATTGGACAGTTGCTTACGGCGACGATTTAAAACGATTACCAGTAAAAACGATGCAGTTTAATAAATGTCCAGCCATAGCTCCTTTAGGTGTATTGCAGACTGATTCCCCTAAAAGAATCGGGTTAAACTTAGAGTTGATAAGTAAACACCAAGCACTACTTCAGTCTCATTCAGATTTTATTGAAAGACTGAAGGAGGCACTCGATACTATAGATAAAAAACTGCAAACACAGTTCGACTTGGAAGACAAAGAGGTAGAAAATCAACTATATGACTCTTTCTGGACTCCAGCAGACCAAGCTGAACTACTGACGATACGAGGGACTAAGCCAGATGATTTGAGTGAACTAGTACCTGGCATTAAAAACAAAAAGATTCGTACTCTTTTGCCTCGATATAAAGCTAGGAATTTTCCTAAATTATTGACACAAGAAGAGCGAGAAGATTGGGAGGCCTACCGTCAAAAATTATTCTACGGCAGAGGACTGAACAGTCGGTATGCTTCATTTTCTAAACGCATGCAAGAGATAGCGTCAACGAGAAAGCTTTCTAGTAATGATAAGTATTTGCTAACTGAGCTTCAACTGTATGCGGAATCAATCTTGCCAGAACCAGCTGATCTGGATGCTTAAATAGAAATGTTACGTATGTTGTCTATGACAAGCTGCCGAAACGAGCGTCGTTCCTTTATTAGCAACAATAGTAAACATGCTATGACAGTGAAAGAAAATACTAATAGTATTTCGTAAAATCCTACTTGTCTGCTTGTCCCTGGAATATAGCCAGAAATCATGAACTGAAACACGAGCCTTGCCTTTTCTTGTTATTATTTTTGTAAAAATAAAAGGGCCCTAACTATGTCTGAACAGCTTAGGACCCTCTGTTTCGATGACTTTTCTCTCAATAGCTTTTACACAAGGGAGATCTCAACATCTTTATAAATAAACTATAGCACTAATATACATAAAAAGCAAATCTACTTTTTGCCAAATTTGCGAACTTGAGAATCTAGCCAATCAAGTCTACCTCGGTTGAGCATGAATACAGTCGATGATCCCGCCATAATTCCATAACTCAAGCCTTTAAAAACCCACCATTCAGCAGTTAAGTTTAGCCACAAGCCGACAATAAAGATAACTGCAGCAAAAATATCCCAAGCCCATTTAATGAGTGGTTTATCTGGAAAGAAGTAGCCAAGCAAATTTTCTGAATGTTTTTTCACAAAGTGAATCGCATCATCTGCCCAGTCATGGTTTACTGCGAGCAGTCCAAATCCGGCTAATAATAAGGGGATACCTCCAGGGCCCGGCAAGGGTCCCAAAAAAGGCACTAAAAATAAACAGGTGATGCCAGCTATGTCTGTCGCGATAACTTTCCATAATGGATTCTGACGAGAGCCATCTTCATTTTTTTTAGCCATTGTAGCTATTTTAACACTTGAGCCAAAACTTTTACTGTATTACACTTAAGTTAAACGTAGGAAAAAAGGAGCCGCCGTATGCAAACTTCGAGAAATTTTAATGTAGCTCGAGACCAGTGGCGTCCAAATACGCGTGATTTACGTGAAAGAATGTCTGATCAAGAGCTTTCAACACTTCCAAGTATCGTAGTTGGCAGAGAAGTAACGTTTGATCCAGTTTGTACTGGTGAAGATGGTGATTTGTATAATTATAATGGCTATCTTGAAGATTTAAGAGAGCACCATCAGCCAAGCGGTATAAAAGTACATGTTCCTGAAGGTGGTGTCATGGCTGTGCTGTGTTCTGCTGATGATTTTGTTGGTGCCGTGCTTTCAGCTCAAAAAAAGACAGTAAGCCCAACTAGTAGGAGGGCTCACTATGAAATGCACAGTGCAAAAGATAGATTTAGAAAGTCTCTTGAAGTCGCTAAACATAAGGATAAAGAGCAAGCCAGTGAAATGTATTCTCGTCGTTTAGAAGTTATACAATCTGGAGACTATGATGATGAGAGTTTGGTTCACTTAGGACCAATGGATAGTTCTCAAGAGCTTGAGCGTATGGGCGCAATGACAGTACACTTGCGTCCGAAACCACGCGTTGTGACTTCTACAACTCACTCAACAACCCTTGGATTTGCAGTGCAAAATGACGTTAGAATGGGTGATGGGAACAGGATGGTCCGTCATGCTTTTAGTGAATCGCGTTTACTGCACGGAAATGGTTTACCAGAAGAATATCTTGTGCCAGCTGGAACTGTTGAACGTAAATTATCCTCAGGTCGAGACAATGCTGGTCCAGAGTTGCTTAGTCCACCAACATATATTAGGTTAGGACCAGTCACTACAGTTGAAGTAACTGATTATTGATATATCATCAATAACATTATAAAATATGATACAATTTGATTATGAATAAACTTTCATCACTTGAAGTGTTTCGTCCTGTTCAATTGCCAGAAGGCTGTAGTATCGTGGAAGAGATTGCCGCAACCGGAAATGCTTATTTCGGAATAAGAGGTAATTCACATGTAGGTATTGGCCAGAGGAACGAAGTAAAAGAGACGTTTCAACCAAGAGCATTATATCCTCCAGAAGATAGACTTGCTTTTTCTCATCTATCTATTGCAGGTGAAAATGTAAAAAAATTTGGCAAAAAGATTGTAGACGCAGTCGAAAGGCTTGAGGGTGGATATGAAGATGCTGAAGAAGACGATTACAGAGAAGGGTTACCTTGCACTGAAGGAGCGTTTGAACAAGTTATGCTTGATCATGATTACCCGGTAGCAATAAAAGACCAAATCAAAATAAGACTAGATACTGTTGTTGAGGTATCTGACGCTAGATACCCAAATAAAGCATTATTCGTACTTCAACCATCTGAAAAAAACAATGGGGTAACGCAACGCATGCTTCATTGCATGAGTGATGTAGCATACGAAATCGCTGCTGGTAACAGCGATGTCATACGTGCTATTCCACAGGGTGGACTTGTTAATGGTGTGCTTGTCGCAGAAGTTGATGAAACAGTTGATGAAAAAAGTCGTAACTCTTTTCTAGACGAAGTAAAACGTAAATTATTGCCAGTTGAAGCAGTGACTCTAGGAAAGATTAGTGCATCTACAGAAAACAACTTTTGACCTATGTAAGACTACGACTGTATAATAGATAGTTATGTCAGAGGTTATAAAAGTACAAGGTGCCAGAGAGCACAATTTAAAAGACGTTTCTATCGAGATACCTCGTAATAAGTTAATTGTTATTACTGGCTTGTCTGGCTCAGGGAAGTCCTCTTTGGCTTTTGATACCATTTATGCAGAAGGGCAGCGTCGATATGTCGAGTCATTAAGTGCTTATGCTCGGCAATTCTTGGGGCTTATGGAGAAACCAGATGTCGATTATATAGAGGGTTTGAGTCCAGCTATATCTATTGACCAGAAGTCGACCAGTCGTAATCCGAGATCAACTGTTGCTACAGTGACTGAAATTTATGATTATTTGCGCTTGCTCTATGCGCGAATTGGCATAGCTCATGGTCCTGATGGCAAACCAATCCAAACAATGACCACACAAGATATAGCTGAAGGAGTTGCTAATTTGCCAAAAGACCACCGATTGATGATTTTGGCACCAGTAGTGGTTGATAAAAAAGGCGAGCATGCTCATATCCCTGAACTGTTTACGCGACAAGGGTATGCGAGAGCTCGGGTAGATGGAGTAGTCTATAGTCTAGAAGAATTCCCAAGCTTAGATAAAAAATATAAACACTCTATAGAAATAGTAGTTGACCGGGTGGTAAATACTGACGACCAAACCAGCCGTATATTTCAAGCTGTTGAAAACGCTCTGCAATTGAGTGATGGTCACATGAGTATTATTGATGCCGATAATGAAGAAAAGCTGCACAAGTTTTCTCAAAAGTACTACAATGCGGATTATCCTGATTTTATAGCACCAGA
>Ga0136555_1001031_pt1 | contig 10413 bp, 11 predicted proteins | sample AntRauTorckE5432_FD_104927 | JGI IMG/M metagenome (GOLD analysis project Ga0136555, IMG submission 104927) | Saline lake microbial communities from Rauer Islands, Antarctica - Metagenome Torckler E5 #432 | ecosystem: Environmental > Aquatic > Non-marine Saline and Alkaline > Saline | place...
GCTCCGCGTAGTGAAGGACGTTCGAACCTGTGTAAGTGTTAAGCACTAGATATGTATTGCTTATGTATTAGTCAGGGAGTATGTCGGGTTTATTGGGTTCCCATCCTGACTATATAAATATTAATAGAAAGCTAATCATTTATTACTAATGTGTAAATAATTAGATATCCAATCCTAGTCTTTTAGAAAAGAAATTTATTATTAGAGCTCTAGCTTTTATTTTTTTAGTCATTGGTTTTCCGGCACCATGTCCAGCATCAATCTCTGTATAAATTAGTACGTCATTTTCTTTGTTCGTATCTTGCAGGATTGCTGTCATTTTTCTTGCATGTAACGGGTCTACACGAGAATCCTTTTCTCCTGTAATAAATAAGAAACTAGGGTATTCAATGTTTTCTTTAATATTATGATAAGGACTCCACTTTATAATATTTTCCAAATCCTCCTTTTTATCAGGGTTTCCATATTCATGAGTCCATCTAACCGCCATTCCAAATTTAGAAAATCTAACCATATCTGTAAGTGGAACACTTGAACAAACAGAATTAAATAAATCTGGTCTTTGTGCTGCAACAGATGAAACTAGTAGACCTCCGTTACTTCCACCAAGTATCCCAAGATTTTGACTGCTGGTGTATTTAGTAGAGATTAAATGTTCAGCACATGCGATGAAATCATTATATGAGGTCTGTTTATTTTTACCAATACCACCTTTATGCCAATCTTTTCCAAACTCTCCACCACCCCTAATGTTTGATAAAGCATATATTCCCCCTCTTTCTATCCAAGGAATATAATTTTGTATAAAACCTGGAGTTTGAGGATGACCAAACCCACCATATCCATAAAGTACAGTAGGATTTGTGCCGTCCATTTTCAAGTCTTTTTTGTGAACTATAAACATTGGTATTTTTGTCCCGTCTTTTGATGTGCACCATTCCTGTTTTGATATGTATTCCTCAGGATTTATAGGGTTGTTCATCTTTTGGTACACTTCAAAAGTATCAGTTTCTGGATTAAGTCTGTATTTAATTGATGGATAAAGGAATGACGCGATATCATAGAAAAATTCCTTCTCATGAATGTTTGTTGTTATACTCTTTATTGAAGAATTCAATGAAAGGGGGAGGTCTCCTAAGGTATTTCCATCATGATCCAACATTTCTACTTTTGAATTTACATTATGAATATACTCTAGGATAACCTTATCTTTTGAACAACTCATTGATTTTAAGAGGTCTTCTTTTTCTGGAATAAACTCTTCCCATTTCTCAATAGGAGAAAATAGATCCTCATAAGTATTCCATAATACTCTGTTGTTATTGGCTTTGTAGTTTGTAAATATTAATACTTTATCTTTTAGAAAACGAACAAAAAACTTTGAATCGTAGTTTATTATTAACTCTACTGTTTCTTTCGTTTCAGTATTATATATAAATACGTCGTTTTTACCGCCTAGTTGTGAAACTCCAATAGCTAAGTATTTATCATCTTGAGATAGGGATGGTGATAATATGTCATCTTTAGGTCTATCCTTACCAAAAATCATTTCATCTTTTTCAGGATCTGTACCTATTACATGAAAATATAATTTAGAATGCATTGGCATTTCTGCTTCAGGAACGGTTCCTGGTCTTGCATTTCTCGTGTAATAAAAACCCGACTCATCATTGAGAGTTTTCACTCTTGAGTATCTGCAATTAGTTATATTTTCTAGTATTTTTCCTGTTGATATTTCTTTTATGTATAAGGTTGCTAGCTCATCTCCATTTTCTGAAATACCGTAGATAAGATACTTTCCCTTTAGTGTTACAAACCAGTAGTCTATAGACTCTGTCTTCTTATCTACTGACAGTATACATACCTCATTACCATCTAATCCTTCCTTGTAATATACTGACATCTGATCCTCACCAGCTAATTTTTTCCTATAATAATACTTCCCATTTAAAAGTACTGGGTTTGTGTAATTATCAACACTAATATTATCTACTAGTTCTTTTGATATTGTTTTAAAACTATCATCTACTAATTCAGATTCTGTTTGTTTATTTTGTTCTTCATTCCATTCTTTTACCTGAGGGTTAGTTATATCTTCAAGCCAACGATACGGATCGCTAATTTTAAAACCGTGGATATACTCTAGGAGGTCTTTTCTCTGGTTGTTTATCATAGAAGGTATTATATCAGATATAATTTCTAACATTAGAAATTGAGTTTATGTAATAAAAAAGCGTTTTATTAGTTAACCTACTAAAACGCTGTGGGTGATATGGGTATTTCTAGTCCATATCATCATAATCTGGGCATCCTTCTTCGTCTGTTTCGAAGATAACACCAATCATGTACTTATTTGTATTCATAATAATTTTTGGAATTAATATGGTACTTATATGTAAACAAGAGTTGAATACATTACCAATGAAAATTGTAACATCGATTATTATGTCGTCAAGTATATTTCTATTTTACTAAAGAAAAAAGGCAGTATCTTAATGATACTGCCTTGGTTTTTTTATATTCTCATCTCCCACATCGGATCACCGTTGCGATATTTACCGTTCAGTATTAACTTTTTAAAGCCAAACTTCTTGTAAAATGAAACATGTGTATCTTTGTTGTACTCTCTAAAGGTTACTACCATTGGGAGTTTTTCATCAATAGACTTAATTTCACTAGATAATCTTTCAATCATCTGTTTCGCTAGACTTTCATTTCTAAACTCTTCATCTACCAATAGAGTAGCGAAGAGTCTGACATCTGGACGTTTTTCTGGAATCCAACTTTCTAAAAGTCCTATAACATGGCTTTCCGACTTGATAATAAAGATTAGTGCTTTATAACAATCCTTACTATATATATGTCTCTTAAATATTTTCCTGTGTTGTGCCTTTGGAAAGTTTAAGTTGTAGAAGGAGGTGATAGAGGATAATTCTTCCTCCATATTCTCAGACGTTATCTGTATTATTTTTTTCATCAGCTTTGTTCTCCTGTTAAAAATATTAACCACAATAATATTATTTGTCAATAAAAAGTTCGAACTTCCTCCAAAGGGTAAAAATAAAAACCCTATTTCTAGGGCTTAAATATCGGGCTCCGTCTACTAGAGGATGTTCGAACCTGTTTATTGTAGAGATTGTTTACCCCACAGTTGTTTCACTATATTATTTTACAATCATAAGGATTACTTTTTTTAATCCTACATACGTTCCAATTCCAAATATTAATACTGTAAAAATGATTAACATAGGAAACATAAATGTTTTAAAAGTAACTTGGAAAGCATCTATAAAATTTAATTGACTATTTTGAGTAAGATTAAAATAAAAAGCAAATAAAACAAGAAACAAGAACATGGTCATAAATACTTGAGTAGATTCTTTTAATCCCACCTTTAGATCAAGATTAATAAATTTATAAAAAAATCTAGATACCAGAGCTTGCATCAGAATAATTGTTAAATACAGTATGTTTTCTATTGTACTTTCTTGAAACCCTTTATCCCAAATCAAAAACATCACCAGTCCAATAATTATGAATGGAATGATTTGTAAAAAGACTTGAATAAGTAGATTATTTCTCATGTAAAAATTATATCACAATAAACAAAAAGACCCTTGTAGTACAAGGGTCTTTTTACTTGGCTCCCCGTACTGGACAAGTTCAGAACTCTGAATTGGCAGAAGATTAAAAGATTATTAGAAGAAAGTGGGATTTTTGAGAGTTTTGATAGATTCGAACTTCAGAACTAATATGATAAAATAAATTCATGTTTTTAGATTTTGAATTTCTTACCCTATTTATTCCAGCTGTAATTCTGGCACTATTAGTTGTATTTGTTATGAGACTTTTTACAAGTAAAAAAACAGAAAAATTGCAAGAAAAGGTCAAAGAAAAATTTCCATTTTGGGTTGCGATATTTTTTGGAGCTTTGGCCGTTTTTGGACATGGAGTTGTTGGTTGGCTTTTTCCTTCTTTTCTTGGTGGTTATGTTTTTCTTTATCTTTTATTTTTTACACCGTATTTTGCTGTAAATTTTTTAGGATTTGGTTTTACAAAAAAGAAAACAGCTCTGTTGATTTTAGGAATTTCAACTGCAATTTTAATTGTTACGATTTCTATTTTATTAAGTAGCTAATACTTTACTTTTCTTTACAATTGCTCCGCGGACAGGATTCGAACCTGTAACCTAACGATTAACAGTCGTTTGCTCTACCATTGAGCTACCACGGATTGTTTGACTGTCTCCACTGTGGAGATAGCAAAAATCATATCAAAAAACCTTTGAAAAAGGAAGTCCGACCAGTAAATCAAATATGATATAATTTAAAAGTTGAAGAAATATGACATATATTAAAGTCAAAGTTTATCCTGAATCTAAAAAAGAAAAACTTATTCAAACTAAAGAAAATTATTTTGAAGTTTGGGTTCGTGAAAAAGCAGAAAGAAATCAGGTCAATAAAAAACTTTGCCAGATCATAAGTCATCATTTCAATAATCCAGATGGAGGCGTAAAGATCCTAAACGGACACCACAGTCGGATTAAATTATTAAAAGTTGGTAATAATTAGTCTTATGAATACAAAAATAAACATTAAAGCTACAAATTTAGAATTAACAGCTGAATTAAGGAATCATGTCGAAGAAAAAATTTCGGCAATTGAAAAGTTTATGAGTCTAACTGCTGACGAAACTCCAATAGTAGATGTAGAAGTTGAGAAAAAATATGGCGAACATCACAACCAGGGTGAAATTTATAGAGCAGAAATTAACCTTCAGTATAAAGGAGAGTTTTTCAGAACCGAATCTAAAAAAGAAGATATTAAAGTTGCGGTAAATGACGCCCAAGATGATATGGTTCGGCGTGTCAGAAAAACCCGTGAAAAGAAAAGTGACATATTCAAAAGAGGTTCTAAAAGTATAAAAAGAATGTTGAAGTTTGGGAAAGGGGAATAAATTAGATAAATAAAAAAATGACTTAATTAAGTCATTTTTTTATTTTACATAACCTCTTAAAAAATCTTCATAATCCATTTCCTTTTTCCCTTCTGGTAGAACTCTTTCTACTTTAAATTTTGCCTCATTGGAATTATCATCCCAACTAGCTGATTTAATTTTAACTCTCATTTCCTTGTCATCATTCTTAAAAAAGTAAAAAACTCCCGGCCAAGGATTCAGAGCTTGGATTTTTACAAAAATTTCACGCGCCTGTTTTTCATTATTAAAACTTTTTGTTAAGTCAGAAAATTCTATTCGTCCCATTTCCTTGGTAATTTTTTTAGTAAAAGTTGCTGCCTCATGATCTTGCTCCTGTTTTTCTATCTTGCCGTCTAGATATTGGTTTATAGTTTCGACTAGTAGTAGTCCTCCAACTTTTGCTAATTTTTCTTCGACTTCTAATTTTGTGGGCCATTCTTCAAAATAAAAAACTTCTTGATTGAGGATTGGTCCGTGATCCATTTTTTCGTCCATCAGCATAATAGTTACTCCTGTTTCTTTATTATCATCTAAAATTGCAGATTCGACAGGTGATGCACCACGATAAAGCGGGAGTAGAGAAGGGTGAACATTAAAAGCACCATTTTTTGGAATTTCTAAAACTTCCTTTGAAATTATTTTTCCATATGAAGCAGTAACAAAGAAATCCCATTCTTGTTCTGAAACCTCCTTAATAAAATCATCATCTAGTTTTTCAGGCTGTAGTATTTTAGTATTTAAATTTCCTGATTCATTTATTTCTTCGATCCAAATCTTTGCTGCAGATTTCTGCATTTTATGCCCTCGACCAGCAGGTCTATCAGGTGCTGTAACTAAAATTTTCGGAATAAAACCTGACTCTTTTAATTCTTTTAAAACATTTACACTAAAATCGTCTGTTCCAAAAAAAACAAAATTCTTTTTTTCAATTAAATTAATCATTTTTTTTATTTTCATCACTAATCATCTCATTTAGATTTTCTGCTTTATCAATAAAAAGAATTCCATCGAGGTGATCAATTTCATGTTGAAAAATTTGTGCCATCAATCCAGTTCCTTCCATTTCAAATTTATCACCGTTCTCATCTAGTGCCTCTACGGTTGCACGACTAGATCTTTTAACTTTCCCATACCATGGCCTAACCGATAGACATCCTTCATCCATTTTTTTGGAATCATTAGATTTCCAGATAATTTTTGGATTTATAAAAACAAAATTAGGATTTTCGGGCTTCATTTCCATTGCTTGATAAGCATAAGGTGAAACAACAAAAATTCTCAAAGATTCTGCAATTTGAGGTGCAGCAAGAGCAACCCCATCTGCTTCACCAGAAAGACTTTTGTGCATCTCACTAATAATTTTTTGGATTTTGGTAGATTTAATTTCTTCCAAAGACAGCTCTTTTGCAATCTGCCTTAAGACTTTATTATCTTTTTGAACAATTTTCTTCACTAGTCTAAATAATGCTTTATTTTTTGCCTTTTTTCAAGTCTGGCGTTAATATATAGACATATGAATAATGAAAGACCACATACAGATCAAGAGTTTATTGAACATGAAAAGGAAATTGCTTCTGGAGAAGTTACTCCTAAAGACAGATTAGAAAATCAAATTCGCTTAGCTACAATGCTTTACGCAAAACTACACGAAAAAAACTTTGATGTTGAAACCCATGAGGGTAGAAATAAAATAATGGAATTTTGGACTCAACCAGTAAAAGAAGGCGATAAGACTTTCTCCGAAATATATAGAGATATTGAAAAAGAAGAAGATTTTGAAGAGCATTCAAAATTTAAAGGTGACATTTATAAAATTACAATAGAAGATATAGAATATTACAAAGAAAACCAAGCTTTGCCAGAAGATCCCGAATTAGAGTAATTTCATTTTCTGTTTCATTTTTAAAACAAACTCTCGGAGTCTATTTCTAATTTAAATTTTGGTGGTAGCATTTTAAATTTTTCAATCAAATTATCTTGAGGCCAGTCTTCTTTATCTAGAATCAGAATACCTACTGCGGTTTTCATTCCTCGATTTCTCATTACTAGTGATTCAAAAATAATCATATCTTCCAAACCAAAACTTTCCTTAACTTTTTGGATTTCTTTTTCTGCAACCTCAAATTTTTTAGCAGAGGTAGATATTTTTATTATTAAACTAAAAGGAGGGAAGTTGTATTTTTTTCTTTCAATAAACTCAGTCCTATAAAAATTCGTTAAATTACCTGCTTTTAAATTAATAAAAATGTCATGCTCACTATTTCTTGTCTGAATTAGAAAATTCTGCTTCGCCTTGCTTCTAGCCTTTAATAAAATATTTAAAATTCTTTCCTTAACTCTAAAATCAGGAGAGGAGAACATTGAATCAATTGTGCTGACCGCAACATTTTCAATTGGTTCGTGCAGGTATAGTAGTGCAAGTTCTGTTCCTACCATTATTGCACTCGGTGATTCATAAAACTCTCTAACAATCTTCCCGGCTTGCACAGAGGTTTTAGCACTGTCTTTATCTAAAATAAAAACTTTTGCCTTTGGAAAATGCTTTTCAATTTCTCTTTTAATTCTTTCGGTTCCAAAACCAACAGTTTGTAGTTTCCAACTGTCACAATTTAAACATTTTTCACCGGAGTGTCTTTTTGATCCACAAAAATGACAATTGAAATAGTTTTCTTTTTCCTGTGCATCTTTTCCATACAAAACAACAGGAGCAGAACAGTCGCTACACTTAACTGTGGTTCCACAATCCTCACACACAACTAATGGCGAAAGACCTTTTCTATTGTTAAGTATAAAAAGATGATCACTTGAGAATATATTATTTTTAATTAATTCAGCAAGACTCCTTGATATTGGATCATTATAATTAGGTGATTCTTCTTCATCTTTCATATCTATAATTTTTTGTTCGGCATCTGAAATAGATCTGAATTTAATAGGGGAGAATTCAAAGAAAATTCCGTCATCATATCTCTTCAGTGTTTCAGTTCTTAACATAAGGTCTCCATACATAAACGGAACATTTATTTTTTCTGCATATTTTTCCGCAAAAAAACGTAAATCCATGTAAGGCATTCTTTGAGTTCTGAATGCTGATGAGTTTTCTCTTTCTACGATAATTATTCCTATATTTGAGATAGGGAGGCTAATAAATTTTGGTGTAGCAATTAATAGAACTGGTTTTTCTGATTCATTAATTTCCCCCCAAATATCCAATAACTTTTTCTTTGTTGCCTTACTGTTCAGAACAAAAGTATTTTGCTCAATTCCACGACTTAGTCTTTTTTCTGCAATGTTACAATCTTCAATAGTTGGAACGATAAAAATAACAGATTCATTCTTTGCAAATTTTTCACGAATAATACTTTTGTATTCTGAATACCTGTCGTCGTCCTCAGTTTGTAAAACATATTTCTGGCTTTTAGTTTTTGTTTGCTTTACTTTTTCATCCGAAATATCATTTACTTTTTTGAACTTATCAATTTCTTCAAATACAGCTTTGGGGATAATGGATTCAATTACTGCACCAACCGACGTTGCAAAATAGTTTGCAGTTTCACTAACTGCCTCAATGAATTCTTTTCTTAAAAAAATATCTTTTGAAACACCTTTAATTTTTTTAATAGCAAAGTCCTGAGAACGAAGCTCACTTTTTACTTCTTTTCCACTCTTAACTCCAACAACCAGACCTTTAATATTGCGATTTCGAAGAGGGACAGTAACAATAGAACCAACCTCAATTTCTTTTGAAGAAAAATAAGAATAAGAACTATTCCTGATTGATTTGCTAAAAGGTGTTACCTCAATAATATACATATCTTAATTTTACCTTATTATATTTAAAATAATTGTAAAATGCTCGAAAAAAGATTAAGATTGTTCTACATATGGGATTTTTCACACCAAAACTTGGGATTGATTTAGGAACAGCAAATACGCTAGTTTATGTTCCTGGTCGTGGAGTCGTTTTAAATGAACCATCTGTAGTTGCTATTTCAGAACAAGACAATAAAATTTTAGCGGTAGGAAATGAGGCAAAACAAATGATCGGTAGAACACCAGAGAGTATTATTGCTTATCGCCCTATGCAAGATGGTGTAATTGCTGATTATCGTGTGACCGAGGCTATGCTCTCTTATTATATTCAAAAGGCTCTTGGTAAGTGGAATTTTTTTAAACCAGAGGTGATGGTGTCAGTTCCTGCTGGGGTAACATCAACAGAACGCCGTGCTGTTATTGAGGCGGCTATCAAAGCGGGTGCCAAAGATGCCTTTGTGGTAAAGGAACCAATCTTGTCTGCTATTGGTGCCGGTATTCCAATTCAAGAAGCTCAAGGAAGGATGATTGTTGATATAGGTGGAGGAACAACTGATGTTGCTGTTATTTCTCTTGGGGGAATTGTTGCTTGCACATCTGTTAAATGTGCGGGTAACAGAATTGATTCTGCAATCGCTGATTACATCAAAAAAACTTTCAATCTTGCGATTGGTGATAAAACCGCCGAACAAATAAAAATCAAAATTGGTTCAGCTGTTTTATTAGATGAAGAATTAGAAATGACTATCAAGGGACGTGACTTTCTAACTGGTCTTCCTCGTTCAACTGAAATTAAAACTAATGAGATAGTAAAAGCGATAAATAAAGAATTACGGGAAATCGTAAAAGCGATCAAGGATGTTTTGCAAGAGACTCCACCAGAATTGTCCTCAGACATTATTGATACTGGAATCATGATGACAGGAGGAAGTTCTCAGTTGCGTAATTTGCCTGAATTGGTTTATCGAAGAACAGGGGTAAAGGCGAACCTTGCAAAAGATGCTCTATATTGTGTTGTGAAGGGGACCGGAATTGCTTTGAATCACCTAGATGTTTACAAGAGATCTATTATTACGAAGCGTTAGTATTTTATTACATAAATGCAGAAAATATTTGACCAATACAAAAAAAATGGAGACTTACATCACTTTCATTTAATTGAAGGGGATAAAGAAAACATTAGAGAGACTTTACTAAGCTTTCTTGAAAAAGACTTTGGGTTAAATCCTAAAAATTCTGCTCTTTTTTATAATTATGAATTTGATCAATTTTTAGTTGACGATTCTCGTGCACTTTCAATGAAAGCGAATATCAAAACTCCAGAAGGTGAAAAAATGGTTTTTGTAATTTTTGCCAATTCAATAAATGAAAAAGCACAGAATGCACTGTTAAAAACATTTGAAGAGCCACCACAAAGCACATATTTTTTTGTTGTTCTACCAAGAACGGATAGTTTGTTGCCTACATTTATTTCACGATCAGTTTTGGTGCGAGGTGGCAGATATAAAGGTGGAGAAACTTTGAATGATTTAAGAAAAAAAACAGTTGGAGAGAGATTAAAATTTGTTGATTCTTTAGTAAAAAATATTAAGGATGAAAAAATAGAAAAAATAGAAGCACAAA
>Ga0136555_1001032_pt1 | contig 10398 bp, 10 predicted proteins | sample AntRauTorckE5432_FD_104927 | JGI IMG/M metagenome (GOLD analysis project Ga0136555, IMG submission 104927) | Saline lake microbial communities from Rauer Islands, Antarctica - Metagenome Torckler E5 #432 | ecosystem: Environmental > Aquatic > Non-marine Saline and Alkaline > Saline | place...
AGCGTACAAAGACATTATGTTTTTGCGTGTTTTTTTTTTTTTTAATGTTGCAGACGCGCTGAATTTAGAATGCACAGAAAGAAACAAAAGAGCTCGACCCGACCGCGACCCTTTTGTTCACACCATCGGCAGCTGGCTTTCGACAGCCGTGAACTCAAACCGCCCTGCAGCCACTGGTACGGGCATGTAATCGCGAAACGCTTCGGGCATGTTGTTACTGCCTCGCGGTGCAGCCAGGCCGTGGGTGGGGTACCACGCGTCGTGCATCCAGCGCTGAGCTATGTTGAAGCGTGGGGCTGCAGGCCCCGCAGCATCACCCAAGTGGCCTAGCGAGCCCATGGGGTTGCTGGTCGGACCGATTGAGACGTTGATGCTAGTCTTGGACTGGGCACGGTTGTCAAAGAGGTCAAAGGGCGAGTGGCTCACCACGACGCGCTTGCGGTGGTAGCCCACAAAGACCTTGAGCAAAAACCCTGGTTCGAGCGCGGGCACGTAGTGGTAGGCGGGCGAGCCGGCTGGAATGACGACGCGGTTGCCGCTCGATGCTCTGGGCGCCCACGACCCGTACATCTCGGCCGTGTTGACCACTTGCACCGTCAGCATGTGGTCGTTGAGTCGAATGGCGTGCGGGTTGTGGGGCGCTTCGGGGTTGTTGGTCGGGCGCTTGGCTAGGGGTTTTTCGTAGCCGCGCGACGGAGCAGCCGTGTGGTACGAGTTGAGAGCGCCAATGAACGCGTAGTTGCGGTTGTGGTACTGGGGCTGGTCGGCTTCCCAGGGGTTGACATGGCGCAGTGGCAGCTCGTCACCAAAGTTGCCCAGCACGGGATGGCTGTGGGCGTACATGTAGGCGCGGTAGTCTTCGGGCGTGATGATGCACACGTTGCGCGAATCGTTCATGGTTTCCTGCCAGGCCACGTTGCGATGGTAGTCGGCCGACGTCAGGCTGGCGCAGCGCAAGTAGTTGGGGCTGCGGTAGCTGCGCGTTTCGTACTCGTTGTTGTGCGTATCGACGCTGTAGATGACCACGGGCGAGTCGGTAATGGGGACGGTCGTGTAGCCCACCTGCTGCTGGTGTGTGAGCCGCACCTGCCCGGGGGTAGCACGGTTACGCGACCCACCGGCCGTCATGCCCGCGGCCGTGATGAACGAGTTGGCCGTCCCGCCCAGCTGCGGTCCCGTCAGGGATGGCGTCAGACCGTTGGTCGTCTGCATGCTGCGAGCCATGGTATCGGCATCCAGGCTCGAGTAGCTAGCCATGTTGGCCTGCAGGGCCAGGCCCACGGCCCGCTGGTCGTTGCCCAGGGGGTCGAGCGTGTTGAAGTGGACGTCCGTCATGCTGGCAGGTGGAATGAATGAAGCGAGAGGAGGGGAAAAATGCACAATGACACACACGCGCGCTACAATTTGCCCAAAAGCAGCCAAGCAAGCTTAACCCCAAGGTCGTTTATTCTACGGGCGACCCAGAGAAGGGTGATGACGCTCGGCTTGATCCCGGACTGTGGCCCAGCATCGAAGCGTCAATACTAACTTCGCCCGACGCAACTGAACCCTCCGACGCCAGCTCGGAACCCGGATCGCCAGCCAGCCGTGCCACTTCCAGCAAGTGCTCGCGCTCAACCTGGTCCCACATGGCGCGGCATGTTGCAGCCTCGAGCCAGACGTGACGCATGCGGGTCCCAAGACCCTGTCCAGGTCGCCGACGCAGCACAACACCCAGGCGCCAGAAGCGATCGCCAAATTGCGCCGTGGCGGTCCGGTGGCACACGTCGGGTACATGGCCCAGAAAAAGCTCGTGGACGGGCACAATGCCCCGCACCTGCAGACAAATCACTTGGGCTTGGAGGGCCCGACACACAATGCCATCGCCCAGGCCCACCAGCACGCCCACAAAGGCCGTGTTGGGCGTCGTGTCGGTCACACCCACTTGCTCGGTGTTGAGCGTGTCTAGGCGCCACTCGGGATGGTCGTAAAAGTAGCGACGGCCGCCGCGCCCAACGGTGGTGGGCTGCGCGGTTACACGGGGCCAGACGATGCGGTAGATGGGGACGCGGCCGGGGATTTGCTCGTGCTCGGGGTCGATGTGGACGGCAATGGGGGTGCCAATAGCGAGCGGGCCGTGAAGGCGGGAGAGGGTTTCGGTTGAAACCACAAGCTTAACGACCTTTGCGTTGCGGTGGGACGGTGTGCGCCGCAGGCGTTCGATCGTTTCAGTGGGAGTTTCGTGGTTGGCCCACTCGGTGAGGGCGCGCGCTTGGCGCTCGACGTCGTCGGTGGCGGCGCCAGGAATGCCGCTAGTGAAGCGCCCGTACATACTTGGTCGGCCAACGTCTCGTCGATAACTACGCTGGGATCGGCCAGACTTGTCTGCAATGCTTCCAGCTCGCGGGTCCACACCGTTTGTAGCTCGGGCAACGCGTCGCAGCGGTCAAAGTCGATGGTGCCAGCCACCAACGCCAGCGCCGCCCGGATAGACGCGACTGCCTGGTCTCGCGTCTCGCTCGGGTCGACTGCCGGGGCCAACGTCGCAGTAAACGGCATGACAACGGCCAGAGGTCGTTCTCCACCGCCCGGAACCACCAGCAAGCGGTCTTGACGGCGCCAGGGCGGCCACAGCATGTTGGCCTCGTTGTAATCCACACACAGCAATCGGACCAAATTGCGCAGCAGCTCCCAGCGCCGGACTGCTGGTCCCAGCTTGATGTTGCTGGTTCGGCGATCAAAGCACCAGGCACACTTTCGCCACGTGGCCTTGCCATGGACCACCAACGCCACGGTATGATTGCCCGTGTCGGGCAACCACACGCGATCGTAGATGTGCACGGCGCCGTATCGATCGGCCCGGCCCTTGAGTACGCGCACGTAGCAGTCGAGCAGGGCCGTGTTGTTGGGAACGAGGCGTCGCTGCTGGGCCCAGCGCGGTCGATCAACGTACTGGCCGTTCACGTTGAGCTCGGTCAGGTAGACGGTTACGCGCGCCAGCGTGTCGGTGAGGCCATGCCAGATGCCCAGATAAGCCCAGCTCTCGGGCACGTCGCCCTGGCGGCGCAGCGCCTTTTGCTTCCGGGTCAGCTCGGGATGGCCCACCTGGGCATCGTAACGCTCGAGGCGATGGGCAATGTCCACCAACGCTACCGGCTGGGCCGGGTCGCTAGGTTCAAAGCGCGCGACGCTCATAATTCCAACAATGGTGCGGTTTTGCAAGCAGATAGCAAGTGTAAATGACACTTGGATTTTTGCGTGGTTTGCGTGAAAGAGTGCTGACCAGCATCGTGTATCGCGTCGTTCTAGCCCTGTTGGGGATTGTTCTATCGGGTGGCACACTATTCGTAATTACAACAGAAAGATAAACCACGCCCGACTTTTAGGTTCTTTTCTTTTTGCAACGCTGTCCGGCCGGCATGATGCAGTGTTGGTTGTTTTGCATTGCTAGTCTACTATTGGCTACCGGCCCATGCTGGGCTAGTTTTACCCCCTGTTTAAAAGTATACACCGACGCCGCCTGTAAAACCCCTTCTACCGTCGAGGGGTTTGGCGCTTACGTAGCGTGCCCACGGTCAGCGGCTTGGGGAGTCGTGGCTGAAGCGACATGCTTAAGCTCTGCCGTGTTGCAGCTCAACAAAAGTTATTCCCCGAGTGACGCTGATGAAGAGCCAATAGTGACAATCACTTCAATTGCCACCAACCAATGCATTCTCCAAGCCGAGGCCGAAGACGGCCTCGAGGCAATTTATAGCTACGCGACGTGCGCCGGCATTTGAGCAACGCGTTCGCTAGCCCTGTTGGGGGTATTAATAGTGCTGCTAGCAACACTGTGACCAAGAAACAAGCCTAACAACAGCTTATTTCCGTGCCAGCAACAATGAATTTGCGATTGATGATTGCGGGATGGCTTGTTGGGGCGGTGGTGGTTGCTCAGATTGCGCCCTGCATCGAATTTTACGAGGACGCAGCATGTAACACGCCCGTCATGCTAACCGCCACGCTGGCCTTCCGAGCTTGCCCAACGGCCAGCAATGGTGACACGACCGTTCTGGCAACCTGTGATAGCGCCGATGCCACTACCCTTACTGTCACAAGCACCGAATCTGATGATAATTCAACCGGAACCTATTCTACCACCACTGGCCGCTGCTCGAGGCTGGTTTCAGACGCCGACCTTTACTACGTCTCTACCTGCGCGTCCAGCGGTACTACTTTTAGCGTCGTAGCTCTGAGTTTGGGCCTGCTGGTGTACTGGAGTATTAGCTGTGGTTAAACGAGGGAGAACAAATTCAAGCCTAACAACAGCTCATTTTCACACGAATCGTCCACCATGCGTTTCTCTGCAGTTCTACTTTTGCTGGCTGGTCTGACCGTCATGGCAACGGCTCTTGACCCCTACATACCGGCCTGCGTAGCTTTTTTCTCTGACGATCAGTGCAACACTGCGCTGGAAGATAGCGATCGGCTGTCGATGGGCGTGTGCCCCCATGCCAATATTGGCATTTTTACCATTTCGGCCTACTGCAACAACCCCGAAACCCTGACACTGCGCTTTACAACGCTAGAAGACGACTCGGAGACGGGCTACCCCAACGTTGTACACCTACAGACGGGCGAGTGCGTTCCGTACCCCTTGGAACTGGCCCCGCTAGACAACGTGTATTACTACGCGCTTTGCGAGTTTGATTGAGCCTGGCTTTTAAATTCTATTTTTCGACTGCAACACGCGCACACTGGCCGCTATTTCACCAATCACCAGCACACTCAGGCCAATCCACGTTAGGCGGCAGGCCATGTACTCGGGCAGCTCGAGAACCTGGGCGCACAGGCCATAGAGCAAGTTTTGGCCGTGTGTGGCTTCAAACCACAGAGCCAGGATTGTATGCAGCACGCCAAGGGCCCAAGGCAGACGCTTGAGCTCGTCGCTGGCACGGTACATGCCGTAGAGCTGCCAGACGTGGGCCAGCGTGAAGACGGCAATAAACGGCTGGGGTTGGTGGCGAATGTCGGTCAAAAACGTCGACAGCACCAGCGTCAGTTCGATGTGCACCACGTGCACCATGACCAGCGACGCATACTCCCAGCTCTTCCAGATCAACAGGCCCACGGCCAGGCACCAACTAACGGGCAACGCTATTACCAAATGCCAGCCGTACGTGTGCCACGCGTTGGCACTGATCCAGTAAAAATAGCGGTCCATGTTGCTCAGGATGGGCGACCCGACCAGGCCCAGCCAGGCCACCACCTGCAGCGCCAGCACGCTTAGCAGCAAGTTGGGCAACCATCCGCGCCAGGGGTAGTAAACGCGCTCGATGCCCACGGCCACTAACGCCAGAGTAAACGCTGTAACGAGGATGACCCACGCCAGACTCTGTGGCAGCTTGCGGTCAATCAGCTCTTCATACTCGGGATTGACAATGCCAATGTGGGTGTCGGTGACAATCAGCGCGTCGTGGTCGCCTAAGAGCACGGCGTCGACGGTGGGGCTGCGCGTTTGCCAGACAACGGCCGCCGGGTCGCTCAGGTCCGACACAATGCTGCTGCAGGCGTCGGCACAGGTGCGCTGAAACACGGTGGCCCGCTGGTTGCGCACGCTGATTTCCACGCGCGACCACGTGTCCCACACGGCACTCGTTGGACCCAGGCCAACGTAGACGTCGTCGGGCGAGCGCGCAACGCCGACGGGGATGTTGGTGCCCAGCAGCAGGATCCGACACGGCGGTGGCGTGTCGATGCACGCACTGATTTGCACCAGCGACAGCTCTTCCGTGTAGTGCGGGCCCGACAAAAAGTCGCCCGTGACGCTCTCGGATCCTGGGACAACCACCAAGCGGATGTACAGCTTGCGCTCGTCGGTAATGCGAATCGCGTGGTGGGTCACGCAAGCCCCCAGACGGTTGGCTGCGTCGACCGGAAAGTAACCACATGGGCTACCCACAGTTGAGTGGCGATGAAAGTGATACGAGGAACGGGTAGCTGCACCAGTGCTGCGCGTCAGCACAGCCCAGGCCAGCATCGCTAGCCAGCGCCGCGGTAAAAAAGCCATGGCGGCACAAGGTAAGAACAGGCAGTGCTCGTGTGTGTGTGTGTGTGTGTGTGTGCTGCAAAGAGTCCTGGGCTTTTGAGAATGAGGAGGTGGGAGAAAACGCACTTACAACCTCTGGTAAATTTCAGTGTGCAAAGCGCTACTACAGACACGGCTCGCGACAGCTAACCATCGTCAGTACGGCTCATGCGGACCCGCTGCGTAGACCGGCCGGCCGACATGCCGTGCCGTCCTTGGCCGCGATTTGGTTGGGGCGAGCTGCTGCGGCTATCACCGCCCGCTTGCTGAGCAGAAGCTGTTGCATCCACGGCCTGCTGACGGTGATCGTGCACGCAGTGGTTGGCCCGCACCACATTGTCCAGCGCGTGCAGACGGCAGTCTTGAATCTTGACGTACTCGTACGCCACCAAGCCGACATAGGCCATGGTTTGCAGGGCGGCGACGGCCACAAAGAACTGGGTGCCCGACTGGCTGCTGAGCGGACAGGGGCTGGCCAGCGGTGGCAAGTAGTGGCACTGAAACGGAATCTTTTGGGTGCTGCCGGGTGATGTGTCGTAGGGACAGTACTCGGCCGCACGGGCCGGCTTGTTGAGGCAGTGATGACTGTACGACAGCTCAAACGCCTGGCTGACGGTCATCAAGATCAAGACGGCGCCCAGCGTCATCCACTGCTGGTAAGCGGTTGTGGCGAGCCAGTTGGTGGGGTTGTAGGCGGCAATGGCCAAGCGCGTGTGGGCCAGTTGGGCCCAGCTCAGCACGCGCCACGAGTTGGGAAGGTTGTGCAGGGGTGTGCGAGCCGCCAGCCAGCCCCAGTACACGCAGACGGCCAGCTGCACCAGCGTGACAATATTGAGAAACTTGACGTTGGTGTGCCCGTAGCCATGGCCCAAGAGCTCGTTCCAGGCCGAGCGCACGGTTTTGCCCAGGTCTGTCACCAGGTGGCGAATGTCCTTGAGCAGTGGGGTTTTGGGCTGGACCGTCAAGGTCGTTTTGAGCGGGGCTTGGGTGGGGCTGCCGTCGGAAGCCATCGTGACTGCACCGGACACTCGGGAACAAAAGGGCGTGATCCGAAAAAAAATGCCAGTCAAGTTGCTCATTTACCATTGCTTGGCGCATGCAGGATGGCGACCCGTATCGAGCGCTGGGTACTGCCCGACCGGCCCAGCGACGGGCTGCCGGCCATCTTGGCCAACCGGGCCCTGGTGATTGACCACCTGGCGACCGATGACGCTGTCGGCTGGCGATGGACCCTGGACGCAGAGGGCGCCAACCACGTCAGCGACAAGGCCGACGTCTTGCTGCAGACTTGGGTTGCCTACATTGTCATGCGCGGCGCAGTGCCCGTGGCAATTGTACTGACGGGCGAGCTGGTCTTGGAGCCCCAGCCGGCTGCCACTGTGATTGACATTGGCCTCAACGGTGTGCACGAGCTAGTGGCCTGCTTGGACCCCGCCGATATTCCTCTCTGGACCCCAGTCGAGCCTCTGGACGACGAGGATGGCGATTGGCAGTGGGTCTCGCTGGCGTCAGACAATCACAGTGCCGGAACGCTAATGGCCCTGACCGTGTCTAGCCCCGATGAAGCTCTAGGGTCCTTTACTCGGGCACCTGTCGCGGTGCTGCTGGCTCGCCACTCGCAAGTTGGGCGCAAGGCCCACTACACCCCTGTTCGCATTGCCGTCAACCTAACAACGGTCCGTCAGCACGACACGCTCAATGCGCCTCGACCCGATCCGCTGGTGCTAGGGACGCTGCTGGCCAGTCACATCATACCGCGCTGGCTAAAGGGGCATGCCACCACAACAACCCCGATGCAATACAACTACCTGCCGCAAGATGGCGCGCCGTCGGCCCACTTGCTCAGCGCTGCCGCAGCGCTTTTGCTGGGTGTTGACGCCCCCCGGCTGCTAAGCTCTGACGTGGTTGCCAACAGTATTGTCCCCACTTTTTTTGCCACTGTAGCTCCCAATCAGCACGCGCCTACGCCGCGTGTGCGGTGCTGGACGCCTACCGATACCCTCCAGCAGCAAGCACCCGCCCTCCAGACTTTGGCCTGGCCCGTTTTGCAGCCCGACACGGCCCGACAAAGTGAGCTTTCGCTGGCGTGCCTCAAACCGCGTGCCTCGGCGTCCATGGGCGCTCGATTGCTGCAGGCGTTTAATCACCTGTGGACCGACCAAGAACTGTGCAGCCTCACGGATCAGATAAGTAGCGCGACGGGCGGCGTGTTTGACACCTGCCAGACCACCTCCGTCGACGTTGACACTTGCGCCCAGGTGGCCAATACTCAGAAGGCGGGTGAAGCGTACCTGGCAAGCTACACTGCTACAACGAAAACCCCAAGCGATCGCCATGTCCCCTACGTTATGCGCTACCAACGCCGCATGCCTGTAGCCGTGCTGTGGGTCGACACCCAGGCGGGCACCGATGCCCTCAAGCCCGGCCATCATCCAGTCATCAACCCCGTTGTCTACAATCGGCTCGCCCGAGAGCCGGTGAGTATGCGCCGCCACATCCTGACTGCCATCATGGCCATGTTGCTGGGACTGACAGAGCGGGCGCTGGGTGGCCGTTTGGCGCTGCCTGTTGGGCGGCCCCATTCGGTCCACCCGCGTCCAGGCTTTTACAGGCTTTTGATGGGCGTCGACACCACCGCAACCACTCGCCTGTTTCGCATCCCACGCGTCGAGTGCCACCACCGCAAAAAGCGCCGCGGTCAGGCCGGCAAGCGAGCGGCCCAGCTCCTGGGGGCGCTACCCGTTTCTTTAGAGCTGCGGGGTGCGCATACTATACCCCACTACGCACGTCTAGGTGTGGGGGCCACAATCCGTTAGTTAGTTTCATTTTCCTCGTCTGTGTTGCCGCTGCCTCAAGCCGCGCACAGCAACAAAAATTCGACCTTTTCTTTTTTTTTTTGGTGTGTTTTAAGGCCGCAGAACCATGTCCGATTCTACTCGCAAGTCGCGCTCGGTGCGCTGCCACATGTTTTTGTACACGGGGGGCAACGACTCGCCGCTCGAGCGGTCGTGCCGGCAGAAGCTCACCACTGAAACGGTGCGCGTTTCTTTGGACGAGTCGCCGGGGGTGGTCGTGTGGGCGCCCGAGACGGTGGTAGAGGCCTGCAACGGACAGCGACCCGCAGAGGATCGGTCGGAAGACACACCCTTGGCAGCCCTGTCGGCCATACCCCCCAAATTGCTCAAGTACGTAAGCACGCTGCGCCGCGCTCTGGTGCGCGGCGGCCGCGGACGCTATTTGCTTGTGGTCTGGGATCCAGCCACGGTCGAAATTCGGGCCGGGCTGGTGGCCATTACGTACAACGGGCGCAAGCATCTTGGCAGCATGGTCCGCGAGGGTGTGTGGCGGCCGGGCGACTCGCTGACACAGGCGTACCGCGACGCCGACATTGCCCCCGACGTGTACGTCGACTTTCACAAGATTGAGCTCAACCAGCAGCAAGAGCGCAAGAACGGCATTGTGTTTCAGCTGGCCAACGCGTTTGGCATTGTGGACCCGCACACCCAGTACCGCCAGCTCAAGGTGGACTTTTTGATTGAAGCCATGCTCTTTACCTCGGCCCTCAAGTACCAGGGCCGCAACCTGTACTACCTCTGCACACCAGAGCGCAACATCTTGCCCACGTCGCCCAGCCTCTGGCTCGTATCGCCAGCCATTCAGCAAGAGCAACACGCCAACCAAGCATCGCGCAAGGGCGCCCCGGCCACGACTTCTGCGGCCGTCCAGGCGTGGTTTGACGAGTGTCCCCTGGGGGCATCGGCCCGGGCCGAGCTGCACCGCCAGCTAGTTCGAACAGCGGCCGACTACCCGCTGTCGGCCGACATGGAGCAGCAGGCCATGTCGATTGAGCAGCGTCTGGCTACCGAGAGTGCGTGGCGGGTTCTGGCGCATTACGCCAGCAAAACTAGCCTGGCTTAGAAAAAGGGGTCAATTGCACAGTACACTCACATCTCCATGCCAAACATTTTCAGCACCATCTTCTCCAGATACTCAACGCTCTCATCGATACTACCCACGTTGCGCATCATGCCATGCAGAAAATCCGTGGCGTAAAACTCGCTCCAAAACACTTGATCGCGGGCCAGGCGTTGCGCCATGTCTGAATCATCCTCAAGGCCCAGGCGGCGCTGGATTTCATCGGGATCGACTGATATGACCACCGTTTTGAGGTCAAACGCGTTCTTGTCGCTCGCCTCTTGGTAGGCCCGACTGCCCTTGATGTCCAGGACGGTTACGCAAACTCGCCCATCGGCCGTGGCATCGTTCAGCGCACTGTGCGTGGCACCGTATTTCGCGCTCCCAAACTGCGTGTGCTCAAAAAACTCTCGGGCTGCTTTCATGCGCTCAAACTC
>Ga0136555_1001035_pt1 | contig 10369 bp, 5 predicted proteins | sample AntRauTorckE5432_FD_104927 | JGI IMG/M metagenome (GOLD analysis project Ga0136555, IMG submission 104927) | Saline lake microbial communities from Rauer Islands, Antarctica - Metagenome Torckler E5 #432 | ecosystem: Environmental > Aquatic > Non-marine Saline and Alkaline > Saline | place...
ACCTACAGATTCCTCAACACCATCCAAGTACAACAACTACTCAATCATAAATCTAAAAACAGAATTATAGTCTGGCTTAAAGACTTAGTAGATAATCAGTACCTAGAACGCATATATGATCCTTCAGACTTCATTACTAAATCTAAGCCAGCAATATACTTCATAGGACTCAATGGCATTAGAAAGCTCAGTAGCCTAGACAATGAAGATTATCCAACCCATGAGCTACGTAAACGCTACAAAGAAAACACCCGTAAACACGACTTCATAAACAAGTCGCAGATCATAGCCGACTGCTGCATAACTATGCACCAAGCAGCCATAGATAAGTTAGAGTACAGCTTTGTCGTGCAATCCGACATTCAGGCTGATCCTGACTACTACGAACACCTAGAAGGCTTGCAGCCAGATATCTACTTCACCAAAAACGAGCCAAATAAAGAAACTACGTACCTGCTGAACATATTTAGCCCAACTACACCCCGCTACACCATGAACAAGAAGCTGAAGCTATGCATTGAATACCTTGAGGAACAGCCTGAAGACGACAGGCCAATAGCCCTATTCGCTTACCCAGCGCTCAAAGATTTGATTGCAGCTAAACGTAGGACTAAATTGCTGCTTGAAGAGTATGGGCTAGAGGATGAACTAGATGAAAACATCAGATTCACTACTTCGGAGAAAATGACCAGCGAAAGCGTTACAGGGATGATTTGGGAAGAGATATGAATGTAACTATATATAGGCTACAATTCTATCAATGAGTTGGATATTTTTTGCACTACTTCCTGCAGCACTATGGGCTGCGGATAATTACATAGACAAACACGTATTAGACAGGTATTTAGGTAAATATAATCCTGTTATTCTTGTATTGTTTCTTGCTCTGTCAGGGCTGCTTATTTCGTTAGTCATACCTCTATTTGGTGTAGAGATATTCGGTATTGCCTTCACAGACGTGCTAGCGCTTCTTGTGTCTGGCGTACTGTTTACGTTCTCAACTATCCCGTCATCCATTGCACTGAGCCAAATGAGTCCGACGTATATTGCAGCCTTGTTCAGAACTGGGCCAATATTCAGCTATGTACTTGCACTAATCTTTCTAAGCGAGACATTGACGATTGGCCAGATAGCAGGAGGTCTTTTCGTTATTGTAGGTGCTATAACACTCTCCATAGAAATGAACGGAAAAGATAACCAGAAAAAGAAGCTAAAGCTAGTACCGTTACTCCTTATGCTGCTGTCTTCGTTCATGATGGCGGGCAACGCGTTAATATTCAAAGCAGTATCTAGAAATGAGCTACCCTTTTGGCAGAATATCTTCTGGCAGCACATAGGCTTATTCGTCGGAGGTGTAATCTTATTCAGTTTCATAAAGAAATATAGAAATGATTTTATAGATTGTATAAGGTCTAGTGGGGCTCGCGTGTTAGTTTGGTCTAGTGCGAGCGGTATCGTAGGGCTTGGAGGAAGAATAAGCTTTTATTACGCCACGCTATTTGCTCCGCTCGCAATAGTAACTACTCTAACTTCATTCCAGCCCGCGTTCAGCCTACTGTTCGGCTTAATTCTCGCAAGATTCATAAAGTCATACAAAGACAAGAAGCCAACAAGGCAACAACTCACTCAAGAAGTTGTCTCCATTGGCATTATTCTGATCGGTACCGTAGTATTGTTGAACTTTTAGCTGGTACTGTCTTTCAACATAGAGTATCTTTTTTTGAGCAGTTTCTAGTCCTACTCAGGACTCTATCGACTAATCCTCGCTATTCGATTCAATAATCTCAGTCAAACTGGCTCTCATTAATGCAGTATTGACTAAGTCTGATCCCATGCCAGAAGACTCATTTATATGATCAAATGCTATGTCCTCGACTAAATCTCTTAGATCTTGAACTTTAAGATAAATACCAACGTCTCTTTTAGTAATCCACTCTAATTCTCCTTGAAGATATGGATCGTTATTAATCCAGAGGTTCACGAGCCATGTCTCTCTGTTCTTCCAACCATTATATTCATCTTGGTTGATATTGTTAGTTTGTGATTGTTGTAGCATTGCTATCTCCTTGTTTAATTTATGTAACAAGGCGGACGCACTACCCCAAGAGGCTCACTTGGCAAGGTGGAGATTCCCTTGAAAGCACAAAACTAAAAGCATCCTAATCTTTCATAGGTGAATACTACCTTGCCATGGGAGTTTGGGGTGTACACTACCAGCCACTACATGAAGAAAAAACTTATTCGACTTCTTTCAGCTATAGACTTTTATATAAAAATATGCTAAAGTATCACATAATTATGAATGAGCTATCTCACGAGGCACCACAGCTTCCTGTTTTCACGGTCGAAGACCTTTACCATCCTGATGGAAGTATCAATATGGAAGCTTCTATTGCTGCTTTAGAGCTTTTGTCTTCATTTGGCGATTCTTCGACGGAACAAGATGAATATGAGGCGCCACAGACTCATAGATCACATAATGTTGAGGTAGATCTTCCAGTAGAATCAACCAACGATAAAATCCATGACAGAGAGATGAATGACTCAGAGAAGGTCTCGATGGCCTTAATGGCAGCACTGTTCTCGACAGGTGAGATAGAAATTCAGCTAGATTATATACCCCAGAACGAGCTGTTCATGTTAGACCCCTGGAAAGAGGCAAACTATAAAGAAGAGGCTACGAGATATTCGGCACTGCTTAAAAAGTTTCAGCCAAGGCTATACGAAGATGTCTTGGTTATCGTAGAAAAAATGACGCCACCTGAGCGAGATGTAAACAAGCTGGACTGCGTCGTAGCAATTCCAGTTGCAGGACATCAAGAAGGGCCGAATATATACCGGACTCTGGAGCAATTCACTAATCAAGACATGCCAAATGAGCAATTCGAAATCATACTTAACGTGAATTCCCCAGGTAGTACCGGTGAGAACACGAATTTAACTGAAGAACAACTTAACGAACGTGTTGAAGAAACACTCTCAGCTATAGAGCAGTTCAAGATCGACCACCCTGCTGTATCTGTTAGGTATTACACGCATTCATTAATGGGGTCATCTCCCAAAATAGGCCGTGTACGGTCAGACCTGTGGGCAGCTGTTAATGAAGATTTACAGCAAAGAGGGCGTAATGAAGACATTATGGTAATATCTGCTGATGCAGATATTATTCATCTAAATAGTTCTTACTTGTCAGGAATGGTGCATGAATTTAAGAATACTGATGCAGACATTGTTGCTGCTGGTCTAAAATGGCAAATGATCCCAGACCTACCGTATGATGCTCCTGCCAACAGAGTACTTAGATATCAAACATTTTTAGATACTATAAGAGATTATCGATCTGGCCACATACACACTGCAGATGCCAATACTGGCATCTCTTTAGCGATGTATTTAGCCGCAGGCGGATATGACAGAGGTGCAAAGCTTGGTGAGATGATCGGTGTAGTCAATCGTATTAAAGGTCTGAGGAACTTAGGTGAGCCAGGAAGACCTCAAGCAGATAATCCAGTTAAAAAAGTCGTCACAAGGTCTAAGGGCTCGTGGCTTAAATCCCACTCTAGAAGGTTAGTAAAAGCAATGGCATTAGGCCATTCACCTTATGATGCTTGGGACCAAAGAGTTATTGAGTTCGGTGCAAATGATTCTATCAGGAGTGAAGAAATGGCTTCACAGATGGCTAATGATCAAGCTATCCAGAACATCGATACTTGGGTAGAAGATATGACTGCACCATACATTGAGAGTGTTGACCCAGACGATAGCGATCGACTGATTGCATTTGCTAAAAAGATTTTAAAACTTACGTAACGTGTTAGAGAATTCGTTCGAGTTACAATCTCACAAAACCGAGGAACTTCATTCTTTTGTAGTCAATAGCGCGTTCCCTGGTTTGAGAATGGGACTCGGAACTGTTGGCGACGCACCGCCTGAACACGTTAATCAAAGCGAGCTATTGCGTATAGATGAGCTAGTAGATCCAATGAAGCCAACAATAGGCGTTTTTATGCATGAGTCTTTCTCTGATGCTGAGGTGTTAGCTATTGCTGCGAAAAACCTAGAGCTAAAAGGGCGCTGGGTTCCGAACGTAGTCATACTCCCGTGGATAGATGAAGAAAAAGACGAACTAGTACAAGGACTATACACCGGATACTACGGCGTAAAACAGTTTAGTGTTATCGACAATAATCTTGAATTAGTTAGAGTAAACAGCGATACCGTATTGCCAATAGATATGGTCGATGTAAGTGCTGCAGGTCCTGACATAGCAGAGCAATTTGAGCAAGCCGGAGTAAAACTCATGGCATCATCTGAAAATATGAGGCTAGCAGAGAGTAAAGAAAGCACCCGCGTAATAGCTGAAAAAGCTGGAGTCAGATATCCCCAGTCGGTAGTAATTTCAAGAGCCGAAGACGTTGATGAGGCGGTCGATGAGTACATGACGAAAGCATCTTTCGCGAAGAGTGGAATCGTTGTTAAACCGCTCAACGGTAGTCGAGGTATGGAGGTGCAGATGTTTGATAAAATATCTGAAATTAGCGCAAGAGAAAAACTTAAAGCGATATTGCTACATGGCTCACCGGTCATAGTAGAAGAACGCATAAGATCCAAAAGCCTATCACTCACTCCTGGTGGTGAAAGATACGATTGGAATATTAGAGCAATAGTTAAGAACAAGTATTTAGACTCTTACGCTCGAGCTAATGTCTGGGGAGGTCCTGTGAATATTAGCCAAGGGTCACATTCTATGACACTTGATTCAGTTCTCGGCAGAATATCTGATACTCACGCAGAAGAAACCACCTTGAAGAAACGCCTCAAGAAAGCTTCAACAAAAGTCGCCAAAGTCCTAGATGGTGATATTGCAGGCATTGATATGACTATCGATGAGGACGGCCAGCCTGTGCTGATCGAAGCGAACATAGGAAACTTTGGCGGAATAAACACATTACGTAGGCTTGCCTCTTCTCCTGAAGAAGCGGTTTCACTTTCAGAAAAAATACTCCTTCAGACAGCAAAAGAGTTTAGACGATTTGATAGTAGAGTTATAGCTTTTAAAACACTAGGTATGTTGGGTGTATTGGGCATGGAAGAACTCGGCGTTCACTCAGAGACGACTGGCGTAGTGGCCGGAGTGAAGCAGAAACTTACTACAACACTAGACCAATTGTCCATGGAGGTCTCTGATCCTCAAGCGTCTTTGTTCACTGAGCAGAAAGTACATGAAATGCACAGGTTCATGAATGATCAAGGGATGATCACTGACGGAGAGCATGTATTTGAAACTGCAAAACTACTTAACTTAATGGATCAAATTAAAGAGTACCGTACCTGCACGAACATATGCGAGCTAATGATTGAACATCTCCCGAACAGCGCCGATGCTATGTCAGTAGCAGCAGACTATGAAAGGTATTTCCTTACAGGCGGTAAGAGTTTAGAGTTTGCTGATATGCTTATCGATAAAAATCCAAAAAATATGAAAAACTACATCAGAAAAATAGACTACTTGCAGCGAAATGGTGTGTCTGATCTCGTCGGAGCCATAAGGGTTTTATACGATATCAAAGCGATCGATCCTAAAAGTGCTTATTTAAAGCAAGGTATTGAAAGAATTACTGATAATCATGTTAATTTTGGAGTTAATTTTGATGAAGACGATCCAGAATTCATGAATGAGTTCATGAGCAACCAAATCTTTGCTTGTTTTGAGCTGATATCTACCTACATTGACCAAGGGGCCGAGCATGCGCAGAAGTATCTAGAAAACAACTTTGCAAATCTAGTTGGCAGCGAAGATAAATTTGCCAACGATATTGCTACCGTGGCATTCGGTATTATGGTTTATTTGCATGCATCTACTCGAGATACTGTGAATCTAAGGAAAGGCTTAAAGCAGCTTAAGGCAGTAGACATAGATTCATATGATGAAGCTCATCGAGTAATATTCGATGAGGTAGAAGAAGGATACCTTGACGAGTCTCCCGAGTTTATAAGAATAGCCCTTGAGCGCAATATAGAATTTGGGATAATGAGCAGCTGCCTATCTGACCTTTCGGCAATAAGTAAAAGTAATAGCTTAATTACAAAGTACACTTCACGCAGACTGCTAGCTGAATCGATACTAGAAGATCATTCAGGCACCAGTAAAGATCGAGCAAAAAGCATAAAAATCGCCGAGAGAGCATTGACCTTTTACTCGGATGGAGATTATGTAGGAGCGATTAAAGAAGCGAAGGTGCTTATATCTGAACTAAGAGATTCAGATAACGAAAATGCAGATTATGGCTCTCACATACTACTCTTATTGGCAACTGCTGAGGCTCAAGATATGGAGACTTTTAGGTCTGTACCTGAAGAAAAAGTAAACACTCATCTCCGTTATAAATACGAAATAGACCTCGAGATAGCTAGCGAATCAATATCTGCCGACAGAGAAGAATTGTTAGCTAAAGCTGAAAATAATCCCAGAAGGAGAATGCATATAGCAGACTTTCAGCAAAGCCTACAAGAACGCAACAAGCAAAGGTCTACTTAGTATTCTCCAGCGGAAAGAATTTTTGCTGCGTTTGGATTCATATTTATACCTAGGTTGTCACATATACTTTGTTTTAAGGCGTGCGCAACGTGATTGCGGTGCAAATGGTCTATGACAAGAAATTTCAATACGTCCTTAGTGAGATGATTTTTATCAAGCCTTTTGGAGAGGGCTAATATTTCATTTTTGGCTGTGCTAAGCTCTTCAGGAAAATTTAGTCTTATCGCAGCAGTTATCAAGTGATTAGAGAGATGTTCTGGCGGATGATCAAGCTTCTCAATAGCTGGAAACAAATTCTTTGACATCACTGAATCACTCGTCTTTTTTATAAAGGCAAACACAACCATGCGAGTAAACTGATAAATTATATCGTTAGCAATCTTATCTACATTATCAGAGTCTTCTCCTTTATCCGCAATGGTCTGTTTAACCGTTTCTTTTATCCCATCTATGTACTCGGCATAGTTTAGCAAGAGGGCATTCATACTTCGCATACCAAGGCTATATACCTCGTTAAGGATATCTTTTTTCGAAGAGCCGTTCATTGAGCCATAGTAGTTATTGGCAATCTGACCAAGCACTTCCATAAGCCTGAATGAATAAGTGATTTTATCGAAAAGGTCCATAGCATCTTTCAGCTTTTCATTTTGCTCTTTAGGATCGGGCTCAACCTTATCTCTCATTGCAAGTTCTTCTTTTCTATTTTTAGATGGATCACTCTCGATATAGCTTGGGTTTACATGCTCACTTATTAAAGCGTTAAATTTAGATAATTCAACCTCGCTTAATTTATGAGTCTCTACATCTTCAAATAATTTTCTAGATTCTTCTAATATCGACTCGACCAAGTCACTTGCTTCACTTTTTGAATGGTGGATTAAAAAGACAACTATGTTTGCGTATTTATCCTTGTGCAAATTAGTAACTAAATTTTTTACTTTGAGTTTAATCTTTTCGTCGGTGAAATTGTCTGAAAGGTATTTTGCTACTAAATAATATCTAATATAATCGAACTGGAATGCGTAGCCTTCGGGCTTTTCAATTAAAATACGTGCGCGGAGTAGAAGCTTATGCACTTGTTCATAGCTTTTATCAATTAGCATTTCGTCTATATGTGCCTTGAAGAAGTTCTCTAGTTCAATCAATCCAATATTAGTCAAATCTTCATCAAAAAGTCTATGAGCTAGGCCTGAAAGATAGGTTATGTAAAAATCTAAATCTTCGACCTTTGCACCAGCCTCACCCAGGGCGTTGATAATTAAGTGCGTGTACAGCTCGCCGTAAGCTGTGCCTCTGACTGTACTACTCGAGTTTCCTTCAAGTAAATGCAACATAGTTAAAAGATAAAATGGATGAGTTGGCACAAAACTTTTGCCCACAGCAATGTTTATCTTTTCAGCTAGATCTTTTTTTGAGTTGTGAGTTTTTTGGTCGTCAAATGTGTCCTTATTGTATGCACCGATCCATTTTTCTACAATTTGATCTCTTTTTACGTGCCCAAATTGAAGTATCTTATACTGAGTAAACTCGGAGAATATTTTTGACCATTCACTTTTTGTCGAGAATTCAAGTTCGCTCGACCTATGCACACTAACAATAATATTCTTGAAGTCTTTAACAATTCTTTCCATCAACTCAAATTGTGAAGATTCTTTGCTGATGCCAATATTCTGCAAGTCATCAATCAGAAGCAATATATCATTTTTTCTTTTTAGTAATACTGAATTAATATAACTTTCATGCTCAGGAGTGTCAGAATACTGCTCGCGGAATTTTTTTACTAATAATTTAGTGAATGAATCGTAGGTTTTTACTTTAATTTCTTCAGCGTTTAATAATATGGGTATTTTTTTCGAGCCTGCCTGTAGAAGTTGGTACTGCTGTAGTAGAGTCGTTTTTCCGCTCAAATCATCGCCATACATGACAGCCAAGCTAGATATACTCAAAATCGAATGAGAGTCAACAGTATTAGATCTTTTTTCATCACTCACTCCTAGATCAGGGAAAACAAAGACATCATCATTGGTTAGCTCACTCGATCCAAGATCTTTCAACTTGAACTTCATTGTGTTTATTTTCTTACAGTATGATTCATTCAAAATCATACTCTTGGTATTAAGCCTTGAGGAGTTGTCGTCTGATAATAACCCTAGAATACATGAATAGTTTAAGTCTTGGTTTAGTTGTTGAAGTTTTGCAATTCTGTTTAGCAGCTTAGCATCGTCTATAAGTTCTGAAGAGGTTGCGTCATAGAAGATATATCCACTAACTTCACCGTGTGGCGCATACTCATATACCCAAAAGTAGCCGAAACTAGTAAATAAAAGATACGGATCTTTCAGTTTTCTATCCTGTGTAACTAGCGTCTTTAAGTCTGAAGTCATTATGTCTGAGGTCTTAATCATGTTGGCTTTTGCTAGGGAGCTTACAAATTTTTCAGGTGTTATAAATGAATAAAACTTCTTTTTTTCACCATTTTCAGTTCTATCAACTATAGCTTTTGCATCTTTATTAAGCTCAGATGTAGAAACAAGCCAAGCTTCGTCATATCCTTCTGACTCCCTAATTCCAAACATTTTTTGTAGAATACCACTGTCAATCTTCTTCTTTGGGCCATAAGCTTTGCATTCGACATAGACTTCTTTTGACTTGTTGTTTTCACTCCTACAAACCAAGTCAAGCTCCGCACCAGTTACTCGTAAATTCTCTTTAACTTCGTAGCTAAGGCATTTTAAAAGATCGGATGTCAATTTCTCGAGAACATCGCCTTTGTCTGTTTTAGATTCCTCTTTAGTAGTCCCCACTACTATATTCATATACCCTCTAACTTTTATTTCTCAAATGGCGACACCTATCTATTATAGTACATCAGTATTAGGCTGTATTGTCGTAAAATATGCATGTTAGATATTCTTCAGCCGGGTGGCGCTTTTTTCGGCGTGTGTGGTTGTTTTTTTCTTTCTTGATTGCTGCATGGTTTTTTGGAGCTTACCAACTTTCATCAGCTCCTTCAGGTGTATCTCGACGTCAGCTTTCTTGCTCGCATGCTGTTTCCTGCTGTTTACAGTGACAGATTTGGCTGTCTTCGCTCGTTCTGCTTTCTGTTCTTTAGTCTTTGCTTCTTCTAACCGCACAGTCGTACCACTGAACGCATCCTCGCTCTCGGCTCCGCTGGTCTTCATATAGAAATGGTATGGGGCGAGATTAACGATGTCGCCTTTCTCTACTTCTGGTCGCATATACGGCAATATGAAGGCTTCATCTTCTGGCCCTGTTTTGAGCGTAATCATAGTAGCTGCATTGCCAGCTACTACTTTGAGTAAATCCTTGTCTTTTATCTGGGCTATAGATTGGTGGGATACAGTCAGATTGACATGGAACTTACGCCCTTCGCTGGTGATGGAGCCAAACTGCGGGGTTGCAAAGTTCTGGAACTCATCGACGTAGACGAAGAAGTCTTTACGGTCAGATTCGGGTATTTTGGTTCGTTGGTAGGCTGCCATCCATATGAATGAAGTAAGTATAGTACCAAAGAAGAAGCTTTGATCTTCTCCTATGTCTCCTTTGGATAGATTAACTAATAATATCTTCTCCTCATTCATAATATCTGCAATCTTCAGGGTCGATGTCTCTTGCAACAAGATATGGCGAGACATCTTGGCCGTGATGAAGTGACCCAGTCTGTGAGTGAGCGGTGCAGTTGCGCTAGACATCTGCATACTACCTAGCATCTTGAACTCTTTATCCCAGAACTGTTTTAGTACTGGATCGTCTAGCGTTTTGGACACTTCTCTTTGGTAGGTTCTGTCGGTCAGGAGGCGCTGGAGGGTG
>Ga0136555_1001036_pt1 | contig 10364 bp, 20 predicted proteins | sample AntRauTorckE5432_FD_104927 | JGI IMG/M metagenome (GOLD analysis project Ga0136555, IMG submission 104927) | Saline lake microbial communities from Rauer Islands, Antarctica - Metagenome Torckler E5 #432 | ecosystem: Environmental > Aquatic > Non-marine Saline and Alkaline > Saline | place...
TTAAAGAAATGTTAAAACTTCCAAATGAAATGTTAAAGTTTTAAGTGGGAAGTCTGGCTCCATTGGAACAATAAAAAGCAAAGGGACTCCCATTTCTGGGAATCCCTTCTAAGTTATAGGTAAGCATTATATATTTTTTAATCCTTAATCTATGTCAAAACCACAATCAAAAGCAATTCTTTCCATTTCGTCAAGTGGTTCACCACAATCCATTACAAAACTTTCAAATAAACCTCTTGGAATTATTCTCGATTCCATTTCGTCAATTTCATTGTCATAATCTACCAAATTCAAATCATTTGCAATGTGTTGTGCATCGTCAAATTTTTCAATGTCACATTCAATAATAACCAAGTCCCCACCTTCCACAAATTTATCGTACCTTACAACAGTGTGAAAATCTTCACTATCTTTTACTATTAAAAACATACCTTTTTTCATAACTCTAAAAATTTTAATTGATTAACTAATAACTTAACACTAAGGTACAACATATATCTAAAAATATCTGTTAATTTCCTTAACACTTTTGTTAAGGAAATGTTAAAGTTCTGGTACCATTTTTTATGTTCTGGAGCCAGAATCAAAGCAATTCAACACAAGCCATTTAAAGCCATTCTAAGGACTTTTAAACTTTCCAAAGTGATACACTATAAAAACGTTTTAATCCCTCTGGGTGGGTTTAAAAATTGCAATGTGGGAAGTCTGGGGTATGAAAATAAAAAAAGGGTTAAACACTTCTAAGATGTTTAACCCTTTTTTTATTTGTAGTTTATGTTTAATAATCATATATGCTACCCTCTACTGCATTAGGGTAATGTGGTATATTTGTTTTGTGACTATCACAATAAATTTTAACTGCCATTTTTTTTGCTTCATTCCAGCTATTAAATTCCAAAATAGGATCATCATAGTCCTTCCCATCTGAAACTGAACCACCATGAGGATGGAAAGCAACGTTTATTTGATTGGTTGTTGAATTCCTCCAACCCATTTTTCTAACATTTTTTCTAATCCTTGCCTTTTGCTTATTCGATAATTGATTTTGCATAATTCTAAAATTTTGATTGATAAATAACTCTATAACAAAGATACGAAATTATATCTAATGTAAACGTTAAAAACTTTAACACTCTTGTTAAGAAAACGTTAAAGTTTTTAACATGGGAAGTCTTTATTTTTATACAAACAATTTGTAATTGTTACCCTCTTTAATATTAATCAATCTTTGTATTTCGACATTTACCATTTTTTGAATGTCATATCTATATAAATAATTACCTATATGTGGATCGCTTATTAGATCATCACTTACACCTTTATAAAACCTATCTACAATTTTTTCAACAATTCCATCTTTTGAATTGTTGAAATATAGAAGATGGAATTGTTTTTTTATATTCGTCCGATTTATTATAAAAAAATTTAAACAACCAATTCGGCTTATTTTTTTTTTTTAAATAACTGGCTATAACAAAGTATAAAAATAAAAGGGCATATAGCCTTTACTCTTTTATTCATCGTTAATACGTGCCATTCAATTCTTATACGAGCCATTGTAAAACATTATGCTTTAACACTATGGCATTTAACGCACATTTGTCCACTCTTTACAGCTATGTTTTTTGCATTAACCCAATAATTTTAACTGCTCTTGGTGGTAATCCTCAAGTAAGCAATCTAATGGATGTTCGTTATCTTGGCTGTCGTATATACTTCGGTCATTAATTTGAAAACCATCTAAGTATCTATTTGCTTGTTCCGTATTCATTCTCGTTTATTTAATCGTTAAAATTACTGTGCATATCTGTGTCACGTTGTAGGTAATAAAACTACTACTTCAGTACCTTGTTTGTAAGTCTATTCCATTTTACACCGCACACAATACAATCCTTGTGTTCTTGGTCATCATTTAGGTAACTTATACCTTTACAACCTTTTGGGCAATTTTCATTTGTTTTCGTGTGCTTCAATACTATCATATTTTTAAGTTTTTGCTATACATTGCCGTAGTTTTACATACCCACAACAATGTATAAAATTCATTAAAACGAAATTTTATACTCAACATTGTAATCACATTTAAAAACGTGTTACAACAATAAATATAAGTAATGCTTCAATTGGCTATAACACCATCTTTTGCAGGTTATTTAGGTTGTTGCCCATACGAACTGGTTATCTCCCTTTTTTACCGCACTACTCATATTATTTGCCGTTACCTACAAGTGCTTAATTCAGTTCATTAAACAAAGTCGGTGCTTCAATTTATTTTTCTTTTCTTTTTTCTTCCACCCTTTCACTCGCAATATTAAAATCTTTTTCATCTATTTCTGAACCTATGAAATTAAATTCCATGATATATCTTTTTTTGATTATAACAAATATACAACAAGTTTTTAACACTTGCAAATTTTTAACACTATTTTAACACAGTAACAATTTCCTCCAATCCAAAAGGTAAGGGATTTGCAGCTTTAACCCATTTCCTAAACTGAAAAACTTGTAATCCACTAAAAATCTTTTGCCACCTCTTACATGGACTTTTGATTAGGTAATAACTTATACCTAAAGGTAGCTATCTTTTATAGATATTTCACTATAAAAGATAGCTTTAACAAAAGATTAACACTTTGCTTTCCAAATTTTAACTGGGCAAACAAATGATAATGATCTATTGGCTCCAGGGAAATTGTCCATAAAAAACCAAAACTTCCTATTTTCTGTTTTATTTGTATTTGTTAGATTTTCAATACCTATTGAAGTTTTTTTGACAGAACCAATTTTCGCACTACATAAAGTTCCAGAAACCCCACCAACCCCATTTTCACCAACAGAGAATGAACCACCTTGACAAAATTGTATTGTGTCCCCAAATTTGGCAATTCTAAACAGATTACCATTTTCATCTATAAACAAATCACCAGTCAATGGGGTTGTGTATTCCTCCCTTTTGGCAATTAAATTTAAAGCAATTTTGTAATTTTTCCAAATTACTTTCTGACAATATTCTGACACACTATCAATACAAAGTAATAAATTATGAATGATAGCGTGTTTGGGGATTAAATTGGTGTTTCCTCGATTTAAATAAAAAAATTCATTTATAGACATGACGATCATATTTTGATTAGGTAATAACTTGTACCTAAAGGTAGCTATCTTTTATAGATATTACACTATAAAAGTGTTACCTTAACAAAACATTAACAGAAAAGCCATTCCTACATAGTGCAGGAATGGCTTTATTTTGGCAAACATGCCATAGTGGGTGCAACTTATGTTGCCCTTATATTTGTGGCTTCTCCATTCCTTGAATGGGTTATCCGATTTTTATTTTTACAATTACCTCAATGGTACATCTCGTATCCGATTCATATCGATTTTATTTCGTGTTTATTAATATATGGCAAATTTTAAACTGTTCATACCAAGATACCAAACTTCGAGGTTTAGCAATTTCGGAAGGCTTTTTGTCTAGCTTATTACCTTCTTACCTTTGGTTGAACTATGACTTTTACTGCAATTGAACTTTACACCTTACGGCTAAATTCCTTTTCTTAGTCACTTGGATTCAACAGTTTAAATTTTAGATTATTTTTTTTAAGGTTAATCGGAAGGGGAATCAAACCCCTTTTTCCTAAAGTCAACAAAGTAGCTTTCCTTGTTTTACCTTTTAGGCGTTCTAATCAATGAACTATCCGACTATATTTCCTTACTACAAAGATAAGTATAAATTAGCAAAATGTCAAGTCCTTTAACAAATGTTTAACACTTCAATAACACCCATAAATTTGGTGTCAATTTTTCCATGACATGAAATTTTGGTTAGGTATTAAATTATACTTAAAGGTAACCATCTTTTATAGATATTTCACTATAAAAGATGGTTTTAACAAAAAAATAACACGTTTTTAATTAAAATTAAAATGTGTGTTCCACTCTTCAAATGTTAACTCGTTAACATAGTCAACATGGTGGCAATCGTCACCCTCCAATTTATCTAAATTATAGGCTTCTAAAATTACATCATCATCATCTAATGGTTGATCTACAACCATAGAAGTAGAAAACCCATTTTTTCCACAAACATGTATCTCATAATAAAATTTTTTGCTTAAATCTGACATAATAATTAAATTTATTGTTAAGTAATACAACAAAGATAAGGGTATTGTTTTCATAAGTCAACATACTATTGTTAGCATTTTAAAACCAACAATAAAAAAATGATCACCCTCCTAAAAGAGCAACCATTAATAAGTTATTAAAATCAAAAAAAAAAATCTTATGCAAAATTCCCAGTAGTTTGAATTTTTTTTATTTTTCGATCATATTCAATTATTAACTTCTTTAATCTGTTAATTTCTGTTTCAGTTCGTGCAATAGCTTTTGGTGATTCTTGCACTTCCAAATATACTAATGTCTTAACTAATAGTTTAATGCAAGATTCAATATTAGCGTCTAAACCTTTTATTCTTTTTGCTTTCCAACCCATAATGTAAATATACGATTATTTTACACTTGTTATAGTTAATAAACTGTTAAAGTGTAATTTTATTTTTTAATCCAAAATCTGGCACCATTGTAACACTGCCAAAAATGTAGCATACAAGCCATTTAAAGACATTGTAAGGAACTTTTATATATTTTGGTAGTGTTTAGCTATAAAACAAAATGGAACACTTTTTTAGTGTTCCATTTTGTTTGTGGTTATAAAATCCCTTCATCTGCAAAACTACAATAATTATAATCTGTCATAATTAAATGGTCTAATAAATGAATATCCATTGTCTTTGCAGCAGTTTTAATTTTTTGGGTAATTTGCTTATCTGATATACTTGGGGTAAGATTTCCACTTGGATGGTTATGAGCCAAAATTATATTTTCAGCTAACACATCTAATGCTTTTTTGAAAATAATTTTGACATCTACAACTGTACCAGCAACGCCACCAATCGAAATTCTTTCGACTCCGATAACTCTATTACCCCTATTCAATAAAATCACATAAAATTCCTCATGTGATAATCCATCAAAATAAGGACGCAGAATTTGATATATATTTTTAGAACTTCTAACTTGTTTTAAATTATTAGAGTCCTCCAAATTGTAAAAGTTTATCAATGCCAAACTTGATTTAACTTTTGTAACTTGGTTAGCAGTCATACCATATTCACGAATTAATTCAGCTTCGCTAAATCTCATTAGTGAATGTAAATTGCAATCTATTTTTTTAAATGCTACAATAAATTTTTCATACCCTTTTGCACCTAAAATATTCCTAAAGCAAATTTCCAAAGATAAATTTGGCAATTCCATAATGTTACACTTTTTGATTGATTAATAACTCTATTGTAAAGATAGTGATAATTCAGAGTTATTACACTATAAAAGTGTAACCTTAACAAAATATTAACACTAAAAAATGGTTAACCCTCCACAAAGGGTTAACCATTAATAAGTTATTAATCAATTAAAAATGTCAATCTGCCAATTCATAAAAATCTCCCTCAATTATTGCCATTTTGCATTGCTTCAAAAGCTGCTTTTAATTCATCCATGATCTTACATTTTTGTTAAAAATTAAACAATCAACATCTATATCGGCTCTTTATTCCTCCTTGACAATTCCGATTGGCTTATGTTAATTGTTTTTATAAAGATACAACTTTTTATACTTGTAAGTGTTAAAAAGTGTTAATTGTAAATTTAAAGATTTGTTAAAATTTTTAAGGCTTTTTCAAATGGAATTCTTCTCGATGCACTACGAGCAGCCAAACCCAAATAATGATCTTTCTCAATAGGCTTTTTGTTTGCATCCTCCTTATATGAACTCTCCTGCCATATTAGGAAATCAATCTTTTCTTTAGCACTTGTAGCAGAAATTGTCATAATTTCTTCATAATTGAGAATGTCTTCCATAGATAACCATTCTGGTTTCTCTTCAAAATTGTTCCACAATTCCTTCATTTTTTCAATCTGCTTTTCAACAGAAACAGACCACAAATGTTTTACACATCTATTACCCAAACCCAAAAAATAATCACAATCCACCTGCATTCTCCCCAATAAGCTATATTCAAATTCATTTTCCATGATAAAATATTTTTAAGTTCTTAATGATACCACAAGTTAAGGAATATCCACACCATTTGCAAGTGTTTGACATTCCTTAACTTTTAATTAACTTTTTAGGTGTTATCAATCTCCTTCCAAAATACTTAATATGAGTTTGGTTTCAATTGGGGTTATATTTATTGAATATTCAATTACAATTTTTTTAGTTCTTGTTTCTATAACCTTTATTTGTGTACTATCAGTTGTAATTTCTATATTCATATCTAACAAAGTACAAAACCCATCATGTAGCCTTGCTTCACTTGTTTTGAGTAAGAATTTTTTCCATATTTTAACTACAAAATCAGATACAACACCTTCTGCATAAAAATTATTTCCTAACAAAGTAGCAGTACACCCATTTATTTTTACATCTGTAACTGGGACATATCTTTTTGCTTTGTTAGTGTCAATCTTATGGCATTGAAAATTACCATCACCATTTAAAGGCTTTAGTAAAAACAAATCACCATATTTTTTTAAAATTTGGCAGTTTTTCCCAAATGCTTGGATGTATTTTTTCTTTTCCATGATAAAATATTTTTAAGTTCTTAATGATACCACAAGTTAAGGAATATCCACACCATTTGCAAGTGTTTGACATTCCTTAACTTTTAATTAACTATAAATTAAAACCATTTTCCACTAAAAAAGATTTAAACCAATCATCATAAAATTTATCTTTATATAATTCACCAACACCGTTGAAGTATTCATCCCAACCAACAAAACCAAAGTCATACCCTTTTTCATTCAATTCAACTAAATCTTCGGCAAACCAACCTCCAACATCACTAACTAATCTTAGCAAAACATATAACGATTTCTTTTTGGGATTAAAACCATTAAGTTTTGCCAACTTTAATAATTTCTTAGACAATTTCCAACATTTCTTTTTACTTAATCTTTTATTTTTCATTTTGCAAGTGTTTGACTTTTAATAATACCACAAGTTAAGGAATATCCACACCATTTGCAAGTGTTTGACATTCCTTAACTTTTATTTAACCTTTTCAATAATATCAATCAAATCTTCTAAAGAAACAGTATAAACAGAATAATGACAACCATTAGAATCTAAAAAGGTTAAACGACCATTAAGTATTGCTAATTCTGAATAAGTGTAATTTTGTAAAGCAATAATTTTTTCTCCGCAATGTTTAGATTTAATAGTCGAATTTCCTACCAAATCTCTAAGAGTTCTAAAAACCCTCATTTCTAAGTCTCTATATGTTTTTCTAAATTCCATAATGATAATGTTTTCATTTATTCACAAGATACAAAACATTTGTAAAAGTTTTCACACTTTTACAAATGTTTAACATTCCTTTAATCTTCTGTCACTTCGTAACCTAAAGATGTTAACATACCTTTAGCCAAATGTAACAAATAATCAAAAATATCTCCATTTTTAAAGTCTATATACGATAAACTACTTTTTATCTGTTTTCTTTGTTCAGATGGTAAGTCAGCTAAAAAATCAACTAACATTTGCCATGTTAACCCAATATGATCTTTCAAAGGTATATTGTCAGATAAAGACTTACCTTTAATGTCCTTTTCCTTTATTAGAGTTTCAATCCATGTTTTAAATGAATTGACAATTTTACCGTTGAGAATTAGAATTGCCATTTTTTAAATTTTTGATTACTTAATAACACTAAGGTACAACACTTTTACAGTTAATACACTATAAGTGTTGTACCTTAACATATTTTTAACCTTTCAATTGGTATTCTCTTAAATTTTTCAAATAACCCCTAATGTATTCGTTTGCCAAAGTATTAGAACTGTGAGAAGTTGTTTTTGGGCAAAGTATGCTATTTTCTAAACAATAATTATACAACCATTTAGCAGCGTCCTTACCATCTTCTCCTTCAACTTCAAACCCTAAATCATTATCAAAATTTATTCCTTGTGGCATAGGGTTATTAAGAATATAATCCTTAAACTGTGCAACAGTTTTAACCCAAACAATTTTGGTGGGTGTAACACAAAATGCTTTGTACCAATTGTCTTTATGTGGATTTCTCATATCGTCTAACCACAATAAAACAACTTTGTCTTTCATTGTGATATTGAAAAACCCTAACAGAACTATTAATAATTTTTTCATAATGTAATCAATTAAATTTATACCATTGAGGATTATTGCGACTTTCAACATTTTTTTGTTAAGGAATGTTCACACTTGCAAAGGTGTTGAACATTCCTTTAACTTTTTAGGTGTTACTCCTTTGTTTTTTCTTTTGGTTGAGGGTTAAAAAGTTGTACTGAATGAATTTTTTCATTAACATACAATAGTACAGCATGTTCAAATCTTTTAAATGAATAAACATTTTTTTTGTGTTTGAATGTGTATTCATGTTCATTAATCATGGTAACTTTACCCTTAACTTGTTCAACCATGTCAGAAGTTACTCTGCATATAACTTTGTTTTTTATTTTAATAGAAATTTCTTGCCCATTGCCCACCATTACTGGTAATGGTGTTTGTGCAATTGCAAAATTAACTAAAAATAACATGATGGTTAAAACTCCAAAATTTTTCATAACTCTGATTTTGATTAAAAATAATATTGATAAAATATAAAATATTAAAGATTTTTTCTCCAATTTCCTTTTCGATTGCTGCCGTTATTTTTTTAATATTCGTAACACTTTCATTTTTTGATTTTCTTAATAACACTAAGGTACAACACTTTTACAGTTATTACACTATAAAAATGTAACCTTAACAAAAAATTAACATTCCGAGAGTTTCTTCACTAAAAAAGTGAATGAAAAGACGGCTACTAAAAAAATGGGAATAACAAATTTAATTGTTAACAAGTAAATTACTGCTATTCCCATTATCACAGCCACTACTCCAAAAATTACTATTTTTAAATAATCTTTCATATTTTATTAATATTTTTTTTAGTTTTGCCCTCTATATTAGCTAAAGAACCGTTATATGTTTTAGACTGTTTTGTTCTTAAATTGGTTATTTTCCCTTCAAATATTTTACCATCTTGTGATATTTCAGTAACTATCACTTGGTTTTTATTATTATATTGGAAATATTTTGAGAAGAATGCCATGTTAATATATATTTAGATGTTCAACATTCTGAAAGTGTCAAACACTTTCAGAATGTTGAAACTTTTTATAATTCAAAATACTTTACAAAATATTCAAACACTTCTTGAATATTTTTTTTATAATATGGTTGTTCCCTTTTTACCCATTTTTTCAAGTCTAACTTGTTTGTAAAAGGCTTTATCCACGATTTACCCTCTTTTATCATTTTTGCTATTGGTAATAGTTCTTCAATAAAACATCTTACTGTCCATCCTTCATAAATCTCTTTATCTGCATTTCTGATTACTATTACCATGTCTAATTTTTTTGATTACTTAATAACACTAAGGTACAACACTTTTACAGTTATTACACTATAAAAGTGTTGCCTTAACATTATTTTAACTTTAAAGGGTATTTTATATATACATCATTAGGAGTTTTTACTACCTTTTGATCTCCATTAGGAAACTCCACCAATATATCATGGAACGTATCCTTTAACAATTCCAAATCTTTTGGACATTGTATATAAAAATCCCCATTAGGATTTTTAATATTTTTTGGTTGTTGCTTAATAAGTTTTAAAGGAACGTTTGTATGTATACAAAAAATTTCCTTATCTAAAATTTGCCCTGCATATTCTATTTGTATTTTTTCAGGGATTTTTTGATCCATGTTAATAAGATTAATATGAATCTCTTCACTTTCAACAAATTGTTTCAAATATTTTTCAGTTTCAAAATATTTTTCTTTAGACATCCATTCAATCTCTTCTGAACATTTTCTACCTTCTTGCCCCGACCATGCAACCACTTCACCATTAAGTGAATATAACCTATAACCCACCCATGAATCCGTACAACACCATTTATGGTAATGATGTTCCTTTAATCGACCATCATTATCTAACCTTTCATGGTCTAAATCATAGCTGTCTATTGAATTAAATTCGGAACAAATCCCTGAATAATCAGCCGAAGTCTGGCATTTTTCTAAATCAATATTTTTAATTAAATCCCCTATTGTTTTAATTTTCATTTTGCAAGTGTTTTATTATTAATGATACCACAAGTTAAGGAATGTCCACACCATTTGCAAGTGTTTGACATTCCTTAACTTTTATTTAACTTTTCCAAAAATCCAATTCTTCTTGGCTTTCAATACTTGTTGCAAAAAAA
>Ga0136555_1001037_pt1 | contig 10358 bp, 10 predicted proteins | sample AntRauTorckE5432_FD_104927 | JGI IMG/M metagenome (GOLD analysis project Ga0136555, IMG submission 104927) | Saline lake microbial communities from Rauer Islands, Antarctica - Metagenome Torckler E5 #432 | ecosystem: Environmental > Aquatic > Non-marine Saline and Alkaline > Saline | place...
GATTAGCAAAAGATACCGAGGTCATAGATTTTACCAAGTATGAGGACTTTCAAAATAGAATAGATGAAATAGGTAGAATGCTTGGTGGTTGGATAAAACAAGTAAAAAGCTAAAGCAAAATACCCCATATTAGAGGAGCATTTGCTGTAAAGATTTTATATCCGAGCAGACGCAACACCGATGTTGTCGTTACGGTTGTCGTCATAGTAGTTGTTGACGTTGAGACCGTCCTCATCGAAGTTACCGACGTCAACGTGGCCACCGCCCGCATCGACAGACGACGTCCTGACGTACTTCCCACGAAGCAGGTAGATGCCACGGACCTTGAAATAGGCAGTGACAGCGTAGCTGACTTCGGGAGCGTTCGGAACGTACTCGTCCTCGGTGATGAGGTCTTGCTGTTCCTTCCACGTCTTGCTGAACGAGTTCGGCACTTCATCCTTGCGGACTGCGAGCCATTCGCCAGCTTTGACTTTGTCTTCACGGGCGAACTTCTCCTTGTCTTTGGAATACCACCCTTCGGTCTTCGAGTAGAAGAGCTTGTTGTCGAGCTCTCGAACCTCAAGGAGGTTCATCTCCGTCGGTGGTCCTGCGATGAGCATATATCCGTTGGCACGGAGCCAGAGGATGGTTTGCGTATCGGGCAGGGTGTCGGCGAGGTGTTCCAGTTGCTCGTCCGTGTAGCTCACGCCATAGGCGGTTGCCACTTCCTCGGCTGTGATGTAATCGTCACCGAGGATGAGACGAGCAAGCTCGTGTCCTTCGGGGAGTTGGTTTGTCACCACCTCACCGTTGTCGTTGACCTTGGGACAACCCATTTTCAGGTAGTCGCCGAGGTTACGTCGTTTGACCACGCTGTTGTTGGGTGCGTTGATGTGGTCTGGTTCTACACCTTCTTTTGCAAGGAGACGGTGGAACTTTGCCACAGTGTCGAGGTTTGGTTGGTTTGCAGTTGTCATAACTGTATGCCTTTCTATTTTTACCAAGTTCGCCTTGGATGTTGCGGCTGTCTCAATATAAGACGAACATTTCAAATACCAAGTGTTTGATATACAAAATGCTCGTCTCTATCGAGTTTTTAACTTTTAACCTTGAATATGTGAAAGAACAATTTCTGTATTATACAATAATATTAATATATAAGCAAGGTGCCCCAATAAACTTCAGTATACAGCCTAATTAGAAGTATTTACTCGAATTGCATCATTTAACTTCTTTCGAGTTTGGTTTGGATCAACTATTTTGTGGATGACAAATTCTTTTTCGCTTCCAGCAGTTTGAACGTGAATACTCCCAAATTCCAGCATCGTTGCAACGAAACCATTAACCTCTGACGTGACATCTTGTATTTTATGTAAATCAAGAGAAGCAATTTCTCTTCTAAATAATCCCTTTTGATCGACATCAATGAGACGCTTGTTGGTTATTATCCAAACGTCTAAATAGTAATCAGTCCAAACTATTAGTATCATTTCCCAAACAATTAAGAGCCACAAAAAGTATGCAAATAATATTAAGGCTGTTGGATTTCCAGAGAATACAAAGTTAATTTCTAAAGCTTTTAGTCCAGCATAAATAAAAACAGGAAGAAGTGTAAAGAAAATGGCTAATAATATTTCTTCAAAAAGAACGAACCAATGCTTTCGTACTTCGTATATTATCTTTTCATCTTTTTCAAAATTAATTGCCATATAATTTATATTTTATACATATTGATAAAATCCAATACTAAACATCATTCCGACCAATAATGCTGTGGAAATAATAAAAAATAAACTTTTCACAAAAATTCTTTCATTATTCTTGACCCCGTAATATCCCCAATGGTGCACAAAAATCCAAGATAAAGAAATGTGCAGAACAATTACAATTAAAAATACTAGCCACAAAATACTTGGACTTATTGAGAGTGGAATAGTTAGTGAACTTAACATAAGAAAATTATAGCAAAATAAAAAGAAATGCTATAATAATTTTCATGAGAAAAGGAGTTTCGACGGAAAGCTATAAAGGTGTGAGGGATTTTTATCCTGAAGATAAGTTTATTCAAAACTATATTTTTAATGTATGGAAAGGAAGTTTGGAGAGTTTTGGGTATGAGCAATACGATGCTTCTATCTTAGAACTAACTGATTTATATAAAAACAAAACTAGCCAAGAAATTGTTAATGAGCAAACTTACACTTTTAAAGACAGGGGCGATAGAGATGTAACTCTTCGTCCTGAAATGACTCCAACTATTGCTCGAATGATTGCAGCACGAAAACGTGAACTCCAATTCCCTCTTAGGTGGTTTTCAATTCCAAATTTATTCCGATATGAAAGGCCTCAAAAAGGACGTTTACGAGAACATTGGCAACTTAATGCCGATTTATTTGGATTAGAAGGATTAGAGGCTGATTTAGAAATGATTCAGATTGCTTATACTATTCTAAAAAACTTTGGACTTAATGACGATCAATTTGAAATTAGAATCAATAATAGAAAACTTCTTAATAAAACTTTCAAAGATTTAGGCTTAAATGAAATTGAATCTCACGAATTAAGTAGATTGTTAGATAAAAAGGCAAAACTTAGTGAAGAAGATTTTAATTTTAAAATTAAAGAATTGATTGGAAAAGAAATTAAATTAAATATTCAGCCAGATGAAACTATTATTGCTCTTAAAGATAAACTAGCCTTGAGAGGAATTACTAATGTTGTTTTTGTTCCTGAAATGACAAGAGGGTTTGATTATTACACTAGCACAATATTCGAAGTATTCGATACTAATCCTGAAAATAACAGATCTCTATTTGGAGGAGGACGATATGATGACCTTCTAGATATTTTTGATGCAGAAAAAGTTCCTGCAGTTGGTTTTGGTATGGGAGATGTGATGCTTCGAGAAACACTTGCGACTTACGACTTGCTACCGAAATTTATTTCAAACACTGATCTAATGTTATGTCCACTAAACGATGCATTTTATAACGTTGCAGCCGACTGGGCAGGACACTTTAGAGAGGAAGGTTTGAATGTTGCTGTTGATTATTCTGGAAAGAAAATCGGAGATCAAATTAAGAAAGCAGACAAAAGAAATATTCCTTATGTTTTATGTATCGGTCAAGATGAAGCAGATAAAGATAAAGTGACTCTTAAAGAGCTTTCAACAGGAAAAGAAAAGAAAATGGCACGAAAGAAAGTTTCTAGTTTTATTTTAAAAGAAAGATTTGGTAATTAATATTAAGTAAGTAGATGATATGAGAAAGATAACATTTGATATAGAAACATTAAATTCATTTGATGAAGTCGGATCCTCAAGAGCTGAGGATTTAGATATTTCGGTTGTTTGTATTCATGATTCAGAAACAGATGAATATTCTAGTTTTTTGGTAGAAGAATTACCAAAACTATGGCCGATCATTGAATCTGCTGATATGCTGATTGGTTTTAATTCAGATCATTTTGATATTCCGCTTTTGGATAAATATTATGCGGGAGATTTAACTCAAATAAAAAGTTTAGATATTTTAAAAGAAGTCCATAAATCTTTAGGAAGAAGAATTAAATTAGATAGTATTGCTCAAGCAACTTTAGGAGAAAAGAAAAGTGGCCATGGTTTAGACGCAATTGTTTGGTGGCGAAATGGTGAAAAACAAAAAGTTATTGATTACTGTATTCAAGATGTAAGAGTTACAAAGAATATTTACGATTATGCTCGTAAAAATAATCTCCTTAAATATCCTGATAAAAATGATGGGAATAAAATCAAAGAGATTTCTTTAGATACTAGTTCTTGGGAAGAAAAAGAAGGTGGATTGGCACCGACGCTGGGGTTTTAGATTTTATATAAACAATATCAAAAGTAAAACAGCCAGTGCAATTCGATAGATTACAAAAACATTCATTGTATGAGTTCGAAGGAAACGAACTAAAATATGAATCGCCAACATTCCAACAATAAAGGCAGTAATAGAAGCAATCATTAAATCTCCAGAAACAATACTTAATATCTCAGTTCCGGCTAAATCAAATAATTTTTTAATACCGGCTCCGAATAAAATTGGGAAAGCTAAAAGAAAAGAAAAGCGTGTTGCCTCTTCCCTACTTAATCCCATTCGCAAACCTCCAGAAATTGTCATTCCTGACCTCGACATTCCTGGAATTAAAGCTAGCGCCTGATAAAGTCCGATAGTAAAACCTTTCGAAGTAGAGAGTGGTTTATTTTGTTTTGCACTTCTTTCTGCAAGATACATAATAATTGCTCCGACTATTAAAGTAATGGCTACCAACTTCACGTCTCTAAATAGAGTATTCATGGTTTCTTCTAAAAAGAATCCTAAAATAACAGCAGGAATGGTTCCGACAATAATTGCATAAAGTAATGTTTTTTCTTTTCTTGAAACTAATTCTTTTTTCTTTTTTGAAAGAATCTTGAAGAAGGTTTTAATATATCCCAAAATATCTTTCCAGAAATAAACCAAAACAGCCAAAGTAGTAGCTAATTGCAAAATAGCATCAAAAGCTAGTCCATAATAGACCTGAATACCGAGAAGGTCCCTTATTATGATAAGGTGCCCTGATGAAGAGATTGGAAGAAATTCGGTAATTCCTTGTGTAATTCCAAGAATGATTGAGTTCAAAATATCCATAGTGTATACTGATATATTATCATAATTAAAATTTATAAACGACATGGATAAGAATAAACTTTTCATACCTCTCTCAATTATTATCACAGGGTTAATAATTGCTGGAGCAGTACTATATACTCGATCTGACACAGCCCCAGGTCCAGAAGTTGTAAACAACGAAGATGCCACTGAAGAATTTTCAATCAGACCGGTTTCAGAAGATGATCACATTTTAGGAAATCCTGATGCAGAAATTATTATTGTTGAGTATTCGGATTTTGAATGTCCTTTCTGTGGAAAATTTCATCCAACCATGGAACAAGTAATCGAAGAGTATGGAGGCTCTGGAGATGTTGCTTGGGTTTACCGACACTTCCCAATCGATCAAATTCATGCAGACGCTCGATTTGCATCTGAAGCATCTGAATGTGTTGCTAATTTAGGTGGAAACGATAAGTTCTGGGAATTTTCAAAAATTACATTTACTGATCAAGAAAATCTTTTAGGAAAAGATGCTTTGCGAGCCACAGCTGAATCAGTTGGAATTAATGGAGATGATTATCAAACTTGTGTAGATGAAGGTCGTTTTGCCGATAAGGTAGAAGCAGATTATCAAGACGGACTTCTTGTTGCTCAAGCAGATCCACAATTTGGTACTCCTTATAGCTTAATTATTACAAAAGACGGAATTCAAGTACCAATTAGAGGTGCTCAGCCATTTGAAGCCTTGAAGCAAGTTATTGATGCTGTTTTAGCTCGATAAATCTACTCTGTTAAACCCCCGCGCTTGGCGCGGGGGTTTTTCTTTATTTTTATAAAAAATAATATAAAATAACAAAGAAGCAGACGACCTAAAGAGTCGTAAATAAAAACATCTAAAAAGAAAGGGTAGACTAGAGATGTCAACAGAACAAACAACCACACAACAAGAAGTTCTTGGAGAGAACGCTGAGGAAAAAGAAGTCGAGAAATATGGCTCCTGGAATGATATCCTAAAAAGAACAGACGACGAAGGTCATCACATTCTTGCAGGAAGTATGCGTAATGCTCTTGAGTTAGGGGAATCTCCTGAAGTCGTTGGCAATATGCATCGACATTATTTCTGCCTACACGCTCGACGATAAAAACTTATCCAATCTCTCTAAAAAACCGGGTCTCAGGATTCGGTTTTTTGCTTATAAAATATTTTTATTTCACCTCCCCATACAACTTACAATATTCACAATCTTTTTTATCGCAACCATTATCTAAAAATTCTCCCGATAATATTTCGGATGTCATTTTATTTATTTCCTCTTTAACTTCTCTAATGTCTTTTTCTTCTATATTTAAAGTATATTGCTCAAATTCTCCCTTTTTATTTTTCTCGACAAAATCTAAAATAGCTTTATTTATCATAAACTTTCCGTCAGCATAATTTTCATAAAGAATATAGTAAAAAATAAGCTGTCTTTTTAAATCTTCCTTTTGGACTTTTTGAGTCTTATCACTAAAAGGCTTACCAGTTTTATAATCTACAATATTAATTTTTCCTTCTAAGTTGTTATTTGGATCTAAAAATTCTACTTTATCTAAACGACCGCTAATACTTACTGATTCACTTGAGTCCAATTTAAACTCTCTCTTAATATATTTCTCATTTTCTATGTTTAAGTTATTGCCCCAACTTTTACTATATTTATCATAATACTCACCTAAGGCATTTTTCCCTCTTTCAAAATATCTTTCATATTCATTTCCATAAAAAGAAGACTTCTTTATAAGCTCTTCATAATGATTTAGTAATACTTTTTTACTAGATAGTTTTTTAGCCTCTTTACTTTCTTCAAAGAATTTCTCAAGAGAATTATGGATTAAGTCCCCATACATTAAATTTGGCGAATACTCACTTGGAAGCTGGATTAAGTTCCTAAACAAATATTTAACAGGACAGCTTAAGTAATTATTAAGAGAAGTAACGCTTAAGTTTTTTTCTAGAAATAAATTCTTTAAATATTCTTTGTCCCATAAGCTTTTATTATCTAAATCTGAAGTTTTAATAAATAAAGAAAGATTATTTAGATTTTCTTTTTCAAATTTATTAGTGTTTGTAATTTCCATGAAATCCTGAGTTGTTTCTGTAATAAACTGCGACTTGTCTTGCTCTCTTCCTTCCCAATCAGTAAGTGAACTAGTAATGGAAAGTTCTTTCTTAGCTCTGGTCATGGAAACATAAAATAACCTTCTTTCATCATTTATATCACCCTTATAATCTTGAATAGGAAGAGCAATTTTGCCAAATCCCCTACTTTTCTCCCAATTATTTCTTGTTGAATTAATTATATAAACATATTCAAATTCTAATCCTTTTGATTTATGAGCAGTCATAAGCTTTACTCCATCAATAACCTCCGGATCACTTGTCTCTATATCTAAATTATACTTCTGATATGAATCTATAAATTTTATAAAATCATTAAGAGAATATTCTTTTTTAGAACCAGTCTGCCTTTTTATTTCATCAAATAATTTATCTATTTTTAAAAGTTGCTGTTGGCTGTTTTTAGCAGAAAGCATAAATTCCAAATAACCAATCTTTTCTAAAAATTCTTTAAAGAAAGCTCCAAAACTAGAATTTAAAGATTTTGTTTTTAATTCTTTTATTGTCTTAACAAAACTCTCAAAGCCTTCATTTCCTTTAGTAAAATCAAATAGAGATAATTTTTTATTAGATTCAGAATTAGATCTATTAGATTTATTAAAGTCACTCAAAATTTCGACAACTTCGTAAGAATCAAATCCCAAAAAATCAATAAATAAAGCTCTGGCTAAATAGTGATTGTCTTTTGGATTGTAAATTACCCTTAAAATAGAAATCAGATTATTTATATTTACATCTGATAATAAATACTCTTTTGAAAGAACTGTGAAAGGGATATCTTTTTGACTAAAAATATTCTTAATATCTTCTATGTGCTTATTGGATCTATAAATAATAGCTATCTCTTTTGGATCAACCCCGTCTTTCTCTATCTTATTTTTAATATTTTCTGCTAAATATAAAAGCTCAAATTTATAATTAGAAAATTCCAGAAAATTAATTTTTTTATTACTCTTATTAAAAGCAATAAGCTTTGAATCATTTTCGTTTGTTTCAGTCTTAGTATGAGAAATTAAATTGTGAGAAGAATCTAAAATATCTTGAGTAGACCTGTAATTATCTTCTAATTCTATAATTTCTATATCTTTATATATCTTATTGAAGTGTTTGAAAGTTTCTTCACTGGCGCCTTGGAATCTATAAATAGACTGCTTTTCATCTCCAACAGTAAATAGGTTTGGTCTCCCGTCTAAGTGCTCAGCATCTGTTAATAATTCGATTAATCTATTTTGTCCGTCGTTAGTATCTTGATGTTCATCTATTAATAAATATTGATATTGCTCTTGTAAATCTAGTTTTAGATTCTCATTACTCTCCAATTCTTTTATAACATTTAAAATCATGTCACTAAAATCATAAAATCCTAGCTCTACTATTTTTTCTTGATAAATTTCAAACACTTTTTGAATCTCTTTAGCTTTAGCTATTTTTTTATCGACTTTCTCTTTTTCAGACGGTTTTATATCTCCAGCTTTATATTTACCAAATTTTCTTTTATAAAATAAGTTTTCATTTTTATCAGACAATAGTTCTTTTTCCCATGCAGGGATTTTATCTTTAAATTCTTCAGGACTCAAACCTTCCTGCTTAAGACTATTTATAGAATTCTTAATTTGATTAAGGGAGCTGAACAAATCATGCTTAGAAACTATTTCTTTAAAATTTTTATGCTTAGGACCGTCGAAGTAACCCTTCTCTAAAATTTCTTCTAAAATCTCTACTTTATCTAACTCACCTATAACCTTCGAAAATTCTAAATCTTTAAAGTGAGAAGAAAATTCTTTAATGATATTTTCAGAAAAAGAATGGAAAGTAAAAATGTTCACTCGATAGGCATCGTCTCCAATATATTCCAGTAGCTTCTTCCTAATGGCATGAACACCAGAATTAGTGAAAGTTAGAGCTAAAATATTTTCAGGAGCAGAATCGGTCTTTAGAAGGATATTTGCGATTCTTAACGTTAAAATAGTCGTCTTACCAGTTCCTGGCCCAGCAACGACCATTACAGGCCCCTCAATAGCATCTACAGCCTGCTTCTGGTTTTTATTCAAAGTTTTATATTTCTGTTCAAAGATGGTGCTTGATGGCATGGGAGAATTATATCACGAGGATTAAGATCTAAAGATTTCTTTAGAAACTAAGGAAATGTGGATAAGTGCTCACTTGATTTATTTACCACAATGTATAGAATATGTTTATTAGAGCTTCGGCTCCCGAAAGATCTCACCTGCGCGCAATGGTGAGATTTTTTCGGTCATAAAATAAACTTAATCCACTTCTTCTTTAAATCTTTGAATGTCTCTTTATTCAAAGATTCAATTTTTATACACAACCTCCTATTACTGATGACCCTTGATTGAGTTAATTTTACGTATGAAATAACGCCCATTGTTTTAATTTTGTAATGAAATAAATCTTTCTTCTCTCTGGATGTTAAAGGTAGTACAAGCACAGTGTCTTTATTGTAGACTTTCATAATAATGACTGGCCTTTTAAAACTTTTGTTCTTACCATTTGTCTCAACTCCAACATTAATACCTAAGTAACACCACCAGATTTCTCTAGGGTAAATATTTAGGCTTAATTCTTTTTTACTAAGCTCTTTTTTTATTTTATTCCATTTATCAAAACCATTCTCCATTAAAAAAACATAGCAAATTATTCTAAAATTTTAATGAATAAATACTGAGGAAAAACTCACTTTATCTTTAGAATAGTTCTGTTATACTCATTTTTGTTAAATACTAAAATGATCGATTTCCTCTTTAGAGCTTCAAAATTTATTATGTGGATTCTTGCTGGAATACTTCTCCTTCCAGCAGTCCTAGTAACTAATCTATTTTTCGAAAAATGGACTAACTTTTTTGAAAGTTTGTAAAAAATAAACCCCCGGTCTGCCAAGCAAACCGAGGGTCAAAGTGTCTAAGTGCCAAAGGGTCAAAAGAGCCTAGGGCACCAAGTTTCAAGAATTTCGAGCAAACACGCGGCTACCAGCCGACCAGTCACTCGGATGCCCGACAGAGCTGGCATTCACGCTCCAGCCAGCGTCGCTCCAGCCCACGCTCACAGCACGCAGGACACCTGAGGAATCCTTGATGTGGAAGATGTTTGCATAACCGTTGGTTAGCAAGCCGCTTTCTTCATCATTGGACTGCTTTTTGAGCAAGTCGAACATCTCCGGTCAAAGTGGTTTCTGCTTTCGCCTTACCACCCAATTCCTTGATGATTGGATCGTCGACAGATCCTTTTACCAGATCTCCGTAACGGAGTTCCTGAGAATTAATGGTATCTTCGATTTTTCCGTTACCAGTAAGAAAGTCTTCCCGGAAACTGCCAAAAAATCCGTAGAATTTGACTTCTTTGGAATCTTTTACAAACTTCTTCTTGGCGACGAACTTTTTGGTTGTGGCTGAGGTTTTAATGGTTCTGATGAAGTTGAGGATTTTGGTCCTGACGGTTTCAACAGTCGGACACAAAACTTCGGCAAGAGCTTGTTTCAATGAAGACTGATTGTTTTCCCATCCAGAAGAAGTATTTTGATTGATTTCTCCTGGACGAGGAAGTTGTTTTAGTACTGCTGCCTGGAAGTTGATATACCAACC
>Ga0136555_1001042_pt1 | contig 10334 bp, 7 predicted proteins | sample AntRauTorckE5432_FD_104927 | JGI IMG/M metagenome (GOLD analysis project Ga0136555, IMG submission 104927) | Saline lake microbial communities from Rauer Islands, Antarctica - Metagenome Torckler E5 #432 | ecosystem: Environmental > Aquatic > Non-marine Saline and Alkaline > Saline | place...
GACCGTAAATTCATGAGCACTGTTCATGCCACGAAAGAAGGGTTTATCGTAGCGTCTAAAGGTTCCATGGAAGCCACTATAGAAAAATGTAGCCATATGTTAGACAGTAAAGGCAAAAAAGTGGCCCTGACTGGCGCTGACAAATCAGCAATACTAGAACGTAATAAGACGTTATCCAGCCAAGCGCTACGCGTATTAGGGTTCGCATACAAAGAAGTAAAAACAGAGCCAAAAAATGATAAAGACACAGAAAAAGACCTTGTGTTCATAGGTATGCAGGCGATGATGGACCCTCCTAGGGCTGAAGTAACACAGGTTATCCACCGAGTACAATCAGAAGCTGGTATGCGAGTGGTTATGATAACGGGTGACTATATAGAAACTGCCAAAGCAGTAGCGCATGAAATCGGTATCCAAGGCGAAGCTATCAGCGGACTTGAACTGGAGGCAATGACTCAGAAAGAATTTGAAAACCGAGTTGAAGACATAGCCATTTATGCCCGCGTTAATCCGGAGCATAAAATTAGAATTGTTAAGGCACTCAAAGCCCATGGCCACCAGGTAGCGATGACTGGCGATGGCGTTAATGACGCACCAGCAATAAAAGCTGCAGATATCGGTATAGCAATGGGTATTACAGGAACTGATGCTGCTAAAGAAGCTGCCGATCTAATACTATTAGACGACAAGTTTGTGACTATTATTAATGCAATAGAAGAAGGCCGCGGCATATTCGATAATGTACGGAAATTCGTTAACTTCCTTATTAGCTGCAACATCGCAGAAGTGCTAGTTATTCTCTTCGGTATTCTATTCTTTAACAATCTATTGCTTACCGCTGCTCAGCTGTTGTTCATTAATATTGTCACCGACGGTTTGCCAGCGATCGCACTTGGTTCAGATCCAGCACGACGAGATGTGTTGAAGGCCAAGCCAGGTCGGTTCCAAGAATCGATTCTGACTAAGCGTGTCTGGGCAGAAATATTCATATTTGGATCACTCATGACAATCGTCATGCTAGTACAGTATTGGTATAACCTGGATAGAATCGGCGTCGCTGGTGCGGTATCAGCAGCATTCACCGCTATGGTTGTGTATGAGCTAGTACGGCTTGTGGACATCCGTACTGACTACAAAATCAAGTGGCTATCAAACCCAATGCTAACAGTAGCTATGATTGGGTCGCTACTGTTGCAGTTCGCCGTATTGTATGTATCGCCGATCGCTGAATACTTTGGCGTAGGTCCGCTGCAAGGCCACGACTGGATATTCATGGCAGTTGGTTCAGTAGTCCTGTTCGGCGCTATGAAGCTAGTAAACCCAATCCTCGACAAAACAGTCGGTCTAGAGAACCAACCACATGCAAAGCAGCTGAAACTATAATTCCCTGTAGAATCTAATAATCGCCAATCGAGCGTATGGGCTGCAGCTGAGTCGCTGATTTAACACAGGATCTAAATCGGCATGGACACTTGATCCATCAATTAGCTTTTGGTTGACGCGGTGACGATTAGATGTGTGGCCTGACAGATCTGCTGCAAATAAGTAGTTCCCAGTTGCAGGCGATACGAAGTCGCCGACTGCATTTAAGTATTCGAATCCTGGTCCAGTTTCTAGATCGGTCACGGTCCAAGCACCCTTGTCAGAGTGGTCTTTTAGTGCAACCGGTACATCTGATTCGTAATTCTGAACAGATGGCTGTGCGGGGTAGAGTATAGCCCTTGTTAAAAGAGAAAGTCTATCTGGATCTATCCCCTCTCTGCGGAGTAGCATAGCTGTATGACGCGAAGTCGATACAGCCATTCTTGCGAGTTTATGTAACTGAAAAGGCAGACCAATTATTTCATTAGGGTCGTCAGAAAAATGCATTATCGTATTGCGGTTTATATCTCCTGGATACATATCGTTTGGAAATCGTATGCCTCGCCCGCCGTTGATTTCATCGTCACGCCAGCCATCACCAGGTGTTAAATAAGGGTATTGATCGACTCCATTAACAGACATTGGATCGTAGTCTTTATCAGGATCAGTATAGGCAGTAAGCTCACTTGGATCAAATGACATTGCAGCCCTAATAACCTCTATTGCCATTTCGCTCATTGCTTTACCTTGCTCTGGTGACTGCTCCAGAGCAATTATGCCGCCACTTTTTAGTAGTGGGTTAATTTCATCTACCTTCATTACAGTTAAATATACAGATAGTAAGTAATATATTTCAAAGTAGTAAAAGCAACAGTTAATGAGCAATTGATAAAATACTATTGACATTATTCAAAGCATAAGCTATAATAGTGCTCAGTTGATAAGAAATAAAAATTCAACAAAAATAAAATTAAACAAAGGAATCACCAAATGGTTTTCGGACTAGGTTCTAAAAAAACAATCAAAGATGACAAGACTTCAAAAAAGTCTAATAAATCATCAAACTCAAGCCAGGCTGACGAAGCTGCTGAAATCTTGAAAAAGATGGAAGAGAAGAAGCAAGGCGACGAGTGCGCATTCTGCTAAAGAATACTTAGGCCAGAATGGGGAGGGTTAATTCTCTCCCCAGCAGGCCTGAATAGTTTGGATGAGAACGAGTGGTTTTTATAGGCTCTCATTTGTAGTAGCTAATAGGTAATAATCACTCGCAACTCAATCAAAGCTGGTTGCCAAAGTAGAAACGTATCATTGCTAATCAATTAGGATTGATGCTAAAGGAATTAATACTCCGCATGATTTTTACAGCAACTCAACAACAGCAAAGTCTTCGCTGGAAACTACTAGTAATACTAGTTTCATCGGAGCTTACGGACGACATACAATGAATGTCTACCGTAAAACAAAAATATCAATAGTCGCCCTGCAGTAATAAAAATACTGCAACTGGTGACTAATAAAAACAAAGAAAGGAGCTTTTAATTGAGCTACGAACGATCAACGTCAAAAGGACTACTCGTAAAACTTTACGACAAACTTTTTGATCAATGAAGAAGTGCAGATGGCTACATTGCAGCATATGAGCATATTGCCATAGAACGCGCTTAGGCTAACCAAAACTTCTTTGGGTGGACACTTGTTCTTAGATAGACTCTAGGCAATAAAGGTCAGTCATCACCCAAAGAAGTTTTTAGTTACTAGAAATTATCAATAATAACTGATACAATCTACCTCTGTTATACTAGTCGTATAACCTCGGTGGGGTAGCTCAGTTGGTTAGAGCGCAGGACTCATAAGCCTGAGGTCACGAGTTCAAATCTCGTCCCCGCTACCACAATAAGAAACTCACTTCAAAAGTGGGTTTTTTGTTTTTATATCAGGCGGAGGACTTTTCCGTTCTCAAATGGCGGGATAGGGCGGTCATATGGAATATTTTCAATAACTTTATAAATTGACCGGAGCAGTGCACCATGAGAAACAATTAATACGGTGTCCTCTGGTCGACTTTTAGCTAATTCAACAACCAGTTTGGCACGTTTATGTAGCTGGGCTAATGTTTCAACGCCATTAATGCTGTCAATTAGTAGTGGTTTTTGGATGTAATCCACTAGGTTTATTTTGGCATCATGGAACGTTCTGGATTCTAAGTCTCCAAACCAGCGCTCACGCAGAATATCGAAGACCAATATTTTAGACATGTCGTGATCAATCTCATGGGCGATATACGTAGCAGTTTCTTTGGCGCGTTGGAGTGGTGAAACCAGAATGACGTTTGGATTGATGTTCTCAGTCTGTAGGAAGCGCCCAGCTTTCGTCGCCTGGGCGGCGCCTTTTTCAGTGAGCTCTGCATGATCATTGCCAATCTGATTAATAACGTTAGCGGTACTTTCACCATGCCGAATAAAATAGAGGTTCTTCATTAAATCAGTTGGCTTTGCCTTTGTTGAAGAATTCTGGGTGGTCCATGATAGTTTTTTTAAATTCTTGCCAAATGGCAGTTATCTCTGGTGACGGTGCGGTTTTATTATCTTTTAAATCAATAATGACTTTTCTATCTAGATTATATTTTTTCCAGGTTTTTCCAGTCGACATAACGTTGTGGACCATTGGAAGTATTTTGTCTAACGCCTTCACAAATACTGATTCTGGGTCAGTTTGTGACTCAAATGTATGGATAGTTTTTGTCATTTCACTAAAATCTGGCCATTCTTGTTCTAATCTTTCAAGCGCTTGGGCCTCTTTAAAGTCTTTGAGTTTTTCTTGCTCTGCGGTGCGACCAACAGCCATCACATCGCCAGCATGTATCTCAACTAAATCATGGACAAGTCCGTATTGAATAACTTTGTTTTTATCGAGGTGAGGAAATGAGCCACACAGGTACCAGCCAATCATAGCCAGATGGTAGCTATGTTCGGTGTCAGTTTCACGCCTATCCGTTTGTTTGCCATCGGGTAAATGAATCATCCGCTGAATATCCAAGAATTGATTAAGTAGCGATTGAAAATCGATCATTCGGCTACTTAATTGTTCGTTATTTACGTCATCCATAGGTATCATTATATACACATGGAAAAACTTAGCTTATGAATCTAAACAAGCAAACATTTGTAGTGGCGGTATCTGGCGGGGTGGATTCGGTTGTGTTGCTGCATAAACTAGTGGCCAAAAAATCTGCCGATATCACATATATTGTGGCTCACTATGATCATGGAATGCGACCGGAGTCACCTGAAGATGCAGAGTTTGTACGGCTTATTGCAAAAAATTCGCAATTAGGGTTCGAGCTAGGTCAAGGAGAACTGGGTTCAAATGCAAGTGAGGCGTTGGCAAGAGAAAAACGCTACAAGTTTTTGCGCACTGTAAAACAAAAATATGACGCAGACAAAATTATCACTGCTCATCACCAAGACGACATCATTGAAACAATCGTTATTAATCTGCTGCGCGGCACAGGGCCACGGGGTTTGATGCCAATGCTGAAGCCATCTGATATTTTGCGCCCATTACTAAATACTACCAAACAGCAACTAATCGACTACGCCGTAGAGCATGAGCTTGAATGGCGAGAAGACAGTACGAATAGCGATGAAACGTATCTGCGGAACTATGTGCGAAAAAACATAGCGCCAAAAATGGCGAGTAGTTCAGATCAGCTACTCCGCATTAGACGGCGGCTTGGTGATATCTATTATGAGGCAGATCAGCTAGTTAAATTAGCAGTGCCACCCGGAAATATTTTGCACAGAAGTGACTTTTTGCGTTACTCGTACAGTGTTCAACGCGAGATCGTCAGAGCTTGGTTGTTGCAAATGGGTATCGATGAGCTAGACAAATCAGTAATTGAACGAGTAGCTCTGGCTATAAAAACCATGCAGACTGGAAAAAAACTCGACATTGGCAATACTCACTGGCTATCGTCAAGCAAACAAAACGTTCAAATAATCAAAAAAGACTAAGCCGCCAAGGTATAATCGTCCTATAAGAGCAACAAAGCTACTGCAATAAACCTAGCTAAACCAAAGGATAACCAACAGCATGGACAAAAAAGCGAAACGACCGCCACAAAAAGGTAATAACAACAAAAAGAACTTACGCACGCTACTGTTCATATCGTTAGTTGGGTTGTTTCTGTTGATTGGATTTTCTAGTTTTTCCGCAGAAGAAGAATTAGATCCTGTGTCGTTTTCTGATGTGGTGGCCAGAGCAAATGGCGGCGAAATAGAGAAAATCGAAGTAGTCGGCAATGAATTGAAAATAACTAAAAAAGGTGACGATGCAGCTACCCAAACTTCACGCAAAGAACCCGGGTCCTCCATATACGAGCAAGGGCTTGATAACCGAGACGTCGAAGTTACTATTGAGGAACGTGATACATCTGGAGAGACACTGCAGAACATAGGATTCACACTCGCTCCAGTGATTCTAATCGGTGGGTTACTGTTCTTCATGATGCGTAGCGCACAAGGCCAAGGAAACCAGGCTATGAGCTTCGGCCGTAGTAAGGCAAAACTGTACGGCAATGAAAAAGAAAAAATATCATTCAAAGACGTAGCAGGGTCTGGTGAAGCCAAAGAAGACTTAGAAGAAATTGTTGATTTCCTGAAATCACCGAAAAAATACGAAGACAATGGAGCACGCATACCAAAAGGCATGTTGCTAGTAGGTCCTCCAGGTACGGGTAAAACATTGCTGGCCCGTGCGGTTGCAGGTGAAGCAAATGTGCCGTTTTTCAGTCTATCGGGATCTGAGTTTGTTGAAATGTTTGTCGGAGTTGGCGCCAGTAGAGTGAGAGACTTGTTCTCAAAGGCTAAGAAGAATTCACCAGCGATTATATTTATCGATGAAATTGATGCAGTTGGCCGCCGCCGCGGCAGTGGCATGGGCGGTGGACATGACGAGCGTGAACAGACGCTCAACCAGATATTAGTAGAAATGGATGGATTCGAACAGGGCGTCAATGTGATTGTGTTAGCCGCAACTAACCGCGCCGATGTACTCGACCCAGCATTGTTGCGGCCAGGGCGATTCGACCGCCGCGTCAATATAGGCCTACCTGACCGCAAAGAACGTGAATCAATCCTAAAAGTGCACGTCAAAAACAAGCCAGTTGAAAAAGCAGTCAATCTAGACGCGCTAGCTGCAAAAACCGCAGGTACAAGTGGGGCGGACCTTGCCAACATAATGAATGAAGCAGCAATTGTTGCCGCAAAACATGACCGTAAAACAATCACCGAAAAAGACATCACGTCAGCTTTCGAAAAAGTAGCTATTGGCCCTGAGCGCCGCAGCAAAGTGATGAGTGAAAAAGACAAAGAAATGACTGCCTACCACGAAGCTGGGCATGCAATTGTTGGGCATGTACTACCAGACAGCGACGATGTGCACAAAGTAACTATCATTCCACGTGGTGGCACTGGCGGCGTCACATGGTTCATACCACCAGAGGATAAAAGCTACCATAGCATTGTTGAATACAAAGACATATTGGCGCGTATGCTGGGTGGCCGTATAGCTGAAGAAATCGTTTACGGTAAGGATCACGTGACGACTGGCGCTGGTAATGATCTACAAAAAGCTGCAGAGCTGGCCCGCGAAATGGTGACCAACCAAGGTATGGGCGGTGGTAAACTGCGAAATCAAGTATTCCATGCTGACGAAGGCATGATGATGGAACGGATGATGCATGAAAAACAATATTCTGACGACACCGCTAAGCTAATTGACGACGAAGTAGAATCACTGATTTCTGAATCCGCGCGTCGCGCGACAGAAGTTATCAATGCTAACAAAAGCAAATTAGACGAGTTAAAAGACGCATTATTAGAGAAAGAAACAATCGAAGATAAAGAAGTTAAAGTGATACTTAAAGGCACTAAAATGCCGAAATCTGCAGCACTCTACTAATTCATTGCACAAGCGACTATACTAAGTAGTAATGGCTAATAGATTAAGCAAACGCACCCCTCGAGTGACGCTGCCTGGAGCAGCGTCGTTACTCGTCATTACTATGCTGATGGCGCAAGTTCTTGGGTTTTTCCGCGTAAAGCTTATTAACGCAAACTTTCTACTTGAAAATACTGATGTTTACTTCGCCGCCTTTAAAATACCAGATTTCTTTTTCTATGTACTAGCAGCGGGTGTTTTAGGTGTAGTACTGATACCAATACTCAGTGAACGCATGTATAAAAGTGATCGACGTGGCGTGTGGCAACTATCAAATAACCTCATGAATCTACTGGCATTAGTTACGCTTGCAATTGGCGTTATTATTCTTATTTTTGCTGAACAGTTGATAGGTATTGTATTACCCGACCCTAACGTCAGTCAGCTTGCTGACGCCACTGCGATGCTGCGGTTAGTTGCCTTTAACCCGTTCTTTTTTACTATTTCAGGTATTCTGACCAGCACGCAGCAAGTTTTTGGTAGATTTTTTTTCTTTGCAATTACGCCACTCGTCTACAACCTGGCAATCATCGTCAGCATATTTATATTCAAAGACTCTTCCATAGGTATTGTTGGGCTTGGAATTGGTGCATTAGTTGGTGGTATGCTCCAGTTGTCAGTTGCAGGACTAGGTGTACTTGGACTTAATTTTCACTGGAAACCAGAAATAAAATTCAAAAATAAAGACTTCAAAAAAATCTTGCAACAGTTGCCTGCTCGATCGCTTGACCAAGGGGTTGATTCAGTCAACTCTATCGTTGAAACAAACAGAGCTAATTTATTAGGTCAAGGGGTGATTTCTTCATACGAAAATGCGTTTGTTCTGCATACAGCTCCGATTCTGCTCATCGGATCATCTATATCAACGGCTGCATTTCCAAGATTGACTGAGCGTATATCGCAGGGCCGCGTTGACCTTTTCCGAAAAGAATTCATAAATGTTTTGAGGGTACTTATGTGGATTGCAGTACCCACAATGATTATTGCATTCTTCTGTCGTGGGTATTTAGCCCGCATTATCTACACAAAAGGATCTCCTCAAATTGCATTGATTTTAGGGTTCTTGTCGGTCGCTATATTTTTCAGAATTATTTTCGCGTTACTTACCCGCTATTTCTATGCTCACAAAGATTCCACAACGCCTCTCATCATTTCAGTGTTTGCTATTGCCCTCAACATAATATTGGTGTTCACGTTGGCTAGAGAGGAAGCCTATGGCGTTGCTGGACTAGGTTTAGCCCAATCTATCACGTCTGGAACTGAAGTATTGGTGCTTGGAACAGTTATATATTTACGTGATAAGAAAATATTCACCAAAGAATTTTGGGAATACTCAATAAAACTAGTCTCAGTTAGCGGATTTAGCATGATTGTTGCTTTTATCATGCTTCAGATTCTTCCGCTTCTCGCTGATGATGCAGGATTTTTCGTATTAGGTAGTAAGCTAACTGCAATTGCTACAATTGTAGCTGCTACTCACGTGGGTGTATCCGCTTTATTCGGAATAAAAGAAGCGACCGATTTCATAAGCAAGATTAAAAAATTAGTCCTTAGTCCGGTGAAACTCCAATAGCCTACCTCTGTTAAATATTACCCACCTCTGTTATACTAAGCTGAATGTCACAAGATAAAATACGTAACTTTTGTATAATTGCCCATATCGACCATGGTAAATCTACCTTGGCCGATCGGCTGCTAGAGATAACTGGTACTGTTGAAAAGCGCGCCATGAAAGCGCAGCTACTGGATAAAATGGATTTAGAGCGTGAGAGAGGGATTACCATCAAGCTCGCTCCTGTTCGTATGAATTATAAAAACATACAGATGAATCTCATTGACACCCCTGGTCACGTTGATTTTAGCTATGAGGTGTCGCGTAGTTTACAAGCATGCGAAGGTGCAATCCTGGTTGTCGATGCATCGCAGGGTATACAGGCTCAGACACTAGCTAATGTGTATCTGGCAATGGAAGCTGACCTGACAATTATTCCTGTGCTCAATAAAATTGATTTGCCTGCAGCAGATGTGCCGAAAGTCACAAAAGAAATAGTGTCATTGCTTGGATGTAAACCAGAAGAAATATTAGCTATTAGTGCTAAAACTGGCGAGGGTGTCGAACAGTTGCTTGATGCAGTTATTGATCAAGTCAACCCACCAAAGGGCAATCCTGATAGTGACACCAAAGCCCTTGTCTTTGATAGTTTCTACGACGAGTACCGCGGAGTAATTCTGTACGTTAGGGTCATAGATGGAAATATACCTAAATCAGCTGAAATACGCATGATAGCTACTGATGCCACGGGAGACGCACTAGAAGTTGGGTCGTTAGCGCCAGTCATGACAAAGTCAGGTATGTTGAATACGGGTGAAATCGGCTATGTTGTGACGAATTTTCACGATACATCAGAAGCAAGAGTTGGCGATACTGTAGGGTTAAAAAAACAATCGACCACACCTTTGCCTGGTTATAAAGAAGTTAATCCATTTGTCTACGCAGGGTTTTTCCCAAGCTCAAATGAGTTCTACCCGCAGTTGAAAGACGCCATGGATAAATTGAAATTAAGCGACAGTGCGTTAGATTACACACCAGAAAATTCGCCAGTACTCGGTTATGGATTCCGGGTTGGATTTCTAGGGTTATTGCATCTAGATATTGTTCGTGAAAGAATAGAACGCGAATTCGATGTAGACCTTATTGTTACCAACCCATCAACGGACTACAAGATTGTGCTGAACGACATGACAGAGATGGACGTAACTGCTGCCAGTGATGTGCCACCAGCTAATGAGATATTAGAAATCAGTGAACCCTGGATTGTTGGAGAAATAGTGGTTCCTAAAGAATATGTTGGCAATGTAATACAGCTTATAACTAGTGCGCGTGGTATGCAGAAAAACATCAGCTATGTGGATGACCAGCTGGCATTGGTGAAGTTTGAAGCCCCTCTTGCTAATTTGCTGACTGATTTTTA
>Ga0136555_1001043_pt1 | contig 10333 bp, 10 predicted proteins | sample AntRauTorckE5432_FD_104927 | JGI IMG/M metagenome (GOLD analysis project Ga0136555, IMG submission 104927) | Saline lake microbial communities from Rauer Islands, Antarctica - Metagenome Torckler E5 #432 | ecosystem: Environmental > Aquatic > Non-marine Saline and Alkaline > Saline | place...
ATCATTTAACGAACTCACATTGACACCAGAATTTCCTACTTTTCCATAAATATCAGGACGTACATCTGGATCATTTCCATATAAAGTCACCGAATCAAAGGCCGTTGAAAGGCGTTTTGCTGGTGTGCCGTGTGATAAATAATGAAAGCGTTTATTCGTTCTTTCTGGTCCACCTTCTCCAGCAAACATCCGAGTCGGATCTTCGCCTTTTCGCTTAAATGGAAAAACACCTGCCGTATATGGAAACTCACCTGGCACGTTTTCTTGTTTGCTCCATTTTAAGATTTCGCCCCAATCTTGATATTTTGGTAAGGCGATTTTTGGAATATCATTATGCGACAACGATTTGGTAAAGTTCTCTACTTTGAATTCTTTTCCACGAACTTGATACGTAAAATGTTCACCTTGATAAGTCCCTTTTTTCGCTGCCCAATTATCTAAAATTCCTTTATTTTCTAAAGATAATTGTTGTTCCAAAGTCGTTTTTACCGTGTTTAAAGTATCGAATATCGTGGCGTCAGAAACCGTATCGGTTTTCAAAACCGACACGGTTTTTTCTATACTAAACAATTTCCTCGCTACCTCACTTTGTTCCTCAACTTCCTTATCGTAACGGTGAATGGTTTCCGTAATTTCAGACAAATAACGAACCCTCGCTGGCGGAATAATATATTGTTTCTTGCTTTCGCCCTCGTCCAGCGGTCGGACGCTTTCAAAGCGTCCGACCCCTTTCGTTCGACCTAAATCGTCCAGACGCTCCATCAATTCGTTAAAAACAGCATTCACCCCAGGATCGTTAAATTGCGACGCGATCGAACCATAAACTGGCATTGTATTTACATCGTCATGCCACAAATCACGGTTGCGTTGGTATTGCTTTTTCACATCTCTCAACGCATCTAAAGCGCCTCGCTTATCGAATTTGTTTAAGACAATCAAATCCGCAAAATCCAACATATCAATTTTTTCCAATTGCGATGCGGCACCAAATTCTGGCGTCATCACATAAACCGATAAATTGGCGTGATCTACAATTTCACTATCCGACTGACCGATGCCCGACGTTTCCAAAATTACCAAATCAAAACCAGCATATTTAAAAATCGAAATTGCACTATCTATGTCTTTCGACAAGGCCAAATTATACTGACGAGTTGCCAACGAACGCATAAAAACTCGGTCATTAGAAATGGAATTCATCCGAATTCTGTCGCCTAATAAGGCACCGCCAGTTTTACGTTTTGATGGATCAACCGAAATAATTCCCAACGTTTTTTCTGGATATTTTGCCAAAAACCGCAACACCAATTCATCGACCAAACTCGATTTTCCAGCACCACCAGTTCCTGTAATTCCCAAAACTAATACTTCACTTTCTGCCGCTTTTGCTTTCAAATCTGTTATCCATTCTGCATTCTCTTTCGGATAATTTTCAGCTGCGGAAATCATACGTGCAATTCGACTTGGTTCGAGAGACGGGGTGCTTTCGGTTGGGTTTAGGGGGCGGAGACTTTCAAAGCGACCGACTCCTTTAGTATTGCCATCGAAATCGTCACCAACAGGGAAATCACATTTTTCCAATAAATCATTAATCATTCCTTGCAAACCCATTGAACGACCGTCATCTGGCGAGTAAATACGAGTAACCCCGTAATCTTGCAACATTTCGATTTCAGAAGGTAAAATCGTTCCGCCACCGCCACCAAAAATTTTAATATGCCCAGCACCTTGTTCGTTTAACAAGTCATAAGCGTATTTAAAAAATTCGTTGTGACCACCTTGATACGATGTAATCGCAATACCTTGGACATCTTCTTGAATCGCCGCATTGACAATTTCCCGAACAGGTCGGTTATGCCCCAAATGTATGACTTCCGCACCCGAACGCTGAATGATTCGGCGCATAACATTAATAGCAGCATCGTGTCCATCGAATAACGAACCAGAGGTTAGAATTCTGATTTTATGCTTTGCTTTGTATATTTTTATTTCTTCCATTTTTTTGTTAGTTTTTTTTTACTCCCGCTAATTTCGCAGATAATCGCAGATTTTTTCATTCAAATATTACTAAGTAGTGAGTCAAATTAATAATGTCGGTTAATTTTCATGCTTAAACCGTATCGGTTTTTAAAACCGACACGGTTTCTATTTGACACGATTAACTTGACTTACTACTAAGTATGAGAAAGGTATTTCTTCAAAAACACGCTTTTTTTTACAATTTTTCTTTCATTATACCAATAAAGTAATCCATTATCCAAACCTTTCAAATTATCAATAAATAGAGGAGCTTTCATTTCATTAATAAATTTCCTCCAATGTTGTTTGGTAAATCGAATATCATAGAATCTATCTTTTGATGATGATTTATAATTTATTTCAAAATGTAACCAGATATCTTCACCGTGTTCGGGATAAATACCATGAGTAAAATTGAGTATTTCTTTATCTAATTTTGAAATGAGCGAATTGAAATCAATATCTTTATCAAAAAAAAATACGAAATAAACACCATTTATCACCGATGTCTCTCTGTAATGTTTATGCCTTTCTATTTCTTTTATGAATGATTGTTCTAATAGTTCATCTCTGAGATAATCATAATCATAGTTTGGCATATTAGGAATATATGTGGGTACTTCAATAGAAACAAAATATTCTTCATATTCGTATTCTATTGAACAATATGTTAGAAGTTTTTCTCCATTTAAAATCCAAATCAAACCACCATTTTTGCCATAAAATGTTTCTCTTTGATATATTTCATCTATTTTGATTGGTGAGTTTTGTATCTCAATTACAACACCATTATTTAATCGAATATCTGCTATATGTTTCGTATTATTTTCATCTTTTAGAATTACCTCTTGATTTTGTTGAGGAAATTTATTTTGCCAATTTAAATGCCATTATGTGGTAGGTTCATACCAATCATCACAATTTCTAATATTTTTATGATACCAATGTTTAGGTCTAACTTTTCCATACCTTCCTATAGCATCAGAGTTGCAACAAATACAAATTGCTCTTTGTCCTGAATATTGGACTTCGATTTTATTTCCATCTGTATCTAAAGCGAATTTCATAAAAAAATCTTAGTTGAAAAATCTGCGGGAAAAATCTAATCCTCGAACTCCGCTTTCACCTTCATCATATACGCCTTAAACGCTTGTTGAATATCATCTGACATCAACATGCCTGCGTTCCAAGTTGCCATATATTCCAAACTATCCGCAACGGTGTGATCCCGTTTGTGTAACAAGATTTCCTTCGTTCCTCTGATAACGATTGGTGATTTTTCTGCTATTGTTTTGGCGATTTTTTGGACTTCCGTCAATAAGGCTTCCCGAGTTTCAAAAGTACGGTTCACCAAACCAATTTTTGCGGCTTCTTCCCCATAAACACTGCGACCAGTATAAGCCATTTCTGCCATCATTCCCGGGTTCAAAATCGTTGGTAAACGCTGCAAAGTTCCAATATCGGCGACCAAACCTAAATCTACTTCTCGAATCGTGAAATATGCATCATCGGTACAATATCGCATATCACAAGCGGCAATAATATCAACTGCACCACCGATACAAGCCTTATGAATCGCTGCCAAAACTGGTTTGCGACAACGCTCGATTGCCGTAATCGTTTCTTGTAAATCAATAATAAATTTGCGTAATTTTTCTCGACTTCTCGCTGGACAGCCATCGTTAAATTGCTGAATACCCATCAGCAAACTCAAGTCAATTCCTGCACAAAAATTCTTACCTTCTCCTACCAAAATCACAACCCGAACTTCTGGGTTTTCGTGCATTTCTTCAAAAATCGCTTTCATTTCAATCCAAGCTTCCGCATGCAAAGAATTTGACTTTTCGGGACGATTAAAACTCACCGTTGCGATTTTATTGCTTATTTCTACTTTGAAACTTTCGTAGTTCATGGTTCTAATACTTTCCATCATTTCGATTCCGAGAATTCTCGGAACCAGAATGACGGTTTCTATTAAGTTTTTAAATTTTATTGTCTGAGCGTCCGACATTTAAACAATAAAACACTCGAACATTTAAACATAAAAAATTATTCCCAGGGCAAATACATCGCTCCTTTAATCACATTTCTCGAAATCACAATACGGTGAATTTCCGACGTTCCTTCATAGATTTGTGTAATTTTCGCATCTCGCATTAAGCGTTCCACATGATATTCTTTCACAAAACCATAGCCACCATGGACTTGTACCGCTTCCACCGTAACCCACATTGCCGCTTCCGAAGCGTATAATTTTGCCATTGCGGCCGCTTGTGCGTAATCTTTGCCCTGATCTTTCAACCAAGCCGCACGATAAACTAACATTCTTGCCGTTTCGATTTTCAGCGCCATGTCTGCCAATTTAAAAGCAATCGCTTGATGTTCGTTAATGGCTTTTCCGAATGTTTTTCTTTCGTGAGAGTAAGCCAACGCTAATTCATAAGCACCAGCTGCGATTCCTAAAGCCTGAGCTGCAATCCCGATTCTTCCACCATCGAGAATTTTCATCGCTAATTTGAAACCAAAACCATCCACTCCGATTCTGTTTTCTTTCGGCACTTTCACATCTTGAAACATCACAGAAGACGTATCCGAAGCACGAATCCCTAACTTATCTTCCTTCACACCAGTACTCACGCCTTCCCAATTCGCTTCCACAATTAAGGCATTAATACCCTTGTGTTTTTTCTCCGGATGCGTTTGAGCAATCACGACATAAACGCCAGCTTTTTTACCGTTCGTAATCCAGTTTTTTGTACCGTTTACCAAATAATAATCGCCCTTATCTTCGGCAATTGTCCGTTGACTGGTCGCATCACTTCCTGCTTCTGGCTCCGACAAACAAAATGCACCGATGACTTCGCCCGAAGCCAAACTTGGCAAATATTTTTGCTTTTGTGCTTCTGTTCCGTACTCTTCAATTCCCCAAATTGCCAAGGAATTATGAGCCGAAACAATCACCGAACACGAGCTATCGACTTTCGATAATTCCTCCACCGCAATTGCATACGAAATCGTATCCAAACCAGCTCCGCCGTATTGCTCAGCAGTCATCATACCCATAAAACCCAATTCACCCATTTGTTTGACAAATTCTGTTGGGTGAATTTGGTGGGTGTCTCTTTCAATGACGCCAGATTTTAACTCATTTTGAGCGAAATCTCTTGCAGCGTCCCGAATCATTATCTGTTCTTCTGTTAGTGTAAAATCCATTTTTTAGTGAAAATGAAAGTGGAAGTTGAAATAAAAATTAATACGCAAAATTTTTATTTCAACTTTCAACTGTTGCGTTTAAATATTAAATTTTATCGAATGCTTTTTTATTAACACAAAGATAATAAAATAAGTAGCGGTTATGACTAATTTTTAGTCGAAATTGACAATTATTAATTATATTTGTATTTATATTAATAAAGGTATAGTATAAAAGTTGAAATTTTGACGACCAGAGATAAAATATTAGCAGCAAGTAAGGAATTATTTAACCAACAGGGTTTTGGCGAACCAACCCTAAATTATATCGCTCAAATCGTTGGTATCAGTAGAGGTAACTTAACCTACTACTTCAAAGATAAGGACGAATTATTGGCAGATTTAGTCGAGGAAATGTGGGAAAAATATGAGCATAGCATTGGTAAAGCGATGCAATTTCCATCGTGGGAAAGTACAAATGATGCAACACACGCCTATTTAAAACTACAAGAAGAATATGCGTTTATCTTTTTCGATATTCGAGTTTCTGCTCACCCAAACGTCATCAAACAAATCGGTAGAATGAAAACCGACACTGTCGAACGGCAAATGTCCACGATTGCCTTTTCCATTCAAATCGGTAATATGAACCCAGAAACGATTCCAGGCACCTACCGCAACCTTTGCGAAAGCCTTTGGATGATTAATTTTTATTGGCTAATCTCTCAATCGTACCGCAACGCAGACGAAAGTTCGAGTAAGGTGATTTGGAGTTCTGTTTTGCCACATTTCACCCAAAAAGGCATGGATTCTTTTATCAAACATTTTGGACAAGATTATTACGATACCTTGGGCGAACGGTTTGATAAGTCTAAGATTGGGACAATTGCTTTTTAATTACATCAAAAAAGTTAAAATTCGCTGATACCGAGTATTCAGTACAAAAGTGAGCAAGTGACTCGAAGTCGTCTGCTCACTAACTCACTGTTTTCAATACTTTCAAGACCTTATTTATACACGAATTTATACGGTTTACAGAAACTATCAAAAAGCCAAAATTAAATGCTCCGTATCTAATTATATTATGAATAAAGTAATTACTGAAATACTATTCTCCGTAAAAACTTAAACAAGTAAAAACAATATTACTTTAATAAGTATCAATCCTTGCTTATTAAAAAGAATCACAAACACATCTTACTGAATATTTATTATTTATCTTTAATTTAATAGCGGAATAAATTTTTCACAGTAAGATTTAACTGAACCAAATGCAATCAATATTACGAATACTTATCCTAACAACGCTTAGTTTTTCGACTGCTTTTGGACAATATCAAGTAACAGAAAAAACAGAAATGCTTTGTCAAGAACCTGAATGTATCGAAGCACGTACAAGAGGATTATCCAAAAAAGAAATTCAATTTCAGCAAAATATTTATCAAATTGCCTCCCGGAACGCCGTTTTATTCATTCCTGATGCTTTCATTCCAGAATCTTCCGCTTTCCAAATCACTGGAGCAACGAAATACATTACCAAAGTTCAAATTTATACGATAGAGGATAATAAATTAATCTTCCAAACAGCGGTCGCTGAAAATATCTGGGATGGTAAATGGAAAGCCGAAACTCAATATGGCTTCTTTAAATATGTTATAACGATTGCGTTAAAAGATGGGGAAACCGAACCGATAGAAGGCATCGTTGGCGTAATGAAATAAACGAGTTTCGAGTTTAGTTCTTCTATTATAATCGAAAAAGTATAGTACGATTAACCAAATAATCTTGAGTTGTAAAAAAAGGCTCAGCATTGCTGAACCTTTTTTTATTAAATTTTATTTTGATTTACGTTATAACGGTCAAACTCGCAGCTCGTTCGTCACATCAAAACGATAACGCTCGCAACCCGAATCAATTCACCATATCTAAAAAGCGACTAAACCGATTTCGAGGACTTGACATGATAATCTCTACAAATTCCTCTCGTGAATATTGTCGAACTTCATAGTCTTTACTTTGACGGTCATCTAATTCTTCGATAAAAACGCCATTCTGAAAAAACGCATTTCCGAATCGTTGATTTTCTAACTCATAATGAATATGCCCCGACTCCAATAAGTCGGCTATCCAGTTTGCTTGATGTTTGCTGATAGATGTCATGATTTTGGTTTTTGCCTGTTGCCCTTACTTTTTTACATTTTTATTATAAAAAAGCAACGGCAAAAATAATGCTTTTGTTTGTTTTTGTTCAATCACTCCTTAATTACTATTGATTCATAAAAGTAACACTCCAAATATCATTCACCAACTAAACTTGATGAACGCACCCTTTCAATGAGTAAACGTTATAAGTCATCGGATGAAAGTAATTTTTAACTTTCTATCCTTTATAAATATAAAACAAATTTACATCTATAAATTATCATCAAATATACCACTAACTTGCGTAAATAACTAATTATCAACATATTGAACATTATAAATAAAGCCATAACTATCTCTTATTAGTAAAGAAAATCTTCTTTCAGGAAAATCGACCGCTACAAAACAAACGCCCGAAATCTAACTTGTACTTACTTGACTAACACTATTGTTAGTACCTTCCTTTAAAAGTTACGCCATATAAGAATTTCATTCGTCGCATTGCTTACAAAAGAACTACAATCTGAATTACCATTTTCATCGTCAGCACAAACCCGTTGCTCCTCACAATCAAACACCTCATAACCGTCTCCACACGGCACGCAATAATCTACCAAAAATACCAAACGTCCGTCTAATTGATAGCAAACAATCTGTGCATTTTCCTGTAAATTCTGATTGCTATCAATCGCTTGACGAATCCACGCAATCTCATTCGCAGGATCTGTAGAACTGTTACAAGCCGGAAAATTCTGTGTTGGCGTATCGTCGTTACAATTCGCCAGACCCAATACAACCAATCCTAAAATAAATAATACCTTTTTCATAATCCTTAATTTTTTAGTTGAATAATCATTTTAAATTCATCTATTCCCTAACTTAACGAAGCTAATACCATAATTTAAACCTCAAATCATTTAAACTTTGGACAGAGTTAATGAAAGATGTTTGACACGAATTTACTCAGATTACACGAATTTTAAATCATTAATTATCAGTATTTTACACTTTGTACAAAATAAAATAATTCGTGAATTACGTGACAATTCGTATCTAAAATATTCTGTCCAAAGCCCAAAAATCATACTACTATGGATTTTTAGTTGAACCATAACTTGTCCCGATTTTTTATTTTGTATAATAGTATAACCTCAAATACAAATGCAGATAAAAGTGCGTTACTCAATTTTGATAGTTTCAAATTTCTATTTTTCAACTCTTGCTTTCAAAGACGGGGGACAAGACTTGACAACTTCGTATGCTAAAAATACAATAAGTACTAAAACTAACGAAATCAGATCCGTCAATATTAATATTCCTTATGTAAAGATGTCATTTGATTTATTTAATGCGTGATTTCCCGAGTATTCGGAATAATTAGTGAAAAAATTACAATACAATTTTTTCGCTGTTTTTAAATACGTTATTCCACATTTACCAAATCACAAACCTCAAACACCAAACTGATTTAAATGATGATTCAAATGAATATAAATTAATTTGCCCCATTATTTTTGGTTTAATTCACCAAACATTGGATGGGCTTGAGAGGTATAATCTGCTGGGTGTTCTATAACATAACCTAATAGTTTCACCAAAGTTACCTAATCATCTATGAAGTTAACTGGCTTTGTCCCCTCTTTTTTAGGATTTACCTCCTTCATTTTTCCAATTTTTTCAGGTGGAATACGATTAAAACGCAACGCAATTGCCTTCTTAAAACACCTTGAAACTCGATTACCTTATAATACAATCGGTATAAAACCAACCACTAAACGTAATTAATCCGCCGTACGACACAACATTTCATTAGCCGATAAAGTCCCAAATTTCCGTTCTAAATCCGGTCTCAGATCATTGATTCTTCTCAAAATCGTTTCACAAGCTACTTGATTGAATATTTTTTTTTCATTTTAAGCCTTTTTTGTCCGTTTAAATATTCGCAAGAATAGTCTATTCTTGTCATTTTAATACCATTATTTTAATTTATTTTCATCAACTTTATAGAGAAATTTGATAAGAAAGAAGCCTATTTTTCTATGAATTATTCCTTTTTACTGGTGTAGTTATCCTTCGAATTTGTACGCAAAAACATATTAATAATCATATTTTTTTTAGCTTGCCCAACACCTTAAACTTAAAGTATAAGTCAAATAAGATAAAAAGCACTTCGCTTCTGCTCTATTCCATTTTTTACTTCAATATTAATTATTCTATCCTAATTTTATGCTAAAAAACTATACTAAAAGGTTTTTTAAGTCGATTTTAGCACCTTAAATTAAAAATACACATAACGTATCCATTTTTTGGCTAAAAGCCGAATAACCGAACAGTATTAGCTCAATATACTTAAATACTGTTTTCCGTATAAACTGAACTTCAAAGTTTCACTTTTTTAAAATCCGACAACCAAAAAAATTACGTATTTCAGTAAAAACGTAAAAAATAATAATCGCAGATAAACCTACAATTTAGTTGAATGCGTATTTACTGAAACACGTATAAACTTTAAAAATCAAATCATTACTAACTCAAATACGATATTACGAACTTAATTAAAATAGCAAATACGATAAAAATAAATTCCGTATTTAATTTTATTATCATAAAAGTTTATACTTTTGTAAGTAATTACGGATTAATTTAAAAAAGTATTTACGGCTAAAAGTTATTAAGATTAAACTTAGAACAGGTTCTACTATAAAAATGGAAACCTGTTTTCAGTAAATACTATTTTACTACTTTTATTAAATAATGAAACACGGTTTTTATTAAATACGATTCACAGTAATACATCAAAGTAGTAACTACTATAAAACTATAATCCGTGTTTAATAAAATAATGATATACGTTTGTACTAAAAAACGACTATTCGTATTTACGGTAAGAATTAAATACTATTTTAATATAATTCGTATTTGATTATTTACTTTTTTTATTATTTACGATATATAGTATATCTTTGTAAGCGTACTTAAG
>Ga0136555_1001047_pt1 | contig 10306 bp, 10 predicted proteins | sample AntRauTorckE5432_FD_104927 | JGI IMG/M metagenome (GOLD analysis project Ga0136555, IMG submission 104927) | Saline lake microbial communities from Rauer Islands, Antarctica - Metagenome Torckler E5 #432 | ecosystem: Environmental > Aquatic > Non-marine Saline and Alkaline > Saline | place...
CGATATATCGACATGTGACGTAAAGCTAGTTACACCAATGCGGTCGTAGCTCAACTGGTTAGAGCACTCGCCTGTCACGCGAGAGGCTGAGGGTTCGAGTCCCTTCGACCGCGCAAAATATGAAAAACACGAGATATCTCGTGTTTTTCTATGCCGCAATTTATCAATCCTGGAGTCAGTTCCTCGGGTTATAATCTGAGCATGGATAAAAAACAAGAGTTGGCAGTTTATCAAGCGGAAAATGGAGCAATTGAATTACGAACAGATGCGACATCCGAGACTATTTGGGCAACTCAAAAACAATTGGCTCATATTTTTGGTGTTGAAATACCTACCATTAACGAACATATTAAAAATATTTTTAAAACAGAGGAACTACAAAATAACGATTCAGTTATTAGGAAATTCCTAATAACTGCCGCTGATGGTAAAAACTATAATACTAATCATTATAATCTCGACATGATTTTGTCAATTGGGTATAGAGTAAGTTCAAAATCTGCAACCAATTTTAGAAAATGGTCAACCCAAACCCTAAAACAATATATCCTCAATGGATACGTTATTAATCAGACAAGGGTACAAGAAAACAACGAAGCTTTTATTGAGACCATTTCTGGTATGGGAGACATCATAAAATCTGAATCCCCCCTAAAAAGTGGCATGTCGCTTATCAGCACGTTTGCAGACACATGGCTGTCTTTGGAATCATACGATAAAGATGAGTTACCAAAAAAAGGCGTAACAAAAAAAGAAGTACGTGTTTCTACCGAAGGGTTATATGAGGAAATCTCAGATTTAAAGAATAATTTAATGGAAAAGCAAGAGGCCACTAATTTATTTGCGCAAGAGAAAACAGTTGATGCGCTTGCTGGAATTGTAGGAAACGTCATGCAGTCGTTTGATGGGAAGGATCTATACCCGACCGTAGAAGAAAAGGCGGCTCACTTATTATATTTTGTGGTTAAAAATCATGTTTTCAATGATGGTAATAAACGAACAGGGGCGTTCACATTTGTGTGGTTTCTAAAGCAGGCAGATTTTAATGTAAGTAAATACATATCACCACAGGCATTGGTTGGGATTACTTTATTAGTTGCAGAATCTGACCCGCAAAAGAAAGACAAAATGATTGGTTTAATTTTGCAATTACTCAGAAAGGTGTAAACCAAGTTCCAATTAACTTCACAGTAGTGCGCATCGGAAAAAGCACCTAGAAATATGGTGTTTTTTCTTATCAAAAGTATTCTCAGAAAATAAGATATATAAGGATGTATACTATTTACATCATGAGCATAGAAGGACCAAAATTTTTAAAAGATAAATTCAACACACATAAATCAGGTGAGGTATTGAAAGCGGCTGACAGAACAGAAATGCGCACTGGTGAAAAAGTACCTCAAAAGCCTGAAGCCCAAATTCAAAACTATTTAGACAGATTTAAAGAAATAGTGGCACGAGAGGATTCTGAAGAGAAAGAAAGAGGGCTGAAAGCACTTAAGAAGATTCTGCATAAAGAATATGTGATCAGTTCTGAAAATATCCCTGAATCATATTTTGAATTACAACAACAAATAGCAAGAGAACAAGGGCACGGGGATATAGAGATTACAGGCGGCATGAGAGGCGAAGCTGTCAAAGTTATCCAAGAGGACCAAAAAGTTTCACTAAATCAATGGATAGACTATCTCTCTGGTCCCGATTCTTTTGTGTATCCAGATTGGGCAAAATACTGGGCATTTAAATCAATGTTAGGAATGTCTTCATACGACAAAGAAGAGCATAAATTCGGCAATCGTTCAAAAGAGACTACCGCTCCGTTCCCTGATCTTAACCAAGAAGCGCTTTCACAAGTTGTAGAATGGATCGAGAAACAACACTCGGATGAATATGTAAAGAATAAGTCTGATATCCAAGTTTTAAAAAAACGACTGAAAAAACTTGTGAGACTGCAGAGTCACTCTCCTTCCGACGAAACAGCCAATAAAATAGCGTCCCTGGAACAAGATCTTGATACTGCTGAGCAAGAAGGCGATGAACTATCAATTCAAAATCCAGTCGAAGCTCCTATAAATCCCCATGCACAAGAAAAAAAAGCAGTGAGTGATGAGCAATTCACACAACTCTTAGAGAATAAAGATTTTTCTCAGTATTACGCCTTTGCGATAGAGTACGTTACCGTAGATAGCTCAGAGCTATATAAAATCACTGAGGGTGAATGGAGGACATTCGAGAAAGGGACTCCCGGGCTTGAACTAGCTTCAATTCTTCAAGGACATGGTACTGGGTGGTGTACAGCTGGTGAATCTACTGCGGATAGTCAGCTTGCCTCAGGAGATTTTCATGTTTATCTCAGTCGAAATAATCTAGGTGAAAATAAAATACCAAGACTAGCAATTCGCATGCAGGGTAATTCAATTGCAGAAGTCCGTGGAGTCGCCCCACAGCAAAATATTGATCCCTATATATCACCAGTATTAGGAGAAAAAATGAGTGAATTTGGATCCCAGGGCGAAATATACAAAAAGAAATCTGAAGACATGACTGCTCTTACTGAAATTGATCGAAAAAATACATCTGAAGAAGAACTATCCCAAGAAGAACTCAGATTTTTATATGAAATAGATAGTGATATTGTAGGATTCGGATACGGCAAAGATCCTCGCATATCTGAAATAAGAAAGGAGAGGAATAAAAAAGAAGACATTGTTAAGGCAATTCTAGGAAATATAGACTCCGTTTCAATCGATAGTTTGGTTGCAGAAAGTCCTTCTGAGATTACAGCTGATACAAGGATAATATTAGATGATTTTACTATCACTCCGACCGCGCTGATTCCTAAGGATTTAGAGTATATTGAAGGAAACATAGTATTCGACGAGGATTCCCTAGAAGAAGACAGTCTTTCTCTTTCTGTTGGAGAAAAACTAATTAGCTTAGGAAAAGATATAAAAGTTTCATCAAGCTTAAAGTTCTTTAAAATAGATGCCATTCCTAAATTAGCAGCTAGACTAATTAACGAGGGAAACGATACAGAAATATTTACCAAATTAAGGCGCTATGATTTACTTAAAAGGTTTAATTATTTGAAATTTGCAAAATTACTCCTCTCATCAGGCAAAGAAAGTTTATTATTGGACAATTTATCATCATTTAGTAAGCTTGACTCTGATTTTGCATTAGAACTCTTTGATCTTGGACATGGACAACGCGTGATTAATACTTTAAGAAGTTTCAGTGAGCTTGACTCACGAGTTGCACTTGAAATTATCTCTGAGGGTGCCAGAAGTATGATATTTCACGGGTCAGTAGAAATATTTAAATTCCCGTTCAATACTGAGGTGGTGGAGACTTTGATATCCAGAGGGGACGTAAATATTTTCTTGTACAATAAGGAAAAATTCGTGGACGTATCAGAAGAAGATGTTTTTGCAATGATTGCTCGTTATGAGCAATGGGGAGAAGTATCTTTTGCAAAAATAAACCCCATATATCACGATAGAATATTTGAAAAATTACTCAGTAAAAACCTACTCGACCAGGCAATAGAGGCAATAGATGATGGTGCTGATGTTAGTAAAAGTAATCTTGATAGTTTAATCAATATGATAAGAAGTGATGAAGATTTACATTCCGAACTTAAAGAACAGATTAAAGCTGGTATCGATGATGAAGACATCAATGATGGATATTTCTCTCCACAACTGAAACAACTTGTTACAGAGCTGTCAAAATAGAATTAAGAAAAAGAAAAACCCGCACAAGTGCGAGTTTTTCTTATCTAGATTCAAATGATGCTTGGGAGCCGAAGCGCCCAGACACCCACAGACGAATTAAGATTAGTTATATTTTACAACGTATATAAATACTTTCATGACAGTAAAATGTATATGTGTACATCCTGTGTTTAAAAAAGTGAATAACTATTTCTCTTTTGTTGTCTCCATTCCTGACGTGATCTCTGAAATTTCTCTCGTGATGGCTGCTTGGCGCTGTCTGTTGAACTGTCGCTTCAAATCCTGTGCCACTTCCCCAGCCTTGTCTGTTGCGTTTTTCATAGCAACCATTCGTGCAGAGTGTTCTGATGCTTTGGACTCTAATAGAGCATAGTACAGTGATATTTTGATCAAGTATGGAACCATATTTTTCATCACTGCTTTTGGGCCTGGATCAAATCTGTAATCAACGTCATCTGACTTATCAAAATCATAATCATCAGCCATTTCAGCAAATCTTCCTCGTTTAGGAACAATCTGTTTTATAAATCGCCGAATACCGTCTTCAGTAATTGGTAGCACCTGTCGCGTAAGCGCAACTTGTTCTGTTGTTGTAATAAACTTGGTATGAAGAACATAAAATGCCTTGTATTCCCCATTAGTAAACTCTTCCTGAACAAGTGCTGATATATCTTCAAATGCTCCCATCTCCTCTGCATCTCCCAGCTGAACAACGTGATGCAATATTTCATATGAATTTCTCTTGGCATACTCATGGGCTTTCTTCCCGACCGTCACCAACCCTACTGAATCTTTTCCGAGCGCGCTTGCTTCTAAAAATCCCTCTAATTCTTTGAAAAGGTTAGTATTAATTGCTCCTGCAAGCCCCTTGTCTGGGGAAACCAGCACAATTCCAACCTTGTCTCCTGTGGTCTCAGCAAAGAACTCTCCAATATCTCGAGAAGCCGTCTTTGCAAGCCGTTTAAGCGCCCAAAATGCAAAAAAGGCATATTCTCTCGCAGAGAGAGCAACTTGCTGTGCGCGGCGCATTTTGACAGCAGAAACAGACTCCATGGCTTTCGTCACCTTGGCTGTCTTCTTGACTGACTGGATCTTTTCTTTAATTTCGCGCAATGCCATATTTTCTATCTCTACGATTTATTTTTACGATCTTTTACGAATGATTCAATGATGGTGGTAAGTTTCTCTTTGGTGTCGTCTTCAAGCTTTTTTGAAGTCCGAATCTCATCTAACACTTCTGGATGTTCGTTTTCCATCTTTTCAAAGAGCTCTGATTCGATAGAGAGCATCTCATGTGTTGGAAAGTCGCGCCCATAGTTATTAGTGATAAAGAACAGTGAAATCACTTGTTTTTCAAATGCGAGCGGAGAGTTATTTTTTTGCTTCAACATCTCAACCACTCGTAGTGATGATTCAATTTTTTCTTTTGTAGCTTCATCCAAGTCAGATGAGAATTGCATAAATGCTTCGAGCTCTCGGAACTGTGCAAGAGAAAGCTTAATTGGTCCGGAAACCTTTTTCATAGCCTTAGTCTGTGCTGCAGATCCCACACGAGAAACAGATAATCCCACGTCGATAGCCGGCCGGATTCCCTTGTTGAATAAGTTCGAATCAAGGAAAATTTGCCCATCAGTAATTGAAATCACGTTCGTTGGAATGTATGCAGATACGTCTCCTTCTTGTGTTTCGATGATTGGCAATGCAGTGATTGATCCTCCCCCGTGCTTCTCGTTCACTTTCGCTGCTCGTTCAAGTAATCGTGAGTGCAAGTAGAACACGTCTCCCGGATATGCTTCTCGTCCTGGTGGGCGTCGTAATAGCAATGACATCTGTCGGTATGCGACAGCTTGTTTCGAAAGGTCATCATAAATAATCAATACATCCTTTCCTTTATCCATAAAGTATTCAGCGATCGCAACACCAGTAAATGGTGCCAAGAATAGTTCTGCTGCTGGCTTTGATGAAGAAGCAGAGACTACTGTTGTGTATTCTAGTGCTCCTTGTGTTCGTAGCTCTTCTACGATCTTTGCAGTTTTTGATTCTTTCTGTCCGATAGCAACGTAGATACAAATAGGTCGAGATTCCTTCGGTTCGTTCTTTTGGTTAATGATTGTGTCAATGGCGATAGTGGTCTTACCCGTACTTCGGTCACCAATGATCAGCTCTCGCTGTCCACGTCCGATTGGGACCATTGAGTCAATCGCTTTGATACCAGTCTGTAGAGGCGTATCAACAGGTGCTCTGTCAATGACACCAAATGCCTCTCGTTCAACCAACATTTCTTTGTCTGTCTTGATTGACCCTTCCCCATCTATTGGATTGGCAAGTGCGTCAACCACACGACCAACGATTGCATCTCCTACTGGTACAGACAAAATACGTCCGGTCTTTGTTACCGTATCGCCCTCTTTAATATTTGAAGTGTTTCCCAATACTACCGCTTTTACTGAATCCTCTTCAATGTTGAGTACGAGACCGAATGTATTTTTCTCATTATCCAATGAGTCTTCAACGCTTTTTGATGCGCCAGAATTGAACAGAACCATTTCTGTCATTTGGACACCGGAAAGGCCTTCGATGTTTACTACGCCATCTGCGGCTTCGCGCACTGTTCCGATCTCTTGATTTGTGTTTGTCGGCTCGAAATTCTCAAGCTCTTTTCGTAGTTTTTCTACAAGTGGGTTCGACATAGATTATTGATTAGTTTGAAATTAGTGTGAGTATTGTAACAAATGAGGGATCCTATGAGACTAATTGTTGATACATATTGATAAGTTGTGTTTTGTAAGAATTATCAACCATATTTGTTGCAGACTTGAGAATGTATCCGCCAACAATTGTTTCGTCGATTTCCGTTGTTATATTTGATATATCAAAGTTATCGGCGTGTTGATCTAATTCCTTTCCATATCTTTCTGCGTCAGTTTCGTCCCGTACGATGAGAGTGACTCCTTCCTTGGTATCTCTTGCAATGATACTTTCAACCTCTTTGAGAATGGCTGGGAGTAGCTGTAATTCTTTTTTTGATTCTAAAAAAGCTTTGAGTTTTTCAAAGAAATCCGACTGCTCTTGTTCAGAGTGGTCTTTGAAGTATCCGTGCAGTACTTCTGCATATATCTGCGCTTTTTTCATGAGTGCATTCTAACAAAAGAAACACAAAAGAAAATGAAAAAGTTCGGCAAGACTTGAAAAGCTCAAAAAGACTCGGAAAGAAAAGAATGGATGCTACGCATCCATTCTCAATCTATCTCCAAATTCTTTTTTCTCCTCGTCTGATACATATAAATCATCCATACCGCTCGTATAGATATTTTTTTGTTGCAGGCGTGGTATTAAGTGAAAATGAATGTGTGGTACTTCTTGTCCTGAAACCTCACCATTATTCTGAACCATATTCATGTCGCAATTTAGAACGTCTTTGATGTGTTTCGCTATTCTATGTACGACTTTCTGTAACTGTAGGTACTCATCCTCTGGTATTTCAAAAATTGTTTTGTATGGATGCTTTGTAATCACCAGTGTGTGCCCTTTTTCAAAAGGAGCTATATTTAGAAATGCTATGTGCTTCTCATCCTCATAAATAATATCGGCAGGTATTTCTCGCTCTATAATTTTTTCGAAAATTGTCTTGGTCATAGAGATTATTTTACATGATATTATGTGTTGGCTTGGATGATTAGCTCAGTTTGCGCAGCGTAGCTCATTACTAGTCACTCAAACATAGTCCAATAATATTTGGGTGATTAGCTCAGTTGGCTAGAGCGCCTCATTGACGTTGAGGAGGTCACAGATTCGAGTTCTGTATCGCCCACACATTTATTTATATTCAACTAAGTCCTCAAGTCCTTTGCGGACTTTTTTGTAATTTTGGCTTTCATCTTCTGGCGACCTGTACCCAATTGGAAATAGTGCTGTTGAGCGAAGATTCATTTCTGAGAGTCCCAAGATCCTATCGAATTCATCGTTCGAAAATCCTTCCATGGGGCATCCGTCGACTTCTTTCTCCCCCGCTGCAATCATCATAGACCCCAAAGCGATATATGCCTGCTTTTGCGACCACGTAATTCGTTCTTCCTGCGATCTGTTTGTTAAATCACCAACCATTACTTTCTTGAACCCGTCGAGTGCACCACTTTCAAGCCCCCGCTCACGTTCCATTCGCGATGTGTACTCTGAAATATATTCCTCATCCACATTAGTTGCTGCTGCTAGTACTATCAAATGTGAATTTTCAGAAACTTGAACTTGATTATATGCGTGCTTAAGAAGCTCGAGCTTTGTCTCTTCGTCTGTAACGACAATTATTGAAAAAGGTTGTAGTCCGTATGAAGTAGCAGAAAGATTTCCTGCTTGCAGAATATATTCAAGATCTTCTTCCGGAACTTGTTTGTCAGCAATAAGTTTTTTCGCTGCGTATCGCCATTGTAGTGAGTCGTGTGTGTTCATATCTTCTCATTATACAAAAGCATAAAAGGACCTCCTAATGCGGTATACGTTCGTTTACTATATAATTATGACAGACGTGTCCATCACAGATAGAAAGGAGTTTGTCATGTCAGGTGTTTCAAAAATATACGTTCCAAGGCGTATGGTCTCCTCTCTTGAAAGAAGGTATGACCAATTAGAAAAATCTGCAGTGAAGGATGAAATTCTGGAGCTGCTTGATGAGCTTGATTCTATTGCTGCGACCAAATGGAATAACCCCGATCAGCAATCAAGACTTATTGTTCAATACAAGCGATTCATGGAGCTCACTGCCAACTAGCAGCCCACACACGTGGGCTGCTCTTTACATGCTAAAATCCGAGAATCATGAATTTATTAGCGCTTGAAACGTCGTGCGATGAAACTGCCGTTGCGGTGTTCAACTTCACAACACTTACTACATTTTCAATTCTCTCAGAACAACTCAATTCGCAAATAGAACTACACAAAGAATATGGTGGTGTATTCCCAGCTCTCGCAAAACGTGAGCACACCAAAAATACGTATCCGCTCATTATCGCTGCCCTTGATGAATCGAATTTACTTCAGACGCGGCAAGAGCAAATTGAGATCCCACATGATTTAAAAGAGAAAATATCTTTGGTGTTAGATAGAGATGCGGAAAATCTAGAGCGCTTAATAAGCATGTTCGAGACATACAAAATTCCAGCCATTGATGCCCTTGCTGTTACGTATGGACCAGGCCTAGAAATCGCTTTGTGGACTGGATTTAATATCGCTCGCGCTCTTTCAATTCTGTGGGATTGTGAGCTAGTACCAACCAATCATATGGAAGGACATATTTATGCTTCCCTGATACAAAAACAAGAAGATGATTCATTCCAAATAACTCTGCCTGCATTCCCTGCACTTTCTTTGCTTGTCTCCGGTGGCCATACTGAATTAGTACTCATCGAACAAGAACATCAATATAAAAAAATTGGCGTTACTCAAGACGATGCTGTCGGTGAAGCATTTGATAAATCAGCTAGGCTTATCGATATTCCATATCCAGGAGGTCCACAAATCTCAAAACTAGCAGATGCATTTAGAGAGCGTGGTCAGAGTTCTTCACTTTCACTGCCCAGGCCGATGATTCACTCAGGAGACTTAAACTTTTCATATTCTGGACTCAAAACAGCTGTCCGATCTCTCGTTGAATCGCAAGATCACATTACTGATTTATTCAAAAAAGAATTAGCATTCGAACTAGAAGAAGCAATCACCGAAACGTTAGAGAAAAAAACATCTATGGCGATTATGGAATATGGACCGACAGCACTTATCTTGGGAGGCGGAGTATCTGCAAACAACACCATCAGAAAACGCCTTGGTGCATTATGTGAAGAATCAGGAATTGATTATTTTATCCCCGACAGAAAGTATTCTGGTGATAATGCAGTAATGATTGGGATTGCTGGATACAGAAGATTGGTAAATAAAAAACACGACCCGCTGGCGGATCGTGTTGTTGGAAGGCTCAGCCTCGAAAGCTAAGTAATTTTTAAAAGTGCCTCTTTTTCAGCAATTTCAAAAATTCCTGTTGGCTTTGAAGCGTCTGGCAAAGCGTTTAATATTTTCAATAAGCGCTTGAGTGATTTTTCATGATTGTCAGTCAGCTTATATGATTCGAATGGCGTACCATCAAATGCATCGGGATTTCTATGAAGCATTTCATTCATGAAATACACGTGAGAGTGCGCAGTCCTCTCATCAACCCTGCGTGACTTTCCAAAACGAATTGGGTTGAGATCAAGTGGGTGGATGCTCTCAACGTTACGACCTCCAATTACTATGTATTTTTGACTTAGTGATGAATCTGTCATTTCTCTCTCTTTTCTCTATTTCAACGAATTTCATTAGACCATTTTAAAATAAAAATGCAATTGCTACCCTATTAACGCAATTACGACCCCTAGTGTGGCTGTAACCATTGTCACAATCCAGTATTTCATGACAACGTGATGAGATGGATGCCCTAGCGCCTCAAAGTGGTGATGAATTGGTGCAACTAAAAATATTTTCTTCCCTCTAAACTTTTTTGAAAGCACTTGCACGATTGTCGTCACTTCAGTAATGAATAG
>Ga0136555_1001048_pt1 | contig 10298 bp, 5 predicted proteins | sample AntRauTorckE5432_FD_104927 | JGI IMG/M metagenome (GOLD analysis project Ga0136555, IMG submission 104927) | Saline lake microbial communities from Rauer Islands, Antarctica - Metagenome Torckler E5 #432 | ecosystem: Environmental > Aquatic > Non-marine Saline and Alkaline > Saline | place...
GATGAGAGCTAAATTCGCTGAAACCGCTAGAGAAACAGGAAAAGGCTCAACTCCCAAGCACTTCGAGGACATAGGAACTGCATTCCACAAATGGGTTCGGGAGCAATCAGAGGCTAATGATGCGGATTCTGGAAGAATCGGGGCGATGCCTTTGACGCGAGCCGAGGATTTCGAATCATTCGTAATGCTGGAGATGCCGACCCACGCCCGGAGATATAGACAGATGCTTTCCGCGTCACAGCGGCTTACCAAAGGGTGGGAGCACACCTACTTCAACGCAGAGAACAACTTTACGCTCCAATACCTTTTGGGCTTAGCAGTAAGCGAAGTGAAAGATGACGATGAAACTTTTAGGAAGAAACACGAATTAGTCGCGAAGTACATTGACTTGATGATTGCCAGAAGGATGGTCAATTTCAAGCGCCGCGGTTATTCCATGATGTATCGGCCGATGTTTGCTCTCGCAAAGTCGCTTCGAGGCAAGACGCTCGAGGAACTTAGGTCCGTTCTTTCTGAGAGGGTATCTTCGCTAGAGGAGGGCTTTGGGGCGATAACTTTATACGCCCTAACTAACATGAATAAGCCAGATGTTTTTTATCTTCTTGCGAGGATGACCGCTTGGTTGGAGGACGATGCTAGCGACAAGTTTTTCAATGGCTCAACCAACACGGACCCCTTTGAGGTGGAGCACATCTGGGCAAATAAATTCGAACGCCATACCCACGAGTTTCTGACTGAGAATGAGTTTCTTCAAGCGCGAAACCAGTTCGGCGCCCTGCTACTCCTGCCAAAAAGCTTCAACGCTTCTTTTGGTGCTCAGGCCTATGCCGATAAGGCCCCTCACTACCTCAAACAGAATCAACTGGTTCAAACCGTTGTTGACGGACTGGGGAGAAATAACCCAAGGCTCTCGGAAAAAGTTAACCAATTCGGACTGAATCTTGTTGGGTTCAAGGATGGTTTCTCGAAGGAGGACATTGCTGTTCGACAAGCGGCCTACCTGCAGCTTTGCGAGGCAATTTGGAGTCCAGAGAGACTTGGACTTTCAGCGGATTAAAGACGATGGTTCAGATAGACCGAAAAACTTGGCGACTCAAGCAGGTCCAAAATCCAGGACCGTCGCTCGAGACGCTTTCATGACCATTATCACTCTTCCTGAATGTCCCATTCAATTCAGTTCTGCTGAAACACTGCTTTTCTGTGATGCCCCAAGAAGTACGCCTGATCCTGACCAAACTTCTTGACTTTTTTGGTGGCGTCTATGTTCCACCTTTCCAGAACATCCCTGTCTAGGTCGCCCGAAAACAGCATCTCGCCGCTGTCTTCAAAAGACATCAGGCCTGAGTCAAAGAGCTTGTCTATGTGGGGAGACAGGAATAGGCCATTGTGACCATTTAGTCTTTCCTCGTTTGAAGAAATTGCCCAGGGTTTGATGTGGCTGGCAATCAAGAGCTTCGAAGAAGTAACGCCAGTGACCCGGCAGCTTCCCTCGAAGAACTCAACCCGCTTTCTGAACTTGCCTTGGCCTCTTCTTGCTAGCACTAAAGAAGCCTTCATGGTTTGATCGAGCATGCCGTCCTGAATTATGAGTTGCTCTTGCTCGTCGAATGCTAAATCGTCAAGGTTTGTAACCTCGGAGTTCAGTTCTGGGGAACCCAGCAGGCCTAGCAAGAGCGAACCCAATTCACTTGAGATTGAAGTTAGGTAGACCTGATTGCCGTTTCCATTGGCCTGAATTGGCGAGTACTTCTCGGGAAGTAGTGGGGATATTAGATTCATGTGAAGCTTGGGAGTGATTGGGCTTTCTGCTCTCTGAAAATCAACATCCACCGCCCAGCCATCCTGGGACCAGGTTGCTCCAGCATTGCCAAAGTCTGTTGGCTTATTGGCAGTGTAGGCAGTTGAGCTTGCTACTCCGATTGCAATGATGTCGGCATTGGCAAAAGAGAAAACGACGTCACCGGATTGAACCTGAGTCATGAAGTCGTAATAAGGGTTCCTGCCACCATCAGCATTTCTCTTTGGGGACCACATGAAGCCACCGGCAATTTCTTGCCGGTGAGTCTGTTTTTGGTTTACCCACCAATAAGACATGTGTACCCCCTCGAATCGCAAGTTAATAAACCTGACTCTATTGTTGTCGGAAACCTTCCTTAGTTCTGAGCATCTGCATCAAATTCCTTCGTATAAGCCTCTAACCCGGACCTTGAAGCCGGCGATTGTTGAGCTTTAGTTCGCCTACGCAGCAAGGCCTAGGAGCCTAAGTGGCCTTGTAGCCACTCCCGGATTTAGCCAAGGCACCCTCTTCAACAAGAGAGTCGACTATTTCCTCAGACTTCAGTTGAATCTGTGGGCCGATTCTGGACCATCCAAAAACTGCACCTAGGGACTTAGAGATTTCTTTCTTGCTAGCTCCAATTCCATCACTCACTATTTTGAGAACTGCACCACGGAGTTCGAGATCAGCTATAAGTGAAATGTCTCTGGATTCTAATTGTCCTGGGCGACGAATTGAGCAGCTTCGGCTGTCACCAAGCCATAAAAATTCGCCATCTCTTTGGACCTTGGCTCGCACAACTGCCCTCTGTAGAGTTTCGCGAATCTTCTGACTAACCTTGCCTACGCTGCTGGAATCTCTGAGTCGTGCGACGAGAAGGTCGAAGTGAATGGGTTGCTCCACTGAAACGACCTCTCTCACAAATTCCAATAGGTTCGCTTCTGAGCCGCGGACTGAGAGGTCTATGTGTGCAGGAATTGTCGTTGACTCGGCTATGACATACTCTTCGGTCCAGTCTTCAATTGATGGCTCGGGTGCCTCTTGAAACTCCACCTGGACCTGTGAATCCTTTTTTGCGTCGCCCTTTTTTGCCAATCTGCCAATAATCGGCAGGGCCGCTTGACTCTCGAGCGTTTCCTTTAATTTGTCTAGTTCTCGACCGCGATGCCGATACCAAGCTGTGCCCCAAATGTGGTGGATCTTCCAACCCAACCCCTCCAAGATTTCATGTCTTAAGCGATCGCGATCACGTGCGGTTCTCGAGGAGTGATACATCGCCCCGTCACACTCGATACCGAGAATAAAAGCTCCTGGATTGTTGGGGTGTTTCACTCCAATATCTATCCGGTAGCCCGCCACTCCTACCTGGGGTTGAACTTCGTGACCCCATGATCTGACGGCTGCAATAACGGAGTCTTCGAATGGTGAATCGGTGCCTAGCCCCAAGTCTCCAAGTTCCATCTGCAAGGCTTCGGGACCTCTTTCGGCAAAATCTAGGTATCTGCGCAAGTGCCTAGCGCCCTCATTTGAAACATCACCCATCTCGGAAGCTGACATTGAGGAGACAATCTCAACTAGCTGCTTCGCTCTTGTAATTGCAACGTTGAGTCTCCTCTCACCGCCCGCGCGATTGAGTGGGCCGAAGTTCTTGTAGATTTTCCCCTGCTCATCCGGGCCGTAACCAATTGAGAAAATTATTACGTCGCGTTCGTCTCCCTGAACAGACTCCAGGCTGTTTACGAAGAACCCACCTTGCCTGCCGCCTTCAAAGTACCGATCAAGATCCGGCCTAGAGTTTCGAGCAAGGGTCACAGCGTTTTCGATTGCATCCCGCTGCGCCGAAGAGAACGCAACTACACCGAGGCTCATGTGTGGCCGAGTTTCGAAATGGTGCACGACCCTCTTGGCAATTTCCTGGGCTTCGATTGGGTTGTCGGAACCCGCAGAGCGGCGGTACACACCCTTGACTTGGATGAGCTTTACTCCGAGATCCGCAGAGTCCTGGATGGCGCCCGGGTAGGTAATCAGTCTGTTTTCATAGAAGGCCAAGTTGGAATAAGCAATGAGGTGCTCATGACGGCTCCGATAATGCCAGTTCAGAGTCAGAGAGTTGAATGCACCGGAGGCCTTCATGAGGTCAAGAATTGAATCGTAGTCGCCGGCCACGTCCTCTTCCAGACTCTCTTCGTCTAGGCCTGAAGCCGCAAAGAACGACATTGGTGGGAGCTGCTTCTGATCTCCAGCTGTGATAACCGCCCTTCCTCGATAAGCGCAGTTGATCGCTTCTGCTGGAGTTACCTGACTCGCCTCATCAAAAATAACAACATCGAATTTTAGATCTGAGGGCAAATATTGAGAGACCGCGAGTGGGCTCATCATGAAGCAGGGCTGTAAGCCCTGAATGACATTACGAGATTTCCCAATCAGATCCCTAACTGGAATGTGCTTAGTCTTTTTTTCAGACTCTCTGGATATATTTGCAGCCTCTCCCTGAGAACCGCGAGGGCGTCTAGTCGCCGCCCTTCCTATGATTTGCGATATTGAGTGGTCCTTGATTTTTCGGTCCAAGTCCCTGTACTCCTCCACAAAGCGGCTTCTACCGAATGATGGATCGTCAGAAAGGCGGCTATCGCCGGCAATCTGCATGGCGACCCAGCTGCTAAGGATTGACTTTTCTAAATACCTTGGCGCATATTCATCATCAAGATCTTGATTTGAAGCTTCCTCGAGAGCACGGCTCAGCCCAAACTTTTTTAGCGTATCGACGCTTTTTTTCAAGTCCATCCAGGAATCGACTTCCGAGACTGAAGATTTTAAGACTTCCAGATAAGTTCTCGCGCCCTTAAATTCAGCAACTTTGCTTCTCAGCTCTGTTGATAATTCGGAGCTAAAGGCAGATTCGACAGAGGCCCAAGCTTTCCCCCATGTCTGGGAAGCTTTCTTGAACCCTTCGGGTAATTTTGCTTGGTGGAGAGCCGCGCAATCTTTTGGGGTTAAGGGGAGATTGGGCTTGCTTGAGACTCGCTCTTGGTTCACCAAGGTCCGCATCCTCTCGGTCCATGCGAGTTTTTGTTCTAGTTGTTGTGATATTTCTCCTGCACTTTGGTTTGATGTGTGCTTTGAGCCTTTTGGACCAGTTTGCATATCCTGACCAATTCGATCCACAACCGCGAGCGAATGCGCATGATTTTCAATATGCATGATCCCCAAAAGTACTGAGCTCACCGGCAGAGATGGTTTTATAAACCCAATTACCTTTTCTTCAACTGCATGAAGGGCGGTGAACTCTGTTCTGGCGGCGGCTAGTAACTCTCCGATGGATGCAAGTGCTCTTTTCTCGACCTTATCAACTGGCGTGCAGTTTTTATAACCAGCCCAGGCTTTCCATGTCGAAAGCAGGTCCCGTATGTCCTCTTGAGTTTCCAGAATGTATTTGAGCAAGGACTTTGAATCAAGAGCATTTTCGAATGCCTCTGGATTGATCACTTCCAATCCAGAAGTAATTTGATCAGCAAGCTTCAGGTTGGCCTCCACCAACTGCCAGTCGGTTTCTTGGGATGTGTAAAAGGGAAGTAGGTGCGTGGCGTAAAAGCGCTCGCCTTCCTGAAGCGACTTCACCGAGCGCTGCCAAATGTCGGCCCGTCTTAGGCTTGCCAGTGTTTCCTTCCAGTCGGGGGACTTGCTGAAAGAGCGCAGCGTCTTCTTCTTGTCGCGGTATTCACTGGAAAGCCTGCGTGCAAGGCTTCTGTTTCTGTCGAAATAATCAGAATAATTCTCAAGATCTAGTTCTAATACTCCAGCATCAAACAAAGAGGCATTCCCTTGAGCGCTTGACGCGGCGCCCGTGAGAGGCCTCAAAATATCCGCCGCATTTTTAGCATTGTGCAGGTTCCTAATTCCTTTCAGCCAATAAGTCGGTGGTAACTGTCCGTAATTCAAGAGTTTCAGCGATACCGCGAAGGCCTGCAAATCCTCCAACGTCTCCGGTATTGCGACTCCTATCGATGCGCAGAATGCGTCAAGGCTGGAGTGGGTCGCCTGGAATGTCCTCCCTACTAAATCAAGCCACTCCGAGTATTCGCGGACGTCGGACATCGCAATATCAATCCAGCCAGTAGTCAATGTCTCTAGGTTTGCGAAGTCCTTCTCACTGGGCGGCTTAATCCCTAACGGGACTTGCTTCCAATTGGACCCAAGGTAGTGCAGGCAATCTTTTTCAAGGGTGTCAATTTGAACCCCTAGTTTTTTGAGCCGGGAGATGGCCTGTTTTTGAGTCTCGAGATCCTTGGAAGTGAGCCAATCATCATCTTTGAAATGGAGACCCTGGGTCCAGTGCTCTAGGACGCCATAGAGGTGATCCCCGTTAATCGACCCATCCAAATTGAGAGCGACCGCGGCTGAGTGGATCGGGGAGTAGTTTTCTTCAAAGGCCGCCAAAGCTGCAATTGCGCTTTCGATTAGGAACGCGAGCTCGTCATCGCGCTCTAGACCGAACCACGGGCTAGTGACACCTGCTAGTTGAATGTCCCAGTGGAGGCCTATGCGCTCTATTGCGCTGCGAAGTTTGGAGAACTGAGAGACGCTCAAAGTATTGAGGTCAAAATCCGGCTTTGGCGTAGCTTTTTCGACAGCTAAAGACTCCAGCAGTCCCAAAGCTCTAAACACGCTCATACCGAGTGGCTGCCGCACCTCGTTCATTGCCAATGCGTATTCGTTGAGCTCCACACGCAATTCCAACGCCTTTTGCAAGTCTTGAGGAGACATTCCCGCAGTTGCAACTGGTGTCAGCTTGAGCGCTTGCCCAAGGTGCTTGGCCACTTCTTTGCGAGTCGCTTTATGACTGTGCAATTCCAAAATAAAAGCGCCAAGGCCTCGATTGTCCAGTCGTGACTTCACGACTTCTAGGGCCACAATTTTTTCTGAAACAAAAAGAACCGACTTTCCCTCACTAATCAGAGCTCCGATGATATTTGCAATCGTTTGGCTCTTTCCGGTTCCTGGAGGTCCGTCTAGCACGAAACTCTTGCCCGCCAATGCCGCCGCTACTGCTGCTCTTTGGCTGGAGTCTGCATCTAATACCAAGGGGGTGCTTTCGGGCGGAGCTAGTTCATCAATCCTGTCTTGGTCAATTGGGTCGAAAAAGAAATCGGAGTCTTGCATTGAGAGGCTTCCAGAGAGGGCCTGAATAAACCTGGAGTCAGAAATGAGATCTTCATTGTTCAGAAGATCTCGGAACATCGCTTCCCTTTGGAAGCCAAAAACAGACAGGGTGGAGGAGTCTTCAACTGCCCAACCGCTTGGAATTTGCAAATCCCGGAAAAGTGCAATTGCTCCCTGCATCCCGTCATTATCAATCGCCGCAATCACCTCATCGGAGGTTGGCACAGTAAGAGAGAATTCCAGCATCTTTATTGCCAGGGCTGGGTTTGCAGAGATATCGTCGTCAGTTCTCCAAATCTGTAGCGGCTGCCTTGGTCCTGAGCTGCGTAATTCAACTGGCACCAAAATTAGGGGACTCTTTCGAAGGTCACCGTCATCATCTCTCCATGTGAGGGATCCAAGTGCCAGATAAAGAGGGCTCAACCCTTTGTCGAGGAATTCTCGTCTTGAGGCGCTGGATATGGTCTTCAAGATTTTGTCTACTTCTCGTTGAGTCAAATCTGACACGAGAGAGTCTTTGTGAGCCGAGTAATCGAAACTTTTCAGCTCATTTATCACTCGATCTTCAAGTTCTTCCTGAGGGTTATCCGTTGTTTTCTTAAGCGCTTCTTGCTTGGAGCCCCGAATGAAAGTTGCCGTCTTGGAGGTCACACGATCAAACACTTCGCTGGCTGTGATGCCCGAAAATTCAATGGCTGATTTGCTGCTTTTGTAGTTCAGTAGCTTGTTTCGGTTAGTCAGGTTGATGAGTGAATCACGCCACTGGCCAATCGACAGGCGCAATTTGTTTGAGTCGATCATCGCTCCATTATTTGAGGGGCTTGCGTTATGTTTTTGAAATGACGAACCATGATTATTTCTGGACATTGGGCACCCCTCTACCTATATCTTGATAATAGCGTTCATCGGGTTGGGGATTGGCGCCCCACCAAAGCCAAGCATCGCAGAGGCCTCTGTCATTTTTGGCTGACTTAGAGTTGAGCGGGCCTTTCCAAAAGTTCAGCGGAGACTTTATTAATTTGTTCTTGTAGCCGCTTAAAGTTCTCCACAAGCAAACTCAAGTCAGGAAAATCCAACTGATGATTTATGGCTTTCTGAATCTCTGCGAACTGCTTGCTCATGGCTTTGGCGGAGTCATTAAGCTCCGCAAAGCTATCGTCTATCCCTAGCTTTGCGACTGCTGCGATCGTGCTAGTTCGCAGTATCCGTTCCAGCTCTTTTGTAAAAGCTTTGGTGGTTTGGCCGTAGCGTGCAGCAAGTTGTTTCCCAGCGCTTCTGACTCTTTCGATGTCTATGTTTGTGATTCCGCCATCTTGAATAATGGCTCGCATTCCTCCGAGGTCTCGGCCCTCAGTGAATAGGTCAAGTAGGGTCTTGGTTCTTGTGGTGGTGGGGAGGCCTTCGGTGATTTCAATGTCACCATCTGGAATAGAGCCTTTCATTACCCTGATCCCGGTTGAGGACTTCTGCACTCGTTTGTGGTAATAGAAACTAAAGGGCTCTGGGAGAAAGTCCCCCTCTTGTCTCAGCCAAGAGGCTGTTGTGCTGGCTACTACCGCTTCGCCTTCAAGGTGCCGAAGGCGAGTACTGGCCAGTACTGCTGGCTTGAAGCTCAGCCAATGGGCCTGGAGTGCAGTTGCAAAGCTTGTCGGCGAGCCAATGTCTTGATAGACACCTTGGCGAACTCTTTCTAGGTGGCCTTGCTTTAGCAATCTGGAGAGAATGAGCCTTGAGACTCCGACTTGCTCAGCCTGCTGAACTGTGACTAAACCCCATTGGGATCTTGTCACATCAGAGAGGCTCCTAAGAGCCAAATTGCTATTCATACTGAAAATGTATCATAGTACGTGATACATAAAAAGTAGTTTTTAGTGGGTATTGCTTATCTTGTGAGTTGTATAAAAATAGTCTTATGTTAGAAGATTTCACACCACTCGAGCAGTTGGCAATCCACAACCATGAGGCCTGGGCTACGTTACAGGCTCAGCTGGTTAGCATAAGAATCTCACAAGGTGTCTCCCAATCCCAGATGGCTAATCGTCTGGGTATTTCTCAACCGGCAGTCTCGCAGTTTGAAAGTGTCACGGCCATGCCCAGACTCGGTTCAGTCCTTGCCTATGCCCTAGCTGTTGGAGCAGAGCTAGATCTTCGGGCAACTGCCCTCGAGGATGCTCGCGAATTACCATCGACCTGATCTAGTGGCTGTCTCATCAACCCACCCTGTCCGCAATTTGCGGACAGGGTGGGTTGATGAGATTTTTGCTTATTCCCAAAGCAGTCTTGGCGGTTTCGAGCTGCGGCATGCGCACTGTCGCTTGGGCGACAGCAGGCTGGTTTCTTTGGTTGATTGCTTGAGTAGAGGTCGACTACTCGATAAGGTATTGCTTATGAAAAAGCTATCATCCCCGGAGGCGCAGCTAGCTTATGAGAATTATGGTTCTTGGCTGGATTTTCATCGAGCGATAGTGCAAGAGCGACTTTCTTTGGGATTAACTCAGCGAGCCTTAGGGAAGAGGCTTGGGATCTCACAACCCGCAGTTGCTCAGTTTGAGAAGGCGACTTACACGCCGACTGTTGATTCGATACTCGCTTATGCTCAGGCTTTGGGTATCAGGGTCAACTTCGGCATTGTCAACAGCTAATCTCTTGTCTGTGATCACAATTCAGGCAACCAAAGCGCTCAATGCGCTCTGGTTGATGTTCTTTGTGATGGGTATGGTGTCTATGGCTTGGATACCTAGGATCCCTGAGATAAAGATGGCTAATGGGCTATCTGATACCCAGTTTGGTTTGGTGTTAATTGCAAGCTCTGCCGGGGCAGTGTTTGGGGCTCAACTCTCTGGGCGTCTAATACACCGATATGGTTCAAGGCCCTTGATGTATTTGGCTCAGGTGATTGTGCCTTTTGGTGTGATTCTGATGGGCTTGAGTAGCTCACCACTGGTGTTGGTAATCGGGCTTTTTGTAATGGGTTTTGGTTATGCGGCATTGGATGTTGGGGGCAATGCTCAGGCTGTTGCTATTGAAAAACACCTATCCAAGCGCTACATAACCTCTTTTCATGGGATGTGGAGCGTGGGGACGCTGGTGGCTACTTTGCTTGGGGCTGGGCTTAGCTTTGTAATGTCTCCGGCTGCGAACTTGATCTGGGTGGCAAGTATCGGGTTTGTGGCTTTTGTCTTTACCTCTATTGGTCTATTGCCCCCTGATCTTGATAACCACTCAGGTGAAGAAGACACCAAGAGCTCAATGCCATGGTTTGGCAAAGCGGCCTGGCCGCTTTGGATCCTTGGCACTGGTGCCACTGGAACCTTTATTGCTGAGGGTGCTGCGTCTGATTGGGCAGCGTTGTTGCTGCGCA
>Ga0136555_1001049_pt1 | contig 10297 bp, 8 predicted proteins | sample AntRauTorckE5432_FD_104927 | JGI IMG/M metagenome (GOLD analysis project Ga0136555, IMG submission 104927) | Saline lake microbial communities from Rauer Islands, Antarctica - Metagenome Torckler E5 #432 | ecosystem: Environmental > Aquatic > Non-marine Saline and Alkaline > Saline | place...
AATGCGGCAGTCCACGAGTACTCGGGACCGCTACGAGACGAAGATAAAACAAATGTTATGAAGATGAAAGGCTGTTTTTTTGTTTACGGCTTTTTCCTTATCTTCGAAAAGAAATAAAGTTCAATATTATGACAATCACATCACTCAACCAATTAGATTTCAATAAGCGATATACTTATGCAGATTATTTGAGTTGGAAGATTGATATTGAAAGAGCAGAATTATATTACGGAAAGGTAATGCCAATGCAAACGCCTTGGACTTTGCATCAACGAATTCTTGGTGCTTTGACTTATTATGTTGGAACATTTTTTAAAAATACATCAATTGAAACTTTTTCCCGAATTGATGTTGCCTTATTGCCGAAAGGCGAAACGGATAAAACGAAAATACATACGGTTGTTCAGCCTGATTTATGTGTGATTGTTGATAAACAAAAATTATTTGATAATCATGGTTGTACAGGTTCACCTGATTTAATTATTGAAGTTTTGCCAGTTAAAGGTAGCGGACGTAAAGAAATGCCAGATAAGTTTGAATTGTACGAAGAAGCTGGTGTTTTGGAATATTGGATAATTGACCCTGATAGAGAAACCGTTTTACGTCATGTTTTAGAAAATGAAAAATTCAAAGCTGTTTTACCTGATTTAATGAAAACTGATAAACTTTTTTCCCATATTTTTGAAGATTTAGAGATTGATTTAAGTGAAATTTTTCCGAATTAAAGCTACAACGTAGGAAAAATAATTCGTGAAATCGCTAAAGAAATCAAATTCTTGCAAGTGCTGGAGGGAATGATGTGAGCGGAATTGGGAAGGCTCTGGTTAACGTAGCACCAATCTCCATATTGGTGTAAAAAGCTATAAATTGGGGCAGGATTTTCGGTAACGGAAAGCCTGTTTCTGTTTTCCATAGCTGCTTTTATCTGCCGTATGATACGTAAAACGGCAGATAAAGACAGTCGCTATCATCACTTCACTGGCAAACGCAGCTTAAAAACCGTCCCTTCATCCGAAGATTTTTCTACCGTCAAATCACCTTTGTGCCGCAAGGCAATTTTTCTACAAATTGCCAAACCGATTCCCGTACCTTTGAATTCAAAGCCCGAATGTAGGCGTTTGAACATTTCGAATATTTTATCATAATATTGAGGATCAATTCCGATTCCATTATCAGAAAAAAAGAGGTTGACGAATTTCTTATCTTGTTGATAAGAAATGTTAATTATTGGTTGTTCGTTGCGATTATATTTGATGCTATTTTCGATAAGATTCTGAAAAACTTGTATGATTTGAGGTTCGTTAGCCACGATTGTTGGTAGCGGTTCAAATATTAATAGGGCATTTTTTGCTTCTAACTCTTTCTCCATATTTATTTTGACTCTGGTCGCTACGGCATTCAAGTCGATTGTTTTTAATGCTAATGTTTCTTGTTTTTCAATCTTCGATATATCTAAAATTCCTTGAATTAATTCGTTCATTTGATAGCCATTACTTAGAATAAGTTGGATATATTTTTCGGTGTCAGCATCTATTTTTCCTTTTATTTTTCGTCGGAGCAACTGTGTAAAACTCATCATATTCCGCAAAGGTGCTTTCATATCGTGTGAAGCAACGTAGGCGAATTGTTCCAAATCTTTATTAGACTTTTCTAATAAAGTCTTGTCTAAATTCCTTTTATTATTATAAAGAAAAATAATTAAGATAATGGAAAACATGAAATTAATACGACTAAAAAAGTCAAGGTAAATTCCGCCATTTCGTTCCATTTCATTCGGAAATTCAATGCCGTAATATTCAAATCCAACAAGTGAGATTAAGACGATTGTGCAACCGATTATTGAATAGGCGATAAGACCATTATCTAATAAAATGGCTAAAATTGGTAATAATATTAACCAGATGACCAATACGGAAGAAATCGCACCAGTGAATATTATATTTAGAAATAAAAAAAGTATGCAAAAGGATATAAATAGGAATGAGGTGATTCGTAGGTTCTTGCTAAATTTGAGGTAAAGTAATATTGAGAGGCTGCCCGCCAATAATAAAAATAAGAGTTTTAATAATACTTGAGCTTCCAAATAAACATAGGTGGGAATCATCATAACACTTAAAAGCATTGAAAACAGTAGAAAAAGTACCATTAAGCGTTCTTTGACGATATAATCCGCATTTTTGTCAGTGTTTTCCGATATGAAGTAATCTATTATTTTTTCCATTGATTTGTATTATGAATAAAGATATTTATTAGTAAGGGAATCGTAAGTTGATTTAGGCGTGCCAATTAATGTAATAATAGGGTATTTTTTCGGAAAATTTATTCTCTTAGTTTAGAACTAAAAAAAGAGGTTTTTTTATAATCTATAAATGTAGCGGTTTTTTTAATGACTAAGAGAGATGGAGATTATTACGAGAGTCTCCGAATATTCGGAATCGTCACGAAAACGTCAACTTATTCCTGTTTTGCCGTAGTTATCAAAGTCTAAAAAAAGTTACGTCAAAAATAATAATTGGGATGCTTTTTATCCTAATTATCTATAGAATTTATCATTTCTGTTGAGCTTTTTAGAACGATAAAATAACTTTTTCTCACGTTTACCAAATTCACAAATTACCTTAAAAAAATATTACCTTTATGGCTACCCAGCCAAAGGTTTCGTCGAATTCGAAATTAATTAAAATCTCTTCTTAATTACTAATAGTCCTAATAACGGTTTTCCTATAAAAAGTTGAATTGATAGAATTCTATTTTATGTTTACTTCGTAAACGTTTTTTGACCGCCGAGTTCTCCCCGAGAAATCGGGATAAACTGGGGCAGGCAGAATTTACAGGATAAACAGGATTTTTTTATGGCAAAGCCATAAAAATTAGATTTTTGCAGAGCAAAAATCCTGTAAATCCTGTCAAAAAAGATATTTTGCGAAGCAAAATATTAAAAAATATGCTTGTCATTTTTTTATAGGAAAACCGTTTAGTCCTAATGCTTTCCTCTAAAATAATACTACTCAACTATGAAAAAAATAAAATATTTACTTTTTATTCCAATATTTGCTTTTTGGGCTTGTGCGGAACAAAAAAACGAAGATAAAATTAAAAAAACGGCTACGCAAACGGATGTAAAAGTGTTTAAAGTTGGTGTTGTGCCGCAGTTTTCGGCGAAGCGAATTTTATCGATTTGGGCGCCGATTTTAGAAGAACTGGAAAGGAAAACTGGCTATAAATTTCAAATAGTTGGGATTTCGACGATTCCAGAATTTGAAAAAGAGTACGAAAAAGGAACATTTGATATGGCTTATATGAATCCATATCATTCGCTTGTAGCGAACAAAACGCAAGGTTATGAGGCGGTTTTGAGAGATGGTAGTAAGTTCTTGTTTGGCGTTTTGGCGGTCAAAAAGGAAGATTCGATTCAAGCTATTTCGGAGTTAAACGGTGCGAAAATTTCTTTCCCTTCGCCGAATGCTTTGGGGGCTTCACTTTTGATGCGAACGGAACTCAAAACGATGCAAAACATTGATATTACACCAGTTTATGTAAATACGCATACGGATTGTTACCTTAGCGTTTTGGAAGGAAAAACCCGTGCTGGAGGCGGTGTGGTGGGAACGTTTAATGAATTGAGCGATGATATAAAAAACCAACTTAGGATATTTTATACGACTCAAAAAACACCACCGCACCCAATTGTCATGCACCCGAGAGTAGATAAAATAATGCAACAAAAAATTATTGGTGCATTATTGGCGATGAGTCAAAACGAGAAAACAAAAGCCTTATTCGCAAAAATCCCGATTGAGAATTTAGTGGAAACGAATCAAGCGGAGTATAAAGTTTTAGAGGCTTTGGGAATGGGGGCTTTTTACGTAAAACCGAAATAATTAAAGTTGAAATTTAATACCTAAAAAGAGCTAATGATTAATTTATTTAATAGGTTATCATTTACAAAAAAATTAATTCTCATCAATGTATTGGCGATTTTACCGGTAATTTTAATCGCTACAATCGTTAGTATTTATTGGATTACGGAGAATGAAAAGCGGAGTTTGCAAGACGAAATCGTTGCCATTAGTCAATTGACGACGGCTTACGCTACGCCGGATTTATTGTTTAATGATATGGACGCATTATCGACGACTTTGGAAAGTTTGAATACCTTTCCGAATATCGTTTATGCCTGCATTTTGAATAATGACAATAAAATAATCGTGACTTATGGTAATGATGATGTCGATTTCATTCCCACCGATTTAGAAAATAAATTAATTTTAGATAAAAAAAATGACAAAATTACCAATTATCAACCGATTGAATACAAGGGAGAACGGTTGGGTACTTTGGTCGTCATTTCTAATATTTCAGGTCTGAAAACCTTATTAAAAAATCTTTATGTCAGTATTTTTATTGGTAGTGCTATTTCTTTTTTGCTACTTTTATTCATGAGTTCAAAGTTACAAAAGTTGATTACACAACCGATTCTTAAATTGGTTGATATTATTGATGATGTCGTAAAAACGGCGAATTATAAAATTAGAATCGAAGAAAACTCGTATAAAGATGAAATTGGAAGGTTGTACAAGGATTTTAATCTGATGATGGCAAATATTGAATCGACGACGGTTTCAAAAAACTACTTGGATAACGTCGTTGATGCGTTGGCAGAAATGCTTTTGGTGCTTGATGAAAATCATAAAATATTGAGTATTAATAAAGCGGTCACGGAAATAACTGGGTTTGAACTGAAAGATTTGTATAAGGAGTCGCCAAGTAGAATTCTTGGAAATGAAATTATTAATGCGGTTTTAAGTGGTACGATAACAGAGTCTAAATTACAAAACAATCAAACCGTTATTGACATATCTATTTCGGTGACTTCATTTATTAATAATGACGGATTGCAACGAACGGTTTTATCCATTAGGAACATTACCAAACAGAAAGAAGCGGAACAAGTCGTTCGAGAATATTATAAAGTATTAGAAAAAACGAATAAAGAATTAGAACAATTATCTTACATCACGTCGCACGATTTGAAAGCTCCGCTTCGCTCTATCGGTAGCTTGATTATGATGATGAAAGAAGATATGGAAAGCGGTGAAGCGACTTCAAAAGATATTGATAATTACTTTAATTTGATGACTAAACGAACGAATCGGATGTATAGTTTGATTAATGGAATTTTGGAATATTCAAGTATTGGTCGGGGTAAGGAGGATGTCGGGTTGATTGTCTTAGACCAATTATTAAACGAAGTTATCGAAACAGTTATCCCTGAAAATTTTGAAATTATCAAACAAGTGAACTTTCCATCTATTCATTTTAATAAAATCCAATTGTATCAAGTTTTTCAAAATTTAATTAGCAATGCCGTAAAATATAATGATAAACCTGTCGGTAAAATCGAATTATCTTGGAAAGATGAAGGGGATAAATATTATTTTGAAATTAAAGATAACGGGCCTGGTATTGACCCAAAATATCACGTCAAAGTCTTTGAAGTTTTTCAAATGTTACAAGCACGGGACAAGGTCGAAAGTACAGGAATTGGCTTGTCAATTGTCAAAAAAATAATCGAACGAGCGAACGGTTCGATTACGATTAATTCTAACGTTGAAGAAGGCGTTGCTTTCTGTTTTGAACTGCCCAAAATGTGAGTATTCACGCCTTTTTTTAGTACGAAAGCGTTAGCACTCAATTAAGTGATAATTATAAAATAATTCGTCGATTTTGGGGGAATTATTTTATCAATATTTCCATCCTATTTATCCAAAAAAATAAGCTTGTTCTTTAAAAAAAAATTAACCAAAAAAGAAAAATAATCAAATTTAGCTGTTCCTTTACAAATTATTTTCAATAGTAATTTTAATACAAAAATTATAAATTTTAATTGCTCAATATGTCAAACGAAACGATTGAACAAGTACGGGTGCGTTATTTGCAAATAACTGATTATCAGGAGTTAAAGCAATCTATGATTGATGCGTATTCCAATTGGACGGATGCTCATTGGAAGGAACATCACGTTCAGAAATTATTGGATATTTTTCCACAAGGTCAGCTGGGAATTGAGGTAAACGGAAAAATTGTCGGCTGTGCATTAGCATTGATTCTTGATGATGATGATTTTGATGGAGAACATTCTTATCGAGAAATTACGGGAAATTATACCTTTAATACACATACGCCGAAAGGGAATGTTTTGTACGGAATTGAGGTATTTATTCACCCGGATTACCGTGGTTTGCGGTTGGCTCGTCGATTATACGAAGCGCGTAAAGAATTGTGTGAAAAATTGAATTTGAAAGCGATTGTTTTTGGCGGTCGTTTGCCAAATTATCACAAATATGCTGACGATTTATCGCCAAAAGATTACATTCAAAAAGTGAAGTATAAAGAGCTTTTTGACCCTGTTTTAACATTCCAAATGTCAAACGATTTTAACGTCGTAAAAGTGATTAAGAATTACTTAGATGATGATAAAGAATCGAGAGGTTATGCGGCTTTGTTACAATGGAATAATATTTATTATACCAAAAAGAAAAGACGTTTTGCGATTAATCGACCGATTGCCCGTTTGGGATTGGTACAATGGCAAATGCGTTCCTACAAGACGTTCGAGGATTTGATTGAACAGGTTGAATATTTTGTTGATGCGGTTTCGGATTATAAAAGTGATTTTGTCTTATTTCCAGAATTTTTTAACGCTCCGTTGATGGCGGCTTACAATCATTTACCAGTTGAAAAAGCGGTTCGAGAGTTGGCAGGTTATACGATTCAGATTAGGGATAAATTTTCGGAATTGGCGATTTCTTATAATATTAATATCGTGACAGGTTCGATGCCGTTGATTCGAGAAGATGGGCATTTGTATAATGTTGGGTATTTATGTCGCCGAGATGGAAGTTTTGAGGAGTATGAAAAAATCCATGTGACGCCAGATGAAGGCAAGGCTTACGGCATGATTGGCGGCAGTAAAATTCAGACTTTTGATACCGATTGTGGTAAGATTGGGGTTTTGATTTGTTACGATGTCGAGTTTCCAGAATTGGGTCGTTTGTTGGCAGACGAAGGCATGAATATTTTGTTCGTTCCGTTCTTGACGGATACACAAAATGGTTATTCTCGCGTCCGTCATTGTGCGAGGGCAAGAGCGATTGAAAACGAGTGCTACGTTGCGATTGCGGGTTGTGTCGGTAACTTGCCTAAGGTGCATAATATGGATATTCAATTCGGTCAAGCTGCGGTATTTACGCCTTGTGATTTTGCGTTTCCAACGAATGGTATCAAAGCCGAAGCAACGCCAAATACAGAAATGATTTTGATTGCGGATGTCGATATGGACTTATTGAAAGAGTTGCATATTTACGGAAGTGTCAAGAACCTAAAGGATAGACGAAAAGATTTATATACGCTGGAATTGAAAGTGTGATAAACGATACAAAGACAGGTTTTAGAATTATTCTAAAGCCTGTTTTTTTTCATAACTTAGCAGGAAACCAATAAGTTATGAAATCAATTCTATTTTTTATTTTTTTATTTTTTGTTACAATATCTACTTCCGCACAAGTAATTATTGATGGAATAATTCGCCCTCGTGTAGAATATCGAGATGGCTTTACGAAAATTTCAACGGCTGCGGACAAACCTGCATTTTTTGTTTCTCAACAAACTCGCTTAGGGGTGAAACTGATGAAAGATGATTTGATAGGGAAATTTACCTTTCAAGATGCTCGAATTTGGGGTGGCGATAATATACTTTCGCTTTATGAAGCATGGGCAAAATATAGTATTTCCAATAGCTTTGCCGTGAAATTTGGTCGTCAAGAATTACATTATGACGATGGTAGATTGATTTCTCGAAGACCTCGCCGACAAGACGGATTTTATTATGATGCTTTGCTTTTGCAATATGCTAAAGATTCTTTGTATGTCGATATTGGATTTTCGGTTAATAATAGTCAAGCTAACGTAAATGGAAATGCCTATGCTTACGCAACGACTCAATTCAAAAATTTTAATTTTTTATATTTTAAAAAATATTTTAATAATGGTTTTGATATTGCGATAACGGGTATTTCGTCAGGTTTTCAAAAAGAAAATACCGATACAACTTTTTTTAAGCAAACTATTGGGACGAAGTTAGATTATCAAAAATCTAAATTTTCTGCATCTTCCGAACTTTTTTATCAAGGTGGAAAACACAAAGATGGACGCTCCGTAAATGCTTATTCAGCCACTTTAAAAGCGGCTTACCAAGTCACATCAAAAGTAAAATTTACCCTTGGAACGGAAACCTTTTCTGGACACGATGCCACTAATTCTGGTGTCAATTATCAAAATACAAACCATGTTTTTGATAATTTACAAGGTGCAAGATTTCGTTATTATGGACGAATGAATTATTTTAGAAATTTGGAAAAAGATACCGGTGGCGGTGGTTTAATTGATTATTATATTGATTTGAATGTGAAATTATCCAAGCAATTTCAAGCAACAGGAATGTACCACTATTTCAATTCTCAAAACAATATTTTGAATAATAATACCGAAGTTTTGGACAAACATTTGGCTTCCGAATTTGATTTAATTCTCAAATATCAACCACAAAAAAACATCAATTTATCGTTCGGTTATTCCTTCCTCGCTCCGACGAATTCTTTAGAATTTATTCAAAATATCAATATAAATGAAGGTCAATTTGGGCATTATTTATGGCTGATGACGGCAGTGGATTTTGGGGAGTTTAAGTTATAGCTTGAACTCGCCAAAATCCGAATATCGTTAATTTAAGGAAGTCGCCCTTACGATTGAACCCTATCTCGGTCTTTCCCTTTTGGGGGAAAGAAGCCAGACGGCAGTATTTAACTTGATTGAATCTGAGTGTTGTTCCCTTCTCCTTAATGAGAAAGGTTAGGGATGGGTAAAAATCGTTTAAGTTAACGAAATTTGGTTTGGTTTGCGTTTCTTCAATCAATTACCCAATCACCCATCCAACCAATCTTTAAAATCGCTAACTTTTTCTCGACTTATCAAAATCAATTCCTCTTTTGGTAAGCCGGGCAAATGTACTTTTAAACGACTATTGGAGTAAGTAATTACGTCTTGAATTGCATTGATTTCGGTAATATATTTTCGATTCAAACGGAAAAAATCTTTAGGATTTAATAATTCTGATAATTGGTCGAGCGTATAATCTACGGCATATTTTTTTCCATTTTTGGTTTTTAGCCAAGAGATTTTATGTTCCGAAAAAAAGTAAGCGATTTCTGCGACAGGAATGGAGTTCAAATGATGCCCTTGCTTGACTGCAAACCGAGTTTTATAATCTTTTCCAGTCTTAATCGCCTTCAAAGTTTCCTGCAAAATTGACCAATCGGGTAGGGGATTCACCGTTTTTTCGTAGTGCAATTTATATCGGTCAATGGCTTTCGCCAATTCTTCAAAATCAATCGGTTTTAACAAATAATCAATGCTATTGACCTTGAAAGCTCGCAAGGCATATTCATCAAAAGCCGTCGTGAAAATGACAGGAGCAGTCACTTCTACCGCATCAAAAATCTCAAAACTCAACCCGTCTGCCAATTGAATATCAAAGAACAGTAAGTCTGGCATTTCGTTCCGTTGCAGCCAATTCACGGCATCTTCCACCGAATCCAACCATTCTACGATTTCAATCGAATCATCGTATTGTTGAATCAATATTTTCAATCGTTCTACCGCTAAATTTTCATCTTCAATTAGGAGTACTTTCATTTTTTTTGGATGGTTTATCGCAGTATTTTAGTTTTTTTAAAGCGTTTTCGTATTACGACACAAAATAAAAAATAGAACCACAAAGACACAAAATGAATAAATACAATTCCTTGACAGTCAGTTTAATAACACTTTGTAAGGCTTTATTTTTTTGTGGTTCAATTAAACATAATAGTATAAAAACGCTTTCAAAAATGCCTAAAATGCTGTGGTGAAATCTAATAGACTTGCAACGTATTGCTATAACTTCATTTTGCATCGTGAATATTTTAAAATAACTGTGAATATATTCATTATTCTACATTTTTAATATTTTAATCACCAATTGATTAATAATTAATTAGTAATCAAAATATGAATATCGTAATTTATTGACTGTTAGTTAGTTATATTTTTTTAACAACAAAAAAAATAATAATGTCAAGGGTTTTTCTATAAAAAATTGAATCGACGGAATTCTGTTTTATATTTACTTCGTAAACGTTTTTTGACCACCGAGTTCTCCCCGAGAAATCGGGATAAACTGGGGCAGGCAGGATAAACC
>Ga0136555_1001051_pt1 | contig 10286 bp, 7 predicted proteins | sample AntRauTorckE5432_FD_104927 | JGI IMG/M metagenome (GOLD analysis project Ga0136555, IMG submission 104927) | Saline lake microbial communities from Rauer Islands, Antarctica - Metagenome Torckler E5 #432 | ecosystem: Environmental > Aquatic > Non-marine Saline and Alkaline > Saline | place...
CCAAAACATAAGAGTAAACGCGCCAAAATGTTTTCAGAAAAAATATAAATTTAACTTCACGAGGTATTGAAAATCAATAATAAAATTTTTTTGGGTTATTTTAGCGTTATAACGGTTTGTAATATGGCAGTTTCCGAATACTGGCTATTACTGAAATTCTCGAATATTTCTAAGATTAGAAGGGTTATTTTTGATGCGTTTACCTTTGCTACGTTGCAACATTTAAATTAATAAATCAAAAAAGTATTAAAACCTCGAAATGCAAATTGGTTTTTGGGAAGCGAATATTTTATCAATCGTCAAAATGTACATTTTGTCCGAAACATCTGCAAAACCATAATCATACAGCTTTTTGAAACCAACCGAACCGATTATCATTGCTGAAAATTCGGAAACATCCATGACGATTTCTACGTCAAAATCCTCAAAATCGTCATTATCAAGGATAATATTTGGCGTTCCGTCCGTGAACTTTACGGTCGTGCTACCTTGATTATTCGGATAAAAACTATCTTCTACCGTAATCTTTAAGATTAAATTCGCATCAGCAAAATTGCTTTCTTTTAAGATGTCAAAAACTCTTGGAACATTAATTACTCGATAACAAATCCCGACCTCCTGCACGTTTGATTGATGATGCAAAAGCACTTCAAACGGTCGTCCGTTGTGCGGATAATCGAGCATATAATGGAAATCATCGTCTTGCGTTTCAAAAATAACAAACTCGGCTTGGTCAATTTGCGACGCTAAAAAACCAATTAATTGAGAAAATGCTTCTTTATTTTCATAAATAAAATGATGAACTTTTATATCAAACCAATACGGATTTTCCGAACCTTTTACATATTCAAAAGTACAATAGCCTTTCAGTTGACCGTTTTGCATTACGCCAACCGTCAGCATTTCCTTTTTTGTAAGATTCAGCCACCAACCTTCGGCATGAACAACCATTCCATGATTTTGCTTGGCATAACGATTGTAACACGCCACCATTATTTCCAAATCGTCTTTTTCTAAATAAACCAAATCGTCTTTTTCATAACGAGGTAACGCACTCGGACGAATTCTATATTGATTTGTTTTTGTACCAAAACCAAAACCCATTTTGCGATAAAAATCTAAACGGAAAGCGTACAACGAAACAATAGCAGCACCTTTGGCTTCGTAGTGTTCTAAAAAATAGGTCACCATTTCCTTCGCAACGCCTTCTTTTTTGTGTAGCAAGTCCGCAGCAACTGCCCCTAAACCACCCATCAAAATGATTTTGTCATGGAAATTCAAAGACAAATCGTTCAAATACATGCCGCCCAAAAGTTCGCCATTTCTAAAAAGTCCGTAAGGTGCTTTTCGTACCCCTTTTTCACTTTTAGTATCAAATTCCTTTAGAATCTCATCGACGGTTTCGTCATTAAAACCGCCTTTAATTGGAAATGATTTTAATTTCAAATTCACAAATTCAATGTGTTCTGCTTCGGATAAAGGTCGAATTATTGATTTCATATTTTAGAATTTTTAAGATATTTTGGTTTTTTGGTGGGGCGTTTTTTCATAATGTAAAAATTTCGTATCAGAACGACAAAACCCGTAGTCCGAAACTTATAATTCAGAATACTACTTAGGTTCCCGCCATTTTACCATTACATTTTTGAAGGTTTCAACCTGTTCAGAATTACCCAAAATAACCAATCGCATTCCTGATTTTAAAATGCTGTCAGGTGAAGGATTCACGATATAACTGCCGTCGATTTCTCGCAAACCAATGATATTTACACCAGTTTTTCCTCTAATATTCACGTCTTTAATGGATTTTCCTAAAAAATCAGTGCCGATTGTATCGCATTCGATTTCCTCAAATTGAATATTGGCAGAACCCATATTTGAAATTAAAGTAAAAAACTCTACAACTTCGGGTTTGTGTACTAATGTCGCCATATAAAAACCGCCCAAACGCTCCGGGACAACAACATGAGAAGCACCAGCCCTTATCAGCTTTCGCTCCGTAATTTTATCAACGGCTCGACTGACGATATTTAATTTTGGATTTAATTGTCTTGCGGAAAGCGTAATAAATACATTTTCTGCATCTTGCCCAGTTGTGACGATAATAGATTGCGCCCTTATAATACCTGCTTCCAGCAAAATTTGGTCGTGAGTCGCATCGCCGTCTATGAACAAAAAATCGTCTTGCACTCGCATTTCTGATACTTTTTGTTCATTATTTTCAATCACGACAAATTTTAACTTATTTTTCATCAATTCTTGGACGATTTCCTGCCCATGTCGCCCGAATCCGCAAACGATAACGTGATCAGATAAATTTTGAACTTTTTGATACACCCGATAATCTTTTAAATGTTTTCGTAATTCTCCTTCAAGAATGAAAGAAGTCACCGTACTCACGGAATAGGCCAAAACACCCATATTCAATAAAATCAAGATAATAACGAACACTCGACCCGTATTACTTAATTCGTTTACCTCACCATATCCAACCGTTGAAATGGTAATAATGACCATATAAAGTGCTTCGCTGACTGAATATCGCTCAATAATCATCAAGCCAATTACGCCAAAGAGAAGCACTAAAATTATGGCAATAAGCGAAAAATTAAAACGGCGTAAATAACGAGCTGTTTTCTTGAATCGTAAAGCCTCGTATATTTGAAGTTTAAACATTCTTTTTTTTGTTGTATTGACGTGTTGATGTGTTGATGTTTGAACATTACAAAGCTGAGTTCTCAAAAACTTAGATTCAATGCTAAATTACTATAACGTCAACACATCGGTACACCACTATTTAAACGCATCTGCAACGATTAATTCCTTAGAACCCCTCGTGTGTTTGTAAAAACCTTCACCGGATTTTACGCCTAATTTTCCGGCCATTACCATGTTTACCAATAGCGGACAAGGTGCGTGATGCGGACGATGGAAACCCTCATACATAACTTCCAAAATCGCTAAACAAACATCTAAACCGATAAAATCTGCTAATTGTAAAGGTCCCATCGGGTGTCCCATACCTAATTTCATGACCGTATCAATTTCTTCAACACCTGCAACCCCTTCAAAAAGCGTAAAAATTGCTTCATTAATCATTGGCATCAAAACACGATTCGCCACAAAACCTGGATAATCATTTACCTCAACTGGCACTTTTTTTAAGCTTTTGGAAAGTGCCATGATTTGACTCGTCACTTCGTCCGAAGTCGCATAACCCCGAATTACCTCAACCAATTTCATGACAGGCACAGGATTCATAAAGTGCATACCAATGACTTTATCAGGACGATTCGTAACCGCAGCGATTTTTGTAATAGAAATAGAAGAAGTATTCGTTGCCAAAATTGTTTCGGGAGCGGTGACTTCATCTAATTGTTTGAATATTTTCAATTTCAAATCAATATTTTCTGTAGCCGCTTCTATAACCAAACCCGAACCTTTTGAACCTTCTTCAATACTCGTAAATGTTTTTAAACGTCCAAGCGTATTGATTTTCTCTGCTTCCGAAATTTTTTCTTTCTTCACCATACGCTCAAGATTTTTCTCAATTGTTGCTAAAGCTCGTTCCAAAGCAGCTTCCGAAATGTCAATAATATTGACTTGATAATCATTCATCGCAAAAACGTGTGCAATACCATTTCCCATCGTTCCTGCTCCAATAATTGATACTTGATTCATAGACTTTTTTAGTTTTTTTGTATGTTTTTGATTGTATAAAATTAAAATTTTTATTCATTTTTTTATCAAAAAGAAACACTGATAAGCATAATTATTTTACAAAATCGGTTTTATACCCTGTCGTTTTATAATATGATTATGCTAATTTTTAGTGACTATCTTCCCTTTTTACTTCACAAGCTACAAATGTAATAGTAGTCCCACAAAACTGCAATTTAATAGTTTAAAAACAAAATTAATAATTGGGCAAATTTGCTAAAATTAGCTTCTGATAATAAAAAAGGTAGGTAAAATTTTTATAATGTATTTGCATAAAATATCGTTTATAGATAACTTGCCATAAATTACAGCACTTAGCTAAAATCAGTGTATCTTTCACATTAACAAAAAATTACAAATTAAATTATAATAAATATGAAAATTAATTACCAATTCAATGTCGTTTTATCCACAGTATTATTTCTTGGAACAATTACATTAAGTTCAAGTAGCCAGCTGCTACCTTTAAAAGCGATTAGCTATTCATTATATAATGGCGAAGCAACCATAGAACGATTATCAGACGAATTAGAAACACAATTATCTAATAATGAATCTCTTAGTAAAGATAATTTTTATGTGACATTTAGCGAGTGTAATAATGAGCAAGAAATTACATTAAATTATTGTGATAAGTGTGATTTGCGAAATTTAATAGATGCGTCTAATCGCTTTTTGATATTGGATAAAAAAACGAGTTTATCAGTTGTTTTTGAAGGAGACAAAATTCATAGTAATTATATAAAAGAAGGCTTTAAAAATAGCAGTTTGCCTATATTATATAATGTCGAAGATGGAGATGAGGTAATTGCAGAACTGTTAAAAGCGATGGAAGAATATAAAGCGCTGGTGCCAAGGTTAGCATTATCAAATACTGATTTTTATGTGGCTTATAATGAATGTTCTGATCAAAGAATTGCGATTTTAGGATATTGTAAAGGTTGTGCTTTCAAAGAATTAATTGCTTCTACGAATAGATATCTTGTTATTGATGAAAACTTACAGTTGCCAATAATTTTTGAAAGTGACCGCCAGCATAGTAACTTCTTTTCTTCACCTGACGGAATTCGTATATTTATAACCGTTGAAGGATATATGGTTATTTCAGATAAAGAGAATAATATTGTTTCAAAAGGATTTACGCAATATTAGTTGGTGTTTTATTAAAATTAAAAAAAAATATTAATTTTTTTGAAAGAAATAATAGATGTTTTTTGCAAAACCTACTTTTACCGCCTACCCCGAGAATTCAGTGGTCAAAAAACGTTTACGGAAAAAACATAAAATAGAATTCCGTCGATTCAATTTTTTATAAAAAAACCCTTGATATTATTATTTTTTTTGTTATTAAAAAAAATATAACTCGCCAATAGTCAATGGATCAAGATGTTCGTATTTTGATTACCAATTAATTATTAATCAATTGGTGATTAATATATTAAAAATGTAGAATAATGAATATATTCACAGTTGTTTTAAAATATCCATGATGCAAAATACAGTGATAGCAATATGTTGCAAGTCTATTTAATAAAGCCGTTTGATTTTACTAATCAAACGGCTTTAGTTTTTTGGTGATTTCTGATTTCCTAACTTTAAAAAGTTGCCTTGAACGGCTTAAATTATGGTTATAATAAATAAAATTTGAACAAAATATAGGGAATATTTATAATATTAGAGTTTGGGAACGTTAATAAGTTATCGTATGAACGGACGTTTTCTGTAAATACTTCAAAACAAAATAATTAGAGAAACATAAATATTTCTTACTGTCTGCTTATATAAAAATATCGATATTTTATGAAACTTAAATTTTTTTTATTTTTGACTGCGGTAATTATTTTTTCGAGTTGTAAAATACTTGATGAACCCATCATTATCAGTCAAGAAATTAAAGAGCCTGTACGTCAGTTTGATTTTGAGGGCGAAGGGTCAGCTATTGCTACTTGCTTTGATTTGACAATTCAGTCATTGAAAATTTTAGAAAAGCACAAAAAGGAAATTATTGTTGAATATACAATTTTTAACAAAGGTGACGTCCCTATCCCAGTTGAAGGAATAAAAAAAACAAAACGAGATAATGTCGGTATTCAAATTTTCTTTTCAGGCGATGATAAATATAATCGAGGTGACTTGTTAGTTGATGGTATTTTTATCGAAATGCCGTCAAATTCAGAAAATGGCTTGATTATGCCAAATGAAACGTACAAAGCTCAATTAAAAATTAATTTAAAACGCAAAACCTCTTATCATTCTACGTTGATTTTGCACATTGATCCGATGCAGGTTTTCAAAGAATGTGATGAAACGAATAATTACACTGGAGTCAAATTTTAAAAAATGAATAGGTTATTAGACCCTTTGATAATTTCTGCAAATCTTATAAATTCAGGTATAAATAGCATTTTAAAAGTACCGACGACTTCAGCCGTCGGGCAACGTTCGATAGTTAGTTGAATGTCTTCAACTCAAGGAAAAGAACGAAGTTTTAGCAACTCACCTGATGACTCAAAGCCATCAGGTGAGTACATTCGAGCTTTCTTAAAAAGAATCAAAAAGCTTAAATTGACCGCATTTAACTCGAAGTCACCTAACACGATTTAAAGAGTTTTTTAATATTTAATACGTTAAAAATTAAATTATTAGTAATTAAAAAAATCCTGTCTTGTCCTATAAATTCTGCCTACCCCAGTTTAGCTCGATACTTTCGGGGATATCCTCGGTGGTCAAAAATACGTTTTACACAATCCCAAACCACGGTACATTAACCTCGAATTTACTAAAAATCACCTTTAAAGATTATCCATTTTTAGTTGCCCTTCGCTTAATTGATTTCTATTTTTAGGAAAATTAGCGTCTTGCGTTGCCGTTCGAATTTCTCGTTCTTTATTATTTTGTTGCCAAACTAATTTTTTTGAAGTGTCGTTTGGTTTTGGCAATTGTAAATTATCCACATCATTAATAATTGGCCCGACACGGAAACTGACATTCATACTTTCAATTGCTTTTTTTGTTAATTTTGTTGGTAAAGCCAATTCAAAAACGGGTAAAATTCCCGAAATAAGGTGAACATAAGCATTCGGATTCATTATCAAAACAATATCAATTTCGTTGTCAATTGTAATATTTTCAAATTTCGCTTGTGCTAAATAATCGCTTTGGTCTTTATCATTTAAAACGTATAACTTACTGAAATCCAAATTTTTATAATAACCAACTACACCATTTGTAGCCAAATCTTGTTTGCCAATTTGTACTGGAAATTCAATATTTTTCAATCGTTCGTCCGCCAAACCTTTAACCTCCAAATTCACTTTCGCACGAACTAAAACCAACGGCTGCCCAAACAACATCGATAAAGTATCATTTGGATTCGTTTCTGAGCTATTCAATATCAAACTATCGTCAATACTTTGCATCAAAGCGGATAATGCACTTGCAGGATTTTCATAGTTTAAAATACTATTTTTAAAATCATTAAGTTGCTGATTATCAATAGGTTGATTTGTTTCAATCCAACGAATTTCCGCTTTATCGCCTCTTTTTACGGTAATTAACTCACCAATATTATCGCCCGAAGCATCAAAAACTTCCAAACTTTTATCCAAAAAATCAGTCATTATCCAACCAATAATCGGATTATCATTATTCGCAACTATCAGCGGTTTTTCAGTTGCTGATCCAATCCAATTCATCGTTATTCGTGAGGGTTGAATGATGCGAGGCGGCAAAAGTGTAATGTTGCTATTCGCCAAAACTTCATGATCGTTGCCTTCACCTTTGAGGAATTTAGGTGTGATATTATTTTGAAAATCATGTGGATAAATTGCCAAACCAAAATCATCGGTGACTCGAATCAATTGCGGATTTAAAAAACCATTTCTCGTAACGAAAGTTTTATTTGAATCCATTGGTAAACCTAACATTCCGCCATTTACAGCAGCTTTTAAATCTTTACTTTTAGCTGAAATCGGTAGAATATCGTTAATATCCAAACCAGTCAACATTTCATTAAAACCGCTTAGGCGTTGGGTTACAATATCAAAATGACTAATAATATTAATAACATTTTCAATAACGATTTTTTCATTTTCATCGGTCAGCGTTTTCTTAAAATCTTTCAATTTCACTTCCAAAACCTTTGAAGCCTGAGAACTCAATAGACTTCTTCCCGAAAATGAAACCTTATTATCCCGACGATAATCTGCCTTATCTTTATCTAATTCAAAACCAAAATTTTTCAATTTCCAACCATCTGTATTCAAAACCTCACCGTTCGGATGATAATCCACTTGCCAATCCAAAAATAAAGGTGACCAAGTCGGCAAACACTTTGAAAAGGCTCGAAGAGCGGGACGTTTTCCCGTGAAACCAGCTAAATCTGTTAATTTATCGGAATTCAATTGACGATAAATTTCATTATTCCAAATCAGCGTTTGTTGTTTTTCGATACTTTTCGTTGTTGTTTTTTCCGTTCCGTTTGCTTTTTGATTTAAGAATTCGGCAAAATTCGGATTTAATAAAATCGTTTCAGTGATTAAATCTTGAATCTCTGTAGGAATTTTATCCGAATTCGGTAGGGTAGGCGGTTGAAAATTAATTAGTTTCTTGCTATAATATTCTTTTAATTCGGTAATAATTTCCGTTGAAAAACGAGGTTTTAAATCTTTTTCAAATCCATATTTATCTGATGCTTTTGCGGCATGAATCAAAATAATAGGCTCACTCGCTTCCCAAAATTTTGGTTGTATAGTCTGTCTTAATTCAGCTTTATTTCCAAAAGTCGTTTCTAATAAATCATTTAACTCAGACAAAAAATTCTCTTGTTTATTTGAAAATAATTTTAGGTCATTTTCAAATAATTGAAAATCATTAAAAAGTGTTTCGTATTGATTTTTTAAATTTGAATCTTGTGGATTTCTATTCGTTTGAACCCAAGTCGTATAAAGTTTCGTTTGTCGAGAAACCTTAATATTTGATTGTTTATTGAATTCAATTTGGGCTTCATTTAATTGATTTAACAAGTCAATTGCACCAGAATTATTTAGACTTTCGTCAAAATTATCCTGTGTTTCGGTTGCATTAATCGTCCATAAAATACCACCATTCTCACCATCAAACCAAGCATCGTGCGTCCGTTTATCGAGTTCAGAAAGTCCGCCTGGTTTACCTAAACTTTCTAAAGCGTGATGCTCGAAAGCTGCCAAAAGTTGAGCTGTTTGTTTGGTTCTTGCTAATGTTTCGGCTTCACTTTCGCCAGTAATTTTCATTTCGTTTTGCACCAATCTTACGACGGCATCAAAACTCGAATTGGCGACAATAATTCCACCGATTTCTGCTGGTTTTCCTGATTTTGATTTAAAATTGTCCCCAGCTTTTCCATACCAATTCACACCATAAATTGCACCGTGAAAAATAGATATTTCCGTAGGAATTTCTGAATGTGCTTCAAATATTTTCGGAGCGTCACTCGGATTGGAATACCAACCTGCGACTAAGTAAGTAAGGTGTAAATTGTCATTTTTAAACTCATTTAAGTCATCAATAAATGAAAAAACGTTTTCGTTATCGGGTGTAAAACTATTAAAAGCTGCGTTACCCGAGCCGATGGTTGTTAAAAATAATTCTTCGCTTCCCGTATCGCCTTGAAAATCTGTTAAATCAACGACTTTACCGATTTTTGCAGCAGTGAGTTTACCATTGTTTTCATATAAATAATTTGCATTTTCGGACGAATTATCATTAATGAAATCGCTTAAAACGACCCAAGATTTTACTGCAATTCCTCCATTCTTATCTAAGTGTAAACGACTTACCAACCATCGATTCGGTACTTTGTGAAAAGTCATTTCTTCATTTTCTACTTGTTCGCCGTGACAAAGTGCATCGGGTAAAATCCACTGTAAATGAACACCCGTTTTGGCATCGCCTGTCCGCTGTAAAACGTCCACATAAGGTTTTTCAAACGCTAAAGTCCGTTGATAATCAGCCGCATTTCTTGCCCAAGATTGTGTTTCGTTTTTGTTCAAAATATCGTCAACGACTAAGGCATCTACAAGGATTGGAATTATAAGGTTCATCCGTTTTTTTTTTACGAAAGACAAAAGACGAAGGCTTCGTTTATCGCTCTTCGTCTTCCGTTTTAAATAATTTATTGAAAATCAAATTCTTATCTAAAGTCGTTTCAACGATTGCTTCCCGACTTTTGAGTAATTCGATATCTTCATTGACCAGTTGAAAAACCTTTGGGCTTTGCATGAGTTGAATCCCAAACTCCGAAGGTGATAGTTGTTTTTTGCCGAGCTTTGTGGCGATAGATTGCTGTAAAGCGGAAATATCTAAAACTCGTTTTTCAGTATTTCTAAAATGACTTGCCTCGACTTTGAAAACGGTATCGGTGATTTTTCCGACTTCGTTTTCCAATTGACGTAAAGGAATTTCATTATTAATAATTGCTAAAATCTTACTTTCGGAAGGTGCTTTGATTTCGATTTTGGTTGGAACGGTATCGAATAGGACAAATAAGATATTCGCAGCTAATCGCTGCATTCGCAACGTATTTACAG
>Ga0136555_1001052_pt1 | contig 10286 bp, 14 predicted proteins | sample AntRauTorckE5432_FD_104927 | JGI IMG/M metagenome (GOLD analysis project Ga0136555, IMG submission 104927) | Saline lake microbial communities from Rauer Islands, Antarctica - Metagenome Torckler E5 #432 | ecosystem: Environmental > Aquatic > Non-marine Saline and Alkaline > Saline | place...
AACTAGACCAATACGCGAATTCTGGGCAATGGTAAAAGAGATATCACTGAGAACATGATTTTCTTCGAAGGAAAGGGAGATGTTAGAGGCTTGTATGAGCATGATTATGATTTAGTCGAGACCGTATGTAGGTCACTATACACGAAAATGCGCACATCAGGCACTATTATTCAAAATTTGGTATATACCCCTATGGGGTATATACTGGATTGCATGAAAGAAAGTAAAGACAAGTGCATCACTCGATTAAAAAAAATCAAGGGACAGGTCCGAGGACTTCAAAAAATGATCGAAGAAGACACATATTGTGTTGATGTTATTACCCAAACCAGCGCAGTACGCAGCGCACTCAAATCACTCGAAGACGTGATGCTGGAAAGTCACCTGCAATCGTGCGTTATTAGTCAGGTGAAAAATGGACAGGAAGAGAAGGCGGTTTCTGAAATATTAAAAGTATATAAATTAAAACGATAAGTATGTCCAAATCATATAGCAACTTTTTTATTATGATCGGTGTATCAGGAGTGCTCATGTACGCAGTAATGTATTTAAATACATACCAGTTAGGTCACGTCTTTTTTAGTGAAACAAGACTATATATGACGCTGTTGATGGTAGCCACTATGGCGGTAGTGATGTTCTATTTTATGAAAAGCATGTACAGAAACAACGCGATTAATGTACTAATTCTTCTCGGCTCTATTATTCTTTTCGCTACTTCTCTCTTCTTAGTAAGAAGTCAGGTTTTGGTTGATGATGTTGATTGGTTGGAAGGGATGATTCCTCATCACTCAATTGCAATACTCACAAGCGAGCGGGCACAGCTTTCTGATCCGCGAGTACAAGAATTAGCACAAGAAATCATTGAAGCACAGAAAAGAGAAATCGATGAAATGAAAGCCTTGATTAACGATATTAAAAATGAAAACTAAGAAAGCAGGCAAGAACGCAGAGGTATACAGAATGGTCATGCCAGGGCATGTTTGCCCATATGGAATCAAGACGGTCGCACTACTGAAAAGAAAAGGATACAAAGTGATTGATAACCACCTCAAAACACGCGAAGAAACTGATGCGTTTAAAAAGGAATATAACGTCGAGACAACTCCACAGACATTTGTAGATAAAGAACGAATCGGGGGGTACACCGAAGTACAATCGTATTTTGGAAAAACTCTACAGTCAGAAAAAGAAACTTCTTATACTCCTGTATTGACCATTTTTGCTGTTGCCGGTCTCATGGCGCTTTCTATCTTCTTATCCGTAGGTTCACAAAGTGGATTAGGGGTCATTGGAGATTTCATAGCAATATCAATGTGTATATTGGCGATACAAAAGCTACAAGACATCGAATCTTTTTCAACGATGTTTCTCAATTATGATGTTTTAGCAAAAAAGTGGGTCCCATATGCTTATTTATATCCATTTGGAGAAGCATTTGCCGGAATATTGATGCTCGGAGGATTACTTTCGTTCATATCTATTCCTGTCACATTATTTATTGGATCCATTGGTGCGTGGTCTGTTTTCAAGGCCGTGTACTTAGAAAAAAGAGAGCTCAAATGTGCATGTGTGGGAGGTAATTCAAATGTGCCTCTCGGGTTTGTTTCTCTTGCTGAAAATATTGCCATGGTTGGAATGGCAATAGGAATGCTTTTTATTATCATTATCTAATCCTCATCTAATTATGAAATATTCTTACACAAAACAAACAGACTTAGACTTTAACGAAGCAATCATTAAAACAAAGGAAGAATTAGCAAAACAAGGATTTGGAGTCCTTACAGAAATTGATGTACAAGCCACTCTCAAGAAGAAGATTGGAGTGGATTTTGATAGATACGTAATCTTGGGTGCATGTAATCCTGGATTTGCATACAAGGCACTACAAATAGAACATGAAATTGGTCTCTTGCTGCCATGTAATGTGATTGTCTATGAGAGAGACGGTCATGTATTTGTATCAGCGATAGCTCCCACAGTAGCTATGGGGATGGTGGATGCAGAAAAACTATCAGAACTAGCGAAAGAGGTTGAGGAGTTGTTACAAACAGTCATTAATAACATTACGTAATAAAGTATGAAAACAAAAATTATTATAGCGATCGGTATCATATTAATAGCCACAATATTTGGAGGGCTTATATGGTGGGGCAGCATGGTCGAACAGATGACGTCTGATACTTACAATGCACAAGTTACAGGTCAGATGGCAGGCTTTCCTTGTCACCAAATGGGAGGGGTTTGGATGGGAGACTGTGTGTACGATGAGAATGGAGATGTAGTTTTGGACACAGAGGGGAAGCCTATTTCAATGGAAGATTCAATGAGAGACGCGGGACAGCAAAGCGGAGAAGAATTTAGTACTGATACGGCGGGATTATCCGGTGTTTTGCCAACAAGAGTAGTAGAACTACAAGATGGTGATACATATGAACTATCTGCCGGGTACGTTAAGCAAAATATTGATGGCAAAGAAGTCAGACGACTTGCCTACAACGGGATGATTCCAGGACCAACAATTAAGACAAAGAAGGGAAGCAGGGTAGATGTTACTTTCAAAAATAATTTAGATTTCGAAACAACGGTTCACGCTCACGGTCTGCGTGGAGAATCACAATTTGATGGTGTGCCAAAATCCATGGGCGGAGAACAAGATCCAATGAAACCAGGAGAATCATTCACATACTCATGGGACTTTCCAGATACAGGACTTTTCTGGTATCACCCACATATTAGAACTGACTACACCACAGACGCAGGATTATATGGAAACTTTTGGGTGACTGAAGACGGATATTGGAACAATGTAGATAAGGAAGAGCTGTTAGTTCTTGATGATATGAAAATTGATGAACCATTCTTTATTAATAGAGCGGTCAAAACACTGATGGGACGGTTTGGAGACATCATGATAATTAATAATCAGACAGATTACAATCTGGCTATTGCAACAGGGGAAACTGTGCGCTTTTTTATGACAAACACCGCCAACACCAGGACGTTTGATGTTTCTATAAACGGCGCTGATATGAAGTTGGTGGGATCGGATATTGGACGAGTCGAGCAAGAGGAGATGGTGGACAGCATTATTATCGCTCCGTCAGAACGCTACATTTTTGAGGCATCATTTGAAAAACCAGGGACATATAGAATCACGTCACGAAACAGGGTGCTCGGAACGATCACTGTTTCTGGAACAGAGAAGAGTGTGGTGGATTCAGAACTACGAACCAGCAGTGCGGACTTTATGATCATTAACGATTCACTACCCGAATTACTTTCAAAACCTGCGGACAAACGGTTGGTGATAGACATCGACATGCCGTCGATGGGCATGATAGGGTCAGGAACGACTGGAGGTATGATGGGTGGAAACCACGGGGACGAGGCACCACATGGAGACGAAGGTATTGAATGGGAGGATGAGATGGCAATGATGAATGCAACGACTGACAGTAATAATCTGACCTGGATATTGCGAGATGTTGATACGGGTGCAGAAAACAGGGATATTAATTGGACATTTAAAAAAGATTCACTCACCAAGATCGAGATCTATAATGATCCAAAATCAATGCATCCTATGCAACACCCAATTCACTTTCACGGACAAAAACTAGCAGTGATTAGTAGAAATGGCGAACCGGTGGATTCACTGCAATGGGAAGACACAGTGCTTGTGCGAACGGGTGAGAAGATAGAAGTTGTTCTACAAGCCACAAATGCAGGTACATGGCTCGCTCATTGTCATATAAACGAGCACGCAGAGTCAGGAATGAAATTTAATTTCACCGTTGAGTAAAATTATTAATAAATAATAAAAATAATATGGAAACACAAAATACAAAAAACAATATCTTCGTCACGTTAGCGATACCGCTTTCAATTATCATTGCCGCTCTGGTGATAGCTCTGGCAGTCTTCTTTTCTGGGGGTTCTAATGCTGGGCAAGTTGCCGTTAATCAGCCGCAAGTACCTACAGCCCAACAACCACCGCAACAAGAGGGTGACTTAGAGGCGGTGAGACCAGTAGATGCAGAGGACCACATTAAGGGAGATATCAATGCTCCAGTAAAAATTGTCGAATATTCTGATTTTGAATGTCCATTTTGTAAGAGAATACACGAAACCCTTAACACAGTGGTTGAAAACGACTCAGATGTTGCGTGGGTGTACCGACACTTTCCTTTAGAACAGTTGCACCCAGTTAAGGCACAACGCGCAGCAGTCGCTTCAGAATGTGTGGCTGAGTTAGGAGGGAATGATGCCTTTTGGCAATTTACGGATGGATATTTTGCTGATACAACAACAGGGAATAATAGAACAGATCAAGACACACTCATTCCTGAGTTGGTTGCTGAGATTGGAATTGATGAGACTGCATTCAATGAGTGTGCTGTTAGCGGTAGATATGATGATCATATCGCTGCTGATTTCCAGAATGCAGTTGATACGGGAGGTCGTGGAACACCATGGAGTGTTGTCATTGGATCTGACGGCAAAGTGCTTCCACTAAACGGAGCACAGCCTCAATCAGCAATTGAGCAAATTATTAACTTGTTAAAATAGACATGAGAAGCCTTATTAGCAAGTGGAGGTACGCGGCGATCATCATATTGGTGTCACTCGGGGTATTTACCTTTGTTATAAGTATCCAGAATTGGCAATTAATTTCTAGTCTATGGTTTTCTGATATTGGAACACTGTCGCAGAAGTTAATATTGACGCTCACACTCTATACATCTATAGGGACAAATTTCACTTTTCTCTCAGCAACAACCACTGTTCTTACTTCAATTTTATTTGGGGTGAATATTGCCCTGTTGGTCTATTACATCAAGAAAGTACAAGGAGGAGCAAAGACCGCGTTCTCTGGAGGGGCAACTAGTATGGGAGGCTTATTGAGCGGATTATTAGGTATTGGATGTGCAGCGTGCGGGACGTTTATTGCAACATCAATACTTGCGCTCTTTGGGGTAGGAGCGTTACTAGGGTTATTACCTTTAGGAGGTGAAGAATTTGGAATAGTGGCAGTCCTGTTGCTAGGGTATTCGATATATCGAATTGGCAAAAAAATTAATAGCCCATTGGTCTGTGAAGTAACATAAAATAATATGAATAAAGAAACACAATTAGTAATCGCATCAATGATCATCGCTGTAAGTGTTATTGGCGCGGCGTTATTGGTCAAGGGTAATTATTCACCAGGTCAAAAAATACCGACAAAAACGTTTAACATTGTGATGGAGAACAATAGATATGTTCCAAATGTTATTGAGGCCTCTGTGGGAGATCGTGTGGTCATCAACTTTGAAAATAGAGATCCAGTTGCTCATGGAGTGGGGATCTCACAGTTCAACGCGACTGTCCCTGGTGGGCACGTGTTGCCGAATAGCCGAGCACGCATGGAGTTTGTGGCTGACCGACCTCTCAATACGGATGCCGCCGTTTGTGGTGGGCTGAATCCAGAAGATAAGACAGATGACCACGGAGAAGAATTAATAGTAAATATTACATAAACATGTTGCTTGGAGTTAAAAGCAAAAAAACACTTCTCGTAAGACACGGGACAGTTCTTGTTGCAACCAGTGCAATCCTGTACCTCGTATGGTCTCTTAATAGTTCCTGGAGCCCAGATATGCGTCTCTGGAAGGCATTTGGAGGGGTATCGCTTTTTTTATTGTGGTTTAGTGTCTTTGTTGGTCCAGCATCCGTCGTATTTCTCCCATTTCAACGACTCGTTTCCTATCGGCGTGAAACGGGCATTTGGTTTTTTGTCATGGCTTTGGTGCACGGGTATCTGATTTTGGATGGCTGGGTACGTTTTAGTGTCTGGCAATTTTTTGGCTATCAGTATATTCCTCAAGCAGAAATGTACTTGAGGGTAGAATCTGGGTTTGGAATGGCTAATTTAGCGGGACTAATTGCTCTTGTTCTGGCACTTATGTTGTGTGCAACTTCTTGTGATAGAGCGGTAAAATTTCTAGGAATATCTTCTTGGAAGTGGCTTCACACTCTTACGTATGCAGTTTTCTACCTTGCAGTGATTCATGTTGTGTACTTTGCATTTATCCACTACACACCATCTTTAGTAAGGGTAATGCAAGGAGCACCCACTGCGTACCCGGGTAATCCTCTTAAGTATTATTATCTATTCATGTTTACCAGTGTGGTGATTGTTCAGGTCCTGGCTTTTATCAAAATAGTCAAGAAAGGACGTGGCCCAAGCTGGTAATAATTACGCATATGATATATGAAACTACTATTGTTGCCCACAAGCAAATAGCCCAAGGAACACATGAGCTGACATTAAAAAGGCCCAAAAACTTTGTTTTTTCTCCTGGGCAATACACGCAAATCGATCTTTCACATCTGAGTATCTCGGACCACAAAGGATCATATCGACTATTCTCGATTGCTTCACCTCCCGGAGACTTGAACCATCTACGTTTTGTTTTTCGAGAATCATCGAGTGGCTTTAAGCAAACACTAATAGCCCTGCCGTTAGGCTCTAAAGTCATTTTAGATCAGGCATCAGGCCATCTCTTGTTATCGGAACAGACTAGACCGCAAGTGCTTATTGCTGGGGGAGTTGGGATAAGCGCATTTATGGGTTTTCTTGCTCAGAAAGATATTTTAAAAAATATCATCAAACCTATTACACTTGTGTATGGCAACAGGGATGAGTCGTCAGCTGCGTATCTTCCCCTATTAAGAAATTTGTCCCAACAAGCTGACCTGTTCTCTCTGGTAGAGATTTATGATATACCGAGCATAGAAACATTCATCAATATTGCCATGTCCCATACGAATGCAGTGTGGAGTGTTGTAGGACCTCCCGGTATGGTTAGATTAACCGTACAAGGGTTACAACAAGGGGGTGTCTCAGCACAAGATATTAAAACAGAATCATTCAGTGGATATTAATAGTAAAATTACATAAATATGTCTAATAAAAAACAAGAAAAAATTAAAGAAGCACAAAAGAAAAAATTAAAAAAAATAATAGGTTGGGTGAGTGTTCTGATCCTACTTTTTGGTGGATTTTCGATACTTATGTACGTAGCAATTCAACAAAATGAACCCCAAGGGCAGGACTTTAGTGAAGAAATAGCACTGGGAGAGAACGCAAATCAACATGTTGCTCTCACAGAAGAATTAGAGATAACGGCTTTACCGCCGACTTCGGGACCTCACTTTGGCCAAGTAGCAACGGCAGGTATGAGAAATGAAGAAATCCCAGATGGGCACTTAATTCATAATCTAGAGCATGGTGATATATGGATTTCATACAATCCAGCAGTCAGCGAAACTATAGTGGACGAACTGAGACAGTTTCTTGATGGCAAGGTAGTTATTACCCCAAGATCAATGAACGAACAGGACATTGTTTTGGCAGCATGGGGGCGACTAGATTCATTTAATATAGAGGAGTCTGGTCTGCCAGAGGAACGAATACGTGATTTTATTAAACGTTACAAATATTCTGGTCCAGAGCGCATTACTAGCCCTAGTAGAGGAATATAGAATTAAATATGAAAATAATAACAATAATAGTTACTGTGATGGTCTTGCTTGTAGGAATTCTATATTTTGGAACAAGTCTTCTAAAAGAAAAAGAGTTAAATAATATTTCAGAAAATATAAAAATCGAAACTGACCAAGAGTTGAAATATGTGAATATATCAGAAATCACGTTGCAAAAACCAGGATACGTTGCCATAAGAGAGTTTACTGAAGGTCGTGTGGGGCAAATGATAGAGGTAAGTAAATATCTTGAAGCAGGAGTACACAAAAATGTACATATAGATGTTTCGTATGCGGAGGGGAATATCGAAGACGCAATTGCTCTACTATATGTTGATGGTGGGGAAGAAGGATTCAACCCTATTACATCACAGATAGTTATGGTAAAAAACACACAACCTGCAGCTCGAATGATACGGAGTGGAGAGTATATTCCAATTGAGTCTCTGGGCGCATTGCTACAAAACTTTTCTGAAGAAAGTTCTGCGGAGATTGCACAAGAAGTGGTATACACAGATCAAGGTTTTTCACCTGCGAACGTGGTGATATCTGTGGGAGATACTGTGCGCTTTGTAAATAGTAGTAGTTTTGGAATGTGGGTAGCCACTGATGAGCACCCACAACATACTATTCTTTCGACATTTGATCAGTTTGGGATTGCTGAAAATAGTGAGACGTATGACTACACATTTGATAAGGCTGGAGAGTGGGGCTATCATGATCATATTGACGCAAGTAAATTAGGAATGGTCATTGTTGAACAAAATTAATGCATTTTATCAAAAAAAGCGTTACTCAGTAACGCTTTTTTAACTTGTGCTCCCGGCAGGAATCGAACCTGCAGTTTAGCTTCCGCAAAGCCATGTTTTATCCATTAAACTACGGGAGCAGTCTAAGTCTGGGCGATTATAACTTAAATACCAATTTTTTCGAGAAGCACTTCAAGAAATGGCTCTTGCAATTCTTCGTCTTCGATCCAAGGACTTTCATCAAGATATGCTCGTAGCATTCCTTCAGGAGGGCGTGCACCAATCGGCACCACAGTGACTGGCAAATATTTTTTAGCATGTCGCAAAAGAATCCGCTGTTCTTTGGGTAAAAAGTTATATGCCTCAATCTCTGAGACTTTGTATCGCTTCTTTCCAACTTTTACGTAAGAATTATCAAAATAGAGTTGTACTGTATGTGGTTTCTGTGCAGCGAGAAGAGAGAGTACAAATGCGGAAGCAATAATAAGAAGTGAGAACGTATAGTTACCAATCAAGGCAGCCGCAGCAGCGACAGCAAGTAGAAATATCCAGAGCACCCAATACCAGTCCTTGGACTTTTCAATATATTGCCCACTTTCTGCTTCGAATTCTATAGTGGCTAGTTTTGGATTTTTTTCAGCTTTCATAAGCATATTGTAGCAAGAAGAAAGGATGGGAGGGGGTGTTTTGTTATGTAAAGAAAAGATGAAGGCGAAGCCTTCATCTTTTTCATCCGATCACTATTTTTGATGCGGAATTTGATGCGGAAGTAGAGGGATTCGAACCCCCGGTGCCATTTCTGACACTCTGGTTTTCAAGACCAGTGCATTCAACCGCTCTGCCATACTTCCATATGTTCTAGACTCGTGCGGACTTTATTGGGAACGCTCGCTATCATACAAAAAATACGCACCCATATCAATGTACCAATTTCTATAATCTAGTATACTAATTAGTATGGAACCACTAACAATTATCTTTATCGCGATCGGACTCGTTGCAGTATGGGCAGTGCTCACATATAACGGATTTATTTTATTACGAAACAAGCTTGAAGAAGCATGGTCAGACATTGACGTTCAACTAAAGCGTCGATTTGATTTGATCCCAAATCTTATTGAGACAGTAAAAGGATACGCGTCACACGAAAAAGAAACATTTGAGGCGGTAGTAAAGGCACGAGCTGAGGCAACAGCAATTAATATTGATGCAGCAGGCGTTACTCCAGAGATAATGATGGCATTGCAGGGAGCAGAAGCAGGCCTAACTGGAGCACTCTCTAAACTTATGGCTGTTGCAGAGCAATACCCAGATTTAAAAGCAAACGAAAACTTTGTTGAACTACAACGAGAACTGACTGACACAGAAAACAAAATCCAAGCATCTAGACGATTCTATAACGGAACAGTACAGAACTTTAATACAAAGGTGGAATCTGTTCCGTCTAATATTATTGCGGGAATATTCAAATTTAATATGAGAGAATTTTTTAACCTAGAAGATGCTCCAGAAGAGCGAGAAAATATTAAAGTGGACTTTAATGGATAAGCCAGCAGAAGCGATTTCAATCGAACACGCGAAACAAGACAAGCTTTTCTATTGTGTAGTCACGGTTATTCCATTTAGAGAAAGTGACGAGAAGGTGCTATTGCTCAAACGTTCTGAAACTGAAAAAGCACATCCAGACAAATGGGCAATTCCTGGAGGAAAGGTTGAATGGCAAGATATTGATCTGGAAAGACCAGATGAAATAAATGGAACTGTGCTGGATTACCACCACACATTTGATGAGGTTGGCGCTAGAGAACTCTTTGAGGAATCAGCGCAAGTAGTGAAAGGGGAGATGGTCTTTAATGACTACAAACTATACATCCGCCCAGATGGTATTCCGACAATTCTTGTGCAGTTCATCACAAAAGTAGAAGAAGATCAGGAGGTAATATTAGAAGAGGGTGCATTCACAGACTATGCATGGGTCAGCGAAGAGGAAATAGATTCATATGATTG
>Ga0136555_1001055_pt1 | contig 10263 bp, 14 predicted proteins | sample AntRauTorckE5432_FD_104927 | JGI IMG/M metagenome (GOLD analysis project Ga0136555, IMG submission 104927) | Saline lake microbial communities from Rauer Islands, Antarctica - Metagenome Torckler E5 #432 | ecosystem: Environmental > Aquatic > Non-marine Saline and Alkaline > Saline | place...
AATATAGGTCCTATAAGCAGTAATCCCGATTAAGGTATAATCCCGATTAATATAGGTCCTATAAGCAGTAGGTCCTATAAAGGTATAATCCCGATTGATGTATAATCCCGAAGAAGAAACTGCTTACAATTTATCGTATAATTCTAAAGTAACTTTTTCGTATGCTCTAATAACATCATACATACCCCAAGCAAAATCGTACATATTAGTAGAATTATTTTGGACGTGAGCCATACTCTGATAAAATGATGACAAGAGAAATTCTGCTTTATGATACGTCTTCGGTTCGGTAAGAAAATATTGGAATTCATCGAGTAGTAAAGCGATTTTCTTATCTATAGTCATGAGTTTAAAGTAAACGAGTTACAAGAATAACGGAAATAGTGCCAATAGCACCAAGAACAACACCACCAATAGAAAAAACAATTTTATTTACTACTTGTTGTCTATTTCTATGTTGGCTATTTTCAGTAACTTGAAACTCGTAATATTTAATTGTTTCTTTCAAATCTTGAATAGAATTCTTAATATATTTAATCTCTGTCAAAACTACATCTATTGTCGCCACGTCTTACACTTCGCTTAAAAAATAATCAACCGATTCTTGAACAAAAAAGGCAATAGCTCCTGCAGCAATAGATAAAACAGGGTTACCGAATTCTATTTGTGTGAACGCCGTTACTGTTGTTGTGACAAATAATCTAATTTTTCCCTTATTTTCGGAAAGTAACTCGCTGAAACTCCAACCTGCAAAACTAAATCGGGGTGAATATACCATACTTACATTTAGACCATAGCAATTTATATAATTTGTGTTTATACACCAGAGGGAGATTCGTCAGCGTCAGCATTAGCAACATAATCAGGGATAGCTTCTGTAAGAGTTCCATATAATCGCCAATTACTAATATCATTGGAACCAACAGGGTCTGATTTTCTAAATTCTAAAATAGCAACGTCACCAGTTTGCCAACCACCAATATCCCAAGTATTCGACGTATAAGAAGCAGGATTACCCCCACCCCCAGTATCAGAAGCTCCAACAACCGTATATGTATCATCACGCAAACGAGTAATACGAACTGACAAAGGTCTATTCGTTGAACCTATCCATCGTGCATAAAAATGAAGTGAATTATTTTCTAATACTAATCCGTTTTCAAAAGACATACGCCAAGCTTCTAACCAATCAGAATTACTGCTTACAGAACCTACATTAATATCTATAAGTATTGGTTCAGAAGAACTACTTACAATTCCTCGACGCTGTGAACCAGTATTAAAAATTAAATCTCCTCCTGCGGATTCTTCCGTCAATAATGTAGTTGTACGAATAATAAACACAGCAGTATGGGTAACGTCTGCAGTTTGATTGTTTGTTATAAGAAGACGTAATCTTCCACCAGCAGAACAACGAAAAGGTGAACCATAACGAACAGGTTGCGCTAAACTTCCCTCTTGGTCTGTACGTTTAGGAAGTGCTAACTCGCCTGTGTCTATTTGATAAATATGGTCTGCGTACCAGTTATAACCATAACCAACAAGCCATGCTTGTACATCAGAAGGAATAGAAATATATAACTCACTTGTTTCTCCAGAGGCTACAGTAACTTGTTTTTTTATTACTTGCTCGGGATATTCGAAGGGGTTCATTACCATAGTATTTTATTATTAAGGGAGTTTATCAAACTGTTTATTTTTCTGTGTTCTCGATACTATTAATTTATCAGTTGTACGATTTTCCATAAAATCTACAGATAATTTTTGTTTTTGTTGTATGCGAAAATCTAACCAATCGTTAATCCCATCGCTGTCCACATAATATAACTGACGTAAACCTAAACTAAAACACGGAAGTTGAAAATTAAATAATAATGTAGAAAAGTCTTGCGAAGGTCTCTTTGCTCCGCTTACTTTAACACCTTCAAACATAAAGCTAGTAAACGCAGAATCTTCTGACCAAGAGAATGTAGGTAAGAGTATTAAAAAATCTATATCGCTGGTGTCTTTATGAAAACCCATTACACGACTACCAACAAGCACAATATCAGTATAAACACTTATTCCTGTGTGAGCTACTATAGCTTGTTCTAAGAGATTTAATTCGTTTTCTGTCCAATCCTGTACTACATTGTTATTTATTACCATTATGAACACATACATGGGCTTATCGTTGATTCTGTAATAGTTCCAGCTCCGCCAATATCTAAATTATCAATCGAACCGTAATTATATACTGTAGTTCCCGAAATATTGTAAGGAATGAAAAAGAAAGGTTGCGAACCAAAAGGAGTACTACCATCAGCACCTAAGGAAACAGGGTAGTTGTCATCATCTGCAAATTTAGCAACAGTTGCTGCTTGTGTTAAGTCTGCTGATACATCCACATCGAAAAATATTTGCGCCAGATAAGGTCTTGATTTAGTAGTTTTTGTTGTAAAATGTACTCTAAATTCATTGATACCTCTATCCATTGAGTAGTCACCAAAACCTGTAATAGTTTCGATTACACCATTAATATATAATTGTCCTAAACCGCTATTTATGTCTAAGTTAATCATAATATGACTGAAAGAAGTTATCCCTATAACAGCAGTTGAAGTGTACGACCATATAGCACCGACACTGTCATAATTAGATACTTTTATTTGTCCTGTTGTACTAAGACCTACTTGTAAAGTATTGGTACTTAAGTTAGAAGAAATAAAAAATAAATTACTGTTTGTTGCTGTTGATGGTAATTGTTTCGGTCTAATAAAAAAACTCATAAATGAAGCATCAATATCTGAACCAGTAGCTAAACTATGTTGATAATTAAAAAAACCTGTATCACTTATGTCTATACTTTTACAACAAAATAAAGGGTCTTGTTCAGTAGTTTCTCGTATCAAATAAAAAGGATTGTTTCTCATTACAGAGTGTTGTATTTTTCGTAACATACATAACACCAATTACGATAAGGACCCCACGAGGTTACTTACTAAAGTATTATATGTTTCAATTTCAGAATCTGTAAGACCAGAACCCAGAGAATAATAAGATATACTACCATTATTTAATGAGTTTGGTGAACCACTAATTAATCTACAATATAAATAAATATTCTCCGAAGGTAAAGAGGTAGTACTAGCAAGAGCTTGTACGTTTTCAGTTTCTCCAACCCAAATACTAAATTCTGTTTCGCTTCCTCTGTTAAGAATATTTAATGTATCATCACTTAAAGACACTGTAGCAGCAGTACTATTAGCGTCACGAGTAAAGTCGTCAGTTCCAAAAGATAACACATCACCACCAAAACCATTAGAACCAGCAACATAACGAGAAGTAGTCCCCACTGTAGGAGTCCATACAGCTACATGATGATTATCAACCTCTAAAGAATTAGCAAGTACGCCAGTATCAATTGTTTTATCGGAACCGTTACCTGTTAAACCAACAGCTGCGTCATAGTCACTACCCACAAAATTATTATTTGTTATTGACGTTGTTCCTTTTAATTTTACTAATGCTCCAGCAAGAGTAGACGAACCCATAAAAATAGCAGCATCGTCAATCTTATCCCAAACACCACTAGATTTTAAGCCGAGAACAAAAGTGTTCATAGCAATCTTATCATCAACACTAAGAGATGCTCCAGTATCTTCTACAGCATCAAAATAACTTTTTACATCGCTATCATACGTTAATACATCATCTGCAACTCTCGACCATAAAGTAGAATAACTATCGTTATCCCAAGCAGAGGTAAGTAAGTGAGCAATATTGACGCCTATTTCTGCGTGTTGAGGAATACCTACAGTATTTAATTCTGTAAAACTTGTAATGCTATTCATATTTATTGAGGCTACATGAGGGTCAAGTGTTGCAATCTCATCACACACTAAACGGAAACCAGATAAATTACTATCACCGTCAATAGTAGGAGGTGTAACTGCTAAAGCAAATCGTAATTTTCCTCCAAGACCAAGAGAAGACCAAGCAGTTTTATACAAAGAAATTAATCCTTGCATATATAATTTAAAATTTGCTGTTGTTGTTCCAGCTGGTACATCATTAATACCATAAGAGAAAGTAACTAACAAATAAGGAGCATATCCTTGTGTTGTTTGTTCGTAGGTAACAGCTTGTAAATAATTAGCTAAAGCGTCTGTTCCCATAGCAGTCCAATAATTAAAAGCGTCTTCAGATGTTGCACCACCTACTGCATATCCTGCATGAACGGCAAAACCTTCTGTAATATCAGTACGAATAAGTCTTTGAAAATAACAAGCAAAAGGATAAGCATCAGTATTTGTAGGGGTTGATGGGTCTTGCCTTCTTACTTCATAATTTCCTGTTTGCGCTTGTAAAGTGTATTCAACAGGAATAGTAGGAACTCTTGTTACTCCAGCGTCACTACATGAATAGTCCGTAAATATAACATTATTTCCTCCATTCAATTGTCGCCATTCACCGTAAGCAGTAGGATTATAACTTGTATTTGAAAATTTAGCAGCCCACATTTGATACTTCATATTAGTACCGTTACCAAGAGGGTTATTTAATCCAACTTTCAAACCATTGATTTGAGCTTCGTTACTTGCAGGGTCAGAAGTTGATAACCAAATTGAGGGCATTAAATGGTTATTTGAAGGTGTGTTAGGGTCATTGTATGAATTAAAATAAGTAAGTAATGATGTCGGTATGTTTTTTTCGGCTGCCATACCGTTATTTCCACCACCGCTTCTGAAGCCTATTTTCTCATTAGTAGTACCAGCAGCAAAACCTACACCTGCACCTCCCCCCTTATTTTCTCCAAATCCTTGAATGCCACTACCGTACATAGTAAGTCCAGCCATACGCATACCTTGTTGGAAACCATGTTGCCAACCGTATTGTTGATATAAACCGTTACTATCAGAATTCATATTTATGTCAATAAGACGAGAACTAGCTACAGATAAAATATCTTTAATTGCTGTAACATTCACAATAGAATCAGTATTGATAAGTGAAGGGTTAAAAGACTTCATCAACGAAATGGGATTAACTGTAACGTTGTTTGGGTCTATTCTTTTAATAATCATGATTGTAAACTACACTTATTGCGCATAACTATATGCTAATGTGTCAGAAGCGTTAGTAGCTCGAACTCTTACACGTTGTACATTAGCAAAGGCTACTTCAATACTCTGTCCTGCTGTAAGAGTTATAGCGCCGTTTGTAGCATCTAACGTCGTACCACCTATAGTAATTGAGCCAGAATTGCTCGAACCTGCTTGAAAGCGAACCAAACGACATGGAATAGAGGTAGTCTGTAAAGCAGTGACTGCTGTGTCTGCTGCTGTATGTAAGGGTAAATCTACATAAGAATCAATAGGCGATAATTGTCTTTGCAGTAAAGCTAAAACAACATCAACATAACCCATAGTTCCTTTTTTAACGAAACTTGCATCTGCTTCACGAACTATTGTACCGTCTGGAAATGAAATAACTGTAGTACCATCAGACCATACGGACCTGTACTGTTCACCAATGTCTACAGTTCCAAATGCTCGAGCGAAAGAGCTGTCAAGAGTAATGTTTTGTTTTTGCATAGTATTATTCACCTGTACGCCTTTATATGTCTAATTGTTTGAACCATAAGCAGCGCTGTTTCTATTACGAATAGTTGAACGATTTCTTGCCCTTGTTTCCGCAAATTGACTTGAACGTCCTGCTGTTCTACTATAGATAGTAAAACCTCGACCACTTGAAGCATTAACACGACGTGAACCGTATTGACCGCCAAATGTTCGTAAAGCGTTTGCTCGTGCAGCAGCTTTTTGTTTAGCTACTTCTGCAAGTCTTTCTGTATTAGCTTTCTGGCGTCCTTTTTCTGCATTAGTTGTTTCTTTTCTATCAGCAGTAGTAAGCGCTCTACTTTGTAATTGTGAAGCGTTAGTTTTAACATTAAAAGGATTTGCTGGGTCATAGCCTAATTTATTCGATTCAAAACTAGCCTGTGCAGATTGTTCATTTGGAAGTGTATCAGCTTCTTGTAGTTGCTGTACGCTTTGTATATAACTTGCCATCACTTGACGACGGTTATTTGCTCTATTGGGAAATTCTTCAGGTTGGTCTGCAAGTAAATAATCAGCAGGTTTAGTTGCTACAGGGTCTGCTGGAACAGCATTGAGTAAAAATCCTACATATTCTTGTGAGCGTTGCCTTTCTTCTGGGGACGTTGGTGTACCAAATAAAGAGGGCATACCTTGAGCTTTTTTAACTGCTTCAGTTGCTGCTATATCTGCACTAATTCCTGATGCTTGTCCAACAATATTTCCAATTATACCACCAGCAGCAGTACCAGCAACAGGAAAAACTGAACCTAAGGCAGCACCTAATACTGTAGTACTTACAGAAACTCCTGCTTGTGCAGCTTCACCAGCAGCATTAGCAGCTATAGCTTGATTTCTTGTCATTGCAGCCTCTGCGGCATTTTGGGGATAATTTCGAGCAAAATATAAATCTAATTCAACACCGATAGGAGCATCTATATACGGTAGTGCATTAGCTCCACGTTTAAGTACTTTTCCTACTTTAGAAGGGAACGGAAGCGATGCAAAATTTCGTGCTATTGGTTTGACAGCGGGAACTTGCACAAAACTAAACGCTTCATCTGTTTTGGATAATAATTTAATTTCAGCTTTTTTAGGATTATTTTTTATTAAATCAATAGCAGCTTCTCTTGATTGTCTACGCTCTAATATAGATTCTCCTACTTCATCTGCATAACGACCAGCACGTTTAGCACCAGCAGCAGCTACATTAGCGCCAACTGTACTACCAACCATAACACCTAAACCAGCTAACTCCGTCGTTAAAGGAGCAGGAGGATAAAGCATGTCATTAGTCGCAAACGTTTGTCCACCGATAAGTTCAGAAGAGGGGTCATTATCGATAGACGGTGTTTGCGACAACAAAGAACCTTCTGTCGAGGGGTCAGAAGGGTAAAAAGTACCATAATCGTCAATATAATTTCCTTGAGAAACTCCGCCACCTAAAGGGTCAGTTCCGCCAACTGCTCCGCTTCCTTCTCCTTGTCCTTCTCCTTGACCTTTGCCAAGAAAAAACCAAAGAGCAGCAGCACCAGCACTAGCTAAGACTAAGTTTCTCTTATTTTTTTGGCTTACCACTTTTCTTTTTTCCTTTTTGTGAAAGTAAGTAAACACCAACTCCAGCACCAATAAGTAAAAGTACTCCGCCACCACCTACAGCAGCGCCTGTTAAGGTATCTTGTACCCCTTCATTTTGTGCTTGTTGTAAGTCAGTTTTTGATTGATTTTCTTTTGTTTGATTTTCAATTTGTTCGTTTGTTCTATTATCGGGTATTTCGCCAAAAACATTATCCCTAAACACTCCTACAGCACTTCCAACGTCTTCAATAGAACCAGAGATAGCACGACCACCAAGAGCATAGAGTCCAATTCCTGTAGCACCAAGAGCACCAGCACCTGTAGAATAAGCAGCAGTGTTTCGTAAAAATCTATTAGCAAGTGGTTTGCTATCTTGTATTTCTTTATGTGGAGTGTTAATAGAAGAAGGAGCTTTTTTTAGACTTCGAGAACTAGAAGCTCCAGCGCTCTGTATTGATTCTCCAGTAGAAGATATTTTTTTAAGGCTTCGACCCTTAGGCATATCAACACCTTTAAGAGAACGTCTTAACGGTGAAAGAACATCTACAACTCCTGTGGAGCGTTTTAATAATCTGCTGAATATTGACATGATACTTACATTTAGGCACTATGACTTTAAATAAGTATTGTTTAAGAAAAAAAGAGAGCCTAAGCCCTCTTTTGGGTAAGAAAAAGGAAAACCTATTTATGCTAGGTCTTCGAAGATTTGGTTCGCTTCTAGATAGAAGTTACTTGTACTTACATCAAGAGTTGTAGCCATGTTAATTACATTAACAACAATTTGTTGTGATGCATTTACTTGTACAGTTGTCTTAAAGCGAGGACGTTTTAACTCGTCACCAATATCACCAAAGATACCGTTTGAACCTTTCCATATTTCACGGGAAGCTGCGCCTGTAGCGTTGCGTTTCTCGATGATAGTTTGTCCAGATGCAATAATATCTGCTGCTGTTACTCCACCAGTTCCGTAGAATTCACCAAACAAATAATTTGCTGGGGTAATTTCTACAACTAAACCTAATGGAATAGAGTATTTAAGAAGTTGTTGTTGCGTAGCTGTACCTGCTAGGTCAGTCGAAGCGTATGTAACTCCTTCAGTGTTCTTATCAACTGTAAAGGGTGTTCTTACTAAGTTGTTTTGTGGCATTTTTTTGTTACCTATTTATGCGAACGCTGTGTTTAAGTCAGCTTGTCCGTCACCCTGACCTGCGTCTGGGATTTTTTCTTGATTCATTGGCGATACGCCAGTTGCTGTGTTCAGGATAAAAGCTCCTACTGCGGGTATTTGGATTCCAGCCATACGTAGTCCGTCATATACTGCCGAACCAATTGTAAAAGCTGCACTTCCTGCTGCACCGTAGTTTAGTAATTTAGCTGCTAATTCCATGTTTTTGCGTGATGCTAATCTGTAACCAGCATAAAGCGCAATAGTTGAACCTGCGGAAGCTACAGTACGAGTACTGACACCACCGATTGCTAAACTAACACGTGAACTAACTGCGGAGCTTACTAAGCCACCGACAGCACTACCTGCCGCGAAAGTCATACCCATTTTTGCTAAGTCTAAAAATGTTCCCGTTGAAGGAATTACGTTTTTAACTAAGTCTTGAGATGCGTTTTCTGACATTTGTTTACCTTTTGTATGCACTACTTTAGAGGCATACTTACTATATGCTTTCGAGTTTTCGCTTAATATAGTTGTTGGCGCATCTCCTGTATGAGTTGTTTCTGCTTTTCGAACTTGTAGTAACGTTGGTTCTTGACCGCCATCAAAATAATAAAAACTTCCCGTTTCTAATCGTGATAATTTCTGCGCATCGTCGGGATTTTCTAAATAATTTTTAATTGAATCCTTATCTCTAAACGAAGTAACACGACCAGCGATAATAGTATCACACTGTGATAAAATAGTTTTATCTAAGCGTTGTGGTCGTTGTGTTAAAACTAGTAAACCGATACCATCGGAGCGATTCTCTTGTGCCATTCCTCTTACTTCATCTTTAGACGATGTTTTTTCTGATTCTGGTGCAAATTTATGCGCTTCGTCAATAACGATAGTTTGAATACCTTTTCGAGCTGCTAATCTATATCCTGTTAGAAATTCTTTAACGGTTTTTTGTTGGTCTTCTATAGTTAGACCTTTGAGAATTATAACGACAGATTTACTTGTAGCAGCTACGAGCTTACCTAATTTTTTGGCGTTCTTAATTGCCTTACCGTTAATGTATTCAAAATCTGGATAATTACGGTGAGCATCTTGCGGGTCGAAAACAACCATAGGAATAGAAAGTTTTTTCCCCTCTTCAATAATTACTCTTGCTGCATAGGATTTACCGCTTCCGCTTTGACCAAGAATTGCTGACTTTTTACCGTAGAACGATTTGTCTAAGATTACTTTACCTTCTGTGTCTAAGCTCATGAAAACCACTCCTCAAACTTTTTCTGTCCTATAAGAGCAGCACCAATAACAGCAATACCAACCAAAGCAGCCATACCAAGAGCTGACTTACTTTCCGTTTTAGTATCAATTTTCTGTAATCGTGCGTATCCTTTCTTTTCGTCTTCTACAACATATTTAAGTCTAAAAGGACGCACATCTTTAGGTTGTGGTTTTGGAATAAGCCCATGCATACGTGTTTTTAGGCACTAGGTGTTTAAATAAGTATTGAGTCTTTTAGGCACTATGCTTTAGGCAAATATCCGTCATCTTCGAGGTCTTGTAATACTAATTCAGAAAATCTTAGTTTATCTGCTTTTGGAATTCTCGTTCCAAGGGAACCTTTACCAAATTCCTCTTCATAGTCTTTACGAACTTGTTGAAAAAAATACGTTAATCCTTGTTTAGCTTTATCTCGATTATAATTACCGTTTTTTACTTTCTTTTTGAGCATCGGCAAAAAAGATTTATGTAATGAATCGTAGAGGTGATGAGTATTGTCTGCCCACATTTTTGCTTCTCTTATCATAGTTTCGTCCGTCATAGTATCACTTCCCATATAATTTTTCAAATACTGTTTTGAATGTTTTAGGTCTTGGTTTTTTACGAGCTTTAGCTCTTGTTATTTTCTCGTGTATCTCGTCGCTGTCTTTTGCAGCATCTAATTTG
>Ga0136555_1001058_pt1 | contig 10256 bp, 8 predicted proteins | sample AntRauTorckE5432_FD_104927 | JGI IMG/M metagenome (GOLD analysis project Ga0136555, IMG submission 104927) | Saline lake microbial communities from Rauer Islands, Antarctica - Metagenome Torckler E5 #432 | ecosystem: Environmental > Aquatic > Non-marine Saline and Alkaline > Saline | place...
GGGATTTTTTTTAAATCGTGTCATCTTTGTTTTTTGCAAAACAAAAGTCGCTAATTTACTGCGAAGTAGGAAGAATCCTCCCGCTTCGCGGGATTAGTGCAACACCATATATAAAACATAGCTAGTTTGTGCTAAACTGAAAGTCTGTGCCTGTTTATAAAGGCCGCCAATAACGCTAGTTTTTTACTCTTGCCCTTGGCCACTATCCTCTCAAATAATGCCTTACAAGCTGCATTACAATTGCACGCTGTAAAGCTACACATGAATAAGAGATTCCTTAGTTTTCGATTCCCCACCTTACTTATCCTTGGTCGGCCGTTTACACTGGTGCCTGAGAATACTAAAACCACAAAATGCCCTACTGATATTCTTATGAAAAAAGATACTTTTGAGGAATAGAAAATGTCTACAGACAGGCAGGAACAATAAATAGACATAGGAGATATGCCGGTCGCATATACAAGAGTTGGCAACAAGCTGAAGAAACACCCTCAAATAAATTGAACAACACCGAAACAACTGAAAATATATTCGCTCATTTTGAAAAATTTATTGCCCTTTCAGAAAATTTGAAATCTGAACTTTCAAAACGAATAAAGCCAATAGTATTTCAAAAAGGAGAACTCGTTTTAGACGCAAACTATATCTCTAAAAAAAGCTATTTCATCAATAAGGGTATTCTACGGACCTATTTTATTAAAAATGGAAAAGAAATCAGTGAATATTTTTCAGGAACAGATGAATGGGTTAACTCACCAAAAAGCTTTATGCAAAGAGAAAAAGATATTTACTACATTGATGCAATCGAAAATACCGAAGCATTTTTTATAAACGTAAACGACCTTGTATATCTTTTTGACAATTTTCCAGAAATGGAACGTTACGCTCGTTTATCTATGGGAGCTGTTTTTGGTCATTTTATGGAACGTATAACCTCTATAAGATTTACATCTGCTAAAGAAAGGTATACTCATTTTCAAAAAACCTATACCGATATTCATCATCGTATTCCTTTGGTATGGTTGCTTCTTATTTAGGAATAACTCAAGAAACACTAAGTAGAATAAGGGCTGAAAAGTAATTATTTGATATATGTCAAGTTTTTTCATGATTGAACTTATTACTTTTGATACATCACATAATCCATTATGAAAAAAAGAACAAAAAGAACCCTACTAATAATTTCCTTGCTTTTTATAGCAGGAATTATCTACATTTTTACATATGTGCCGTCACTTCCAAAAGAAAGTGGAGTTGTTGAAACCTTATTATATATAGGTGATTCTGACAATCAACCTTTGATTGTAGCTTTTGGTGGTGCAGAGGGTGGAATTGATTGGCACCGCAATCATATGAAAGGTAAAAGAGACAGTCTTATTCAAAAAGGCTATGCGATTTTAGCAATCGGATACTTCAATGCGGACGGGACACCGAGAAATCTCGACAGAATTTCACTAGATGCAATTTCTGATACTATACTGAATATCGCCAAAAAAAATAAAATTGACGAATCAAAAATAGCTCTAATAGGAGGTTCTAAAGGAGGTGAATTAATTCTAAATTTAGCAAGCAGATATAATCAATACAAAGCAGTCATTGCCTTATCTACTTCCAATGTGAGCTTTCCTGCTATTACTTGGTCGGCAAACACTTCTTCTTGGACCTACAAAAACAAGGAAGTTTCATACGTGCCTGCAGGGTTGAATACAATCTCACCAGCAATAAAAGGAGATTTGTACACTGCACATAGTTTGATGCTTGAAGATAAAGAAGCAGTCAAAAACGCAGAAATTCACGTAGAAAATATAAATGGACCTATTTTGATTCTGTCAGGTAAAAATGATGACCAATGGCCTGCCACATCTATGTCAAACCAAATAATCCAAAGGTTAAAAAATAAAAAATTCAAATACTTTAACGAGCATATAATATTGGACGGAGGACATACAGAACCAATGAAACACTTTGATTTGATATATGACTTTTTAGAAAAACATCTGCCTATAGAATAGCCAGTTACTAACGATGTATAAAAAACGTAGTGCATTTGTAGTAAACCCAAAGTTCTTTGTATAGTGACTTAGTTCCCTAACTATAAAATTTGGCATTTAAGAGAAAACTAAAAGCCAAGTATTTAAAAATTCGGCTTGTGTATAATCCGAAAAGTTAGCTTCTATTTACACGCTAAGTTTCATATACATGAAGTACTAATAAGCAAAAGACTACTTAAAATCCTTTGATACTCTCAGATGATGAAATTGCTTTATTCGAAAGTAAAGCAACTTACAAAAAACTAGAAAAGGGCGATTACTTGATTAAGGAAGGCTCCGTTTCTAAGGAGGTAGCATTTGTGGTATCTGGTTTATTTAGATCATTTTATTATTCATCGTCTGAGGAAGAAAATCACGGCTCACAAGAAATTTACGGGGAGTAGGTATGCTTGTAGTATGATAAATGATGCGTTAATCGGGCAAATAGTACTCTCAGAACTACTCCACCACTACTCGCTTGATATCATACGCTAGATTATCAGTGATCACCCCTACGAAATAGGTACCTGAAGTAAGTGCCGAAAGATCTAGTTTTTTAGTCTTTGTTTTTCCTTTGAGTTGTTCGGTGAGGACCACCTGACCTTGTAGGTTAGTAATCTCTACCGTACAGCAGTCATGCTTATCTACAAACTCTAGGTTCAACTCATTACTCGCAGGATTAGGATACAACTTAAAGCTATACGTAGGCTTAGCTAACTCCTCATCATTTGCTAAGTTAGCATCATACATAGCTAAAGTGTATTGGCCTTTTTTCAAGTTATCTATACGGATAGTGCCTCGCTTATCAAAGAGTGAACCTGTATTTTTAGTATAGTCTGCGTACACTTCCCAAGCACTCGTGCCATTGGGTCTGTAGAGTAACACTAGACTGTCCTCTGTGATACGTATAAGCTCATTATCTAAATATCCGAAATCAGCAGAATTAGTAGTCAATCCACTGTATATAATCTCACTACTTATCTGTACATCATCCTCCCAGATGCCGTCTACCGTCCAGTATCTCTCGCGACTAATTACTGCACCAATAGGTGCTCCATAGGTACCGTCTGCTGGTGCCCAGTGATGTTCTACTCTGAGCAGTATAGAATCCCCAGAGGATATATTCGCAGTTACTTTTTTCATCATTCCCTGAGGCATAGTGATAGGCGTATTATCAGCTATCACGGCCCAGTCTGTAGTGACTGCATCACTGATCAAATCATCAAAATCAAACGACCAATATACTGGCTCAAAAGGACAATTAATTATAAAGCTCTGCTGACTATTCATCAGTACTATCTGTGCATCATGTCTCTGCCAGTCTGCACTAAAAGCAGTTACTTTAGCTACTACATTGGTATATTTTATCTCATTAAATCTAGAAGACTGCTTTATTCTTACTTCATACTTATCTCCTACTTCTTTGGTGTAGAGTATATCAAAGTGTGGGAATCCAGCTTCTTTTATCCATTGATTAAAAAATCCAGAAAGGCCTAGTTCAGTAAAGAGCTGGAAGTGCTGACGCATATCTTCTGTAGTCACATCTTTAAATTTATACTCTTGCTGAAAGCTAGCACAAGCAGCAAAGAATGCGGTATCTCCCATCATACCTCTCAGCGTATGCACCATATCTGCACCTTTATTGTACACGTGTCTGCCGTACGTATTGGCATGACCTATCCCACTCACAGGCAGTACGTCTCCGTCTTGCACATGGGCAAACTGGAGTACTGCACGGTGATTATCTTCTATATCTTCATCATATCGCTCACGTCCGTAGACTGCCTCTAGGAAGATCCGCTCAGAGTAAGAGGCCCATCCTTCATTGAGCCACATGTCTTCTTGCGTTTTGCATGTAATAGTATTTCCCCACCAGTGGTGAGCTAGTTCGTGTGCGTAGAGTGTCTCAGAACTTTTATCTCCAGCAGATATAGCGTAGCGAGGGTAGGCTATATTAGTAGCATGCTCCATAGCTCCAGAGTTAAACGGAACCGTATTAAATCCTATTCTGTCAAAGGAATGTTTGCCATATACTTCTTCAAATCTGCGTATACATGTCGGAATATTTACAAAGCTTTTACGCAGATTAGCAGTATCCGCTGCTAGCGAAGTGAGTAGCACAGGAATGCCATCTACATTCATAGTCACTTCTTCATAATTAGCTATAGCCACAGAAGCCAAGTATGTAGGGATAGGATCATCCATGGTCCAGCGAAAAGTCTGTGTCTGATCTCCATTATCTACTACCTCCGTAAGATATCCATTGGCATAAGCACGCTTACCTGAATCTACAGTCACATTGGTATAGTAGCGTGCTCTATCCGTGAAGTTATCAAAACACGGGAACCATGCTCTACCAAAATTGTGCGGATCTGCTGCAAAACCTACTCCAAGGTTAAAAGCATACTCACCTGTGAAATAAAAGCCTCCCCACTGAGCATCTGATTTAGGATTACCAGCATAAGACACCGCTACACTAAAGGTGTCCCCTGCAGCAAGTATGGGTAGAGCCACAATAAGTCTAGGCGAATTATAATCAAAAAACACTGCACTACCATTTACAGAAACAGCAGTCACAGGTATATCCAGTAGGTCCAGGGACATACTACTACTTTCTTGGAGGAGCACTATAGTTATTACTGCGGTAGCATCTATAGCTTTCTGAGACTGGTAATTTAGAAAGGCTGCATTGATCTCATAGCTCTGTACATCAAAGGTATCTGAACGTGGATCCAGCGTATTAGCCTGAGCTAACTGCTCCTGCACACGCATATGCTGACAAAATCGCTGTGCTGCACTCTTAAAAGTACCGCATACCATCAATGAAAATATAACGACTAATCTACTGTTCATTTATTTTATACTTTTGTACGAATATAAAGGGATTCCCAAAAATGAATACATATAGCAACTTTCTGACCATTAGTTTACTTTTTTCATTTGTACTCACAGCCTCAGCACAGACCACCTCAGACAATAGATCTGTACTGGGATATGCCACTGTAGATAAAGCAGCACCCAGTATTTCTCTTCATTGGGATGCTTCTGCTACTAATGTCACAGCTTACAGCATTTACAGAAGAACTCTAGGAACTACTAGTTGGGGTGCTGTTTTAGTCAACCTTGGCCCTACTGATAGTACGTATACAGACGCTGATGTGACTACCACCGAAGTGTATGAATACAGCATAGAGAAGATGACAGACGTAACAGATCCATTTCGCAGTGGAGGAGCTAAAGTGAGGGGATATAGCTATATAGCTGCCTCTATAGAGAAACCTGCTACACATAGTAGAGGAGTCTTCTTAGTACTGATTACCAAAAACATACAAGACAGCCTATCTGCTGAAGTAGATATTTTACTAAATGATCTCATAGCTGATGGATGGGAAGTATATGCTGAGGTAGTAGATACGTTAGCTAAGGTTACTGATGTGAAAGCCAAGATAGATGCTAAGAAAAAAGGCATAGGATGTGATGCGGTATTTCTACTCGGACATATTCCAGTGCCTTACTCTGGACTCTACTGTGCAGACGATAACTATGTCTCTCCTCCGGATGGCCACGCTGCTTCTGATTCTAAACCTCACTGTGGTGCCTGGCCAGCAGACGTATATTACGGAGTCACTACCGGATCTTGGACGGATATCGATTCTACGACACTTGCATTCAGGCCAGAAAATGACAACCTGATAGGCGATGGTAAATTTGATAATATACGAATACCAGGCACGGTAGATATACGAGTAGGTAGAGCAGACTTTAGCAGAATGCCAGTCTTTAACCTGAACGAAATAGACCTGACAAAGCAGTACTTAGATAAGGTACATACTTATAAAACAGGTAGTACTCCTACAGTAAAAAAAGGGGTAGTAGAAAACAATTTTGCAGCTTTTGATGAAGGATTTAGCTCAGCAGCTCTGAGAGACTTCACTGCTATATGTGGTAAAGATGCCATAGTGGAGGATGACGTACTAGAGGCTTCTGAGACTGCGGACTACCTACTCAGCTATAGCTGCGGTGCAGGATCATTTACAAATTGTAATGGATTTGGAACTTCCGCTGACTTTAAAACTAAAAATGCAGGAGCATTTCTTCACGTATTCGGTAGTTATTTTGGTGATTGGGATATAGAGAATAATCTAATGCGTGCTACTCTGTGTACGGAAAAAATGGGCTTAGCTGCACTGTGGAGTGGAAGACCCAAATGGGTGACTCATACACTCGCTCTAGGGGAAACGTATGGAGATGTGGCCTTACGTACGCAAAACAACTGGCAAGACTACGATGCTAATTTTTACCAAAATGGAACACACAGTACATTGCTAGGTGATCCGAGCCTGAGACACGATATGATATCCTCTGCTGAGAATCTCAGCCTAGTGACTAATCCAGATAGATCTCTAACTAACGTAGGCTGGACGGCAAGCAGTGAAGCAGACATAGATGGATACTACATATACCGCAGTCATAAGGGGTACGGAGGCTTCATACCGCTCAATGCAGCACCTATTACAGAACTCACGTATACAGATAGTATGCCTTTTGATGGCACTAACTTCTATATGGTTCGTACCGCTAAACTAACCGCAACTGGAAGCGGCAACTATGAAAATTTAAGTCTTGGAATAGTAGGAGAAATGAATGCTATGAAAGGACAAATAGCGAATGTACCACGTATAGCTGACATTCATTTACGCGTATATCCTACCGTAACTACAAGTACCATCACCATAGAAAAGTCTACTATCCAGTTAGCAAATTATACCGTAATCAATACGCTAGGTATTAATGTAATGCAAGGAAATGTATCTGGATACAAGCAAAGTATCAATGTGATTGAACTTCCTCAAGGACTTTACTATATCACAGTATCTGGCAACACTAGCACCTTCATAAAGCACTAGCGACTAAAGAAGTAAGTATTCGCCTGCTGAAAGAATGCTTTCTCGTACTGTGGACCACACGGTTTAACCACGTATCTACTTTGACCTATATCATACTGCTGTGTGCAGCCAGGCCCCACGTAAGCGAGTCCATTGAAGTAAGAATAAAAAGCAAATCCTCGTGGCTCGAGTAGCGTGCTTATCCCTAACCTTTTAGTCCCATTGGCTAAGTAGTCTACCGTATTGGCTATATCTAACTGACTGACAATATCTGTAACTACAGTATCTCTTTTCACTAGACCACCTGTGATAGCTATGGGTATCCTGAAATTACGGGAAGCATACAGCGGAGGATTGTCTGGCCGAATAGTGCCGTGGTCTGCGGTGATGATCACCAATGTATTGTTCCACTTTTCACTCGCCTTTAATCTACGCATCATCACACCAAGACAACTATCTGTATATGCTATACTATTCAAGTATTTATCATCCAGCTTAGCATAGGGCACATCAAAAGGCTCGTGACTACTTAGCGAAAAAAGCATAGAAAATTGCGGCTTGCTTTCAGCCAAAAATGCGTCGGTAAATTCTTCAAAGACTATCTCGTCATGTGCTCCCCACGCATTTGCCACTTGAGTATCAAAATCACTCTCAGACCTCGTCTCATCTGCTGAGCTAAAAAGGACTTTAATATTTGCAAATTCTAAATCTCCACCATAGTAGAACCTCGTATGGTAATCATCATCAAAGAACTTGAATACATTAGGAATTTGTGTTAATTTCTCTGGAAAGTTAGTAAGCGTCTGTCTAGCTCCACTGGGCACTCCTTGGGTGAGAGCCAGCAGTCCTTTATCAGATCTGAAGCTAGCTGCATACGCACTGTCAAAACGAATTCCCTGAGTCATAATAGCGTCTAACTGAGGAGTAGCTGCATATTGATCACCACTCAGCGAACCTACTACCTTAGCACTAAAACTCTCTAAAACGAGTAGTACTATATTGGGCTTCTCACTCTCAGTTATCAGCGAGGTGTAGTCCGCCGTATTAGAAGGTAACTGTGCTAATATCACATCTGCTTCTTCGCTTGACAAAAATGACAGTGCAGCGTGTTTATCTCGCTCCAGCTCTGTACTTAAAAAACTCCATACGGCATTAGCAGCCGCATTATTATACAGCGGATTTACGCTGAAGTAAGCACTGGAAATATTGATAGGAACTTTACCTACTCCGCTGCGTATAAATAACACAGAAATCAATAGAAATATCGGTATAAATGGCAATCTAACTCGATGTGGTAACCGCAGAAAATTGATTCCCTTTTTCCAAAACCAATAGGTAGTTAGGGTCAAAAACGCGATAGCCAAGATATATGTCTTCACCTCTATAGATGCAAAACCAGCATTTTCTTTTCCTACGAACTGGAGAAAGCCAAGATTGGTCTTCTGCCCCCAGTAGTAATAAAAGAATGGATCTACTGCTAAAATAAGCACCACAAATACCCAAACTACTCGCGAGTAGGTGCGGTTAATCTTATGCATAAGACTCGGAAACCATTTATGAAAAACACAAAATAACAGCGGAAGGACCGTTACATAACCCACCATAGATAGATCTAAACGCAGTCCATGATACCATACCCTAAAAATAGCCAATACGTCCGTAAGACGTTCAGCATTGGTAGCTAAAAAAAAGAGCTTAGCAACTGCATATACCGCTATCCAAAAAAGAGTAACACGAAAAAAGTACGCTATAGTTCTCATAAAAATCTGATTAAGTCTATTTCCTCTGGCAAAGGGGTTTTATCTAGTATATAATCTACCATTTCCGTAGTGAGTAGCGGTGCCATTGAGACAGCCTTACTCCCCATTCCGTTTACAATATACATATTTTCTACAGATGAGTGTGCTCCCATTATAGGCTTACGGTCTTCACTGGCAGGTCGTACACCACAGAGGTGTTTTAAAACCTTATACGGCTTATTCACTACTTTATCTAACTTAGATAAGAGATCTTCTCTCATCATGTCTGTGGTGTTTAAGCTGCTATCATTTTGCTGATAGGTAGATCCTATCCGCCACTTATTTTCACCGATGGGCTGCACATATACGGAGCCTAGGTATATAAACTCATTCGAGATACCTTCTGCTTCTATCTCTAGTAACTCACCTTTGGTAGGTGTTACGGGTAAATTATTGAAGTACGGATTTTCACTCACTTTATATCCTTCTGCAAAAACAATATGCTGATAGGACGTAGATTTATACGTTTGGGATACTGTATCCAAGTATGTATAGTCAAAATCTTCAAAACGAGTAGTAAGTCTAGCGGTGCACGCTTCTAAAAATGCGACGGTATCCATGCTCCCTCCTTGCTCTACCCTAAGTACCCCAAAGTGAGTATTTAGACCTGCTAACTCTCTATTCTCAAATGAGCAGAACCCTTTATACTTATCCTGATGAGCCTTACTTAGCCATATGTTTTGCTCTCCTGCACTTGCTATAATGCGAAGCATAACCTTAGGACTAAAAAAAGAAGCATCTAATCTATTTTCTAAATCTGCATAATAATCTGCTAGCGGAGTAAAAAACTCTTGAGCCCTCCATCCTATGGTAAAGTATTTACCCACTACAGGATTAGCTAATCCCGCGGCTACTTGCGTACAGTGATTACCCTTAGGGCTGTCATACACAAGTGTACTACGTCCTCTGCTCTCCATCTCTAGCTGTATAAGCCTTCCGCTAATACCACCTCCTATTATGAGACAGTCTATACTTTCATGCATCCGCAGCAAAGATAGTCTGCTAAATATTTATGTTATTTGCAGAATGAAAAAAATAGTTTTGCTCATAGCTGTCTTGTCATTAGGCATCACTGCGTGCAAAGATGAAATAAATCTACCTGAGTATGATGGGTATACAGACGGTGACTCTCCTACGATAGAGGCCGTAAGCCCTTCAAAGGATACTACTTTGGATGCTACTGAGGTGGTCAACTTCGTGATACGCATAACTGATGACTACGAGATAGCCAAAGTAAACGTACGCCTGATCCCTGAGGACTTATCTCTCACCGGTTTTGACGAGGAGGTAGAAATAAGTGATAGTCTCTATACCTATACTAAAAATTTTACCTTACCTACTACGGACAGTATGAGGTATGAAGTAAATGTAAGAGCAGAAGATTTAGTAGGCAATAGCCTAAATGATGTGTACTTCTTCACTGCTAAGTAGATTAAATGCAGAGCCGTATACTCTTATTTTTTCTGGCTCTTTTATCACTGGGCAGTTCACAGGCCCAGTTACTAGATACCTCAGAGATTCACAAGTACAAGTCCGTTGAC
>Ga0136555_1001060_pt1 | contig 10233 bp, 15 predicted proteins | sample AntRauTorckE5432_FD_104927 | JGI IMG/M metagenome (GOLD analysis project Ga0136555, IMG submission 104927) | Saline lake microbial communities from Rauer Islands, Antarctica - Metagenome Torckler E5 #432 | ecosystem: Environmental > Aquatic > Non-marine Saline and Alkaline > Saline | place...
GGAAGGAAAGAGAAATAAAAAAAGGTTATGAATAAATATCCCTTGGATTATAGTAGTCTTGTTTCTAAAATGAAAAATAAATATAAAGATTTTGTTATTAATCAAAAATTTTATTCATTAAAAAGAGAATTTGAATTAAATAAAAAATATTGCGGAGAAAGATATTTGGATAGGATAAAGAAAACGGGAACTTCTAAAAAATATTATTCCACTGAAATATTTAAAGAATTTGATAAACATTATAAAAAATAATTATTAAAGAATAACGTATGAAGGATAAAAATTTAATCTCTAAGATAAAACAAATAGATTTAAGAAAAGCTTGGAGTCATGAGGCTACTGATTTTACAAATTGGTTAGCCGAAGAAGAAAACCTAATCTTATTAAGTGATGAAATTGGAATTGATATCAAATTATTGCAAACAGAAGCTAGTGTAGGAAAGTTCAATGTTGATATTTTAGCAGAAGAAGATAATACTGGCAGGAAAATTATTATTGAAAATCAATTAGAAATTACTAATCACGATCATTTGGGCAAGATTATTACTTATGCATCAGGCTATGACGCAGAAGTAATAATTTGGATTGTAAAAGATGTAAGAGATGAGCATAAACAGGCAATCGATTGGTTAAATGAGCACACTGATGAAGACATTTATTTTTTTGCTATAAAGATGGAATTGTGGCAAATAGATGATTCGCCGTATGCGCCCAAATTTCAAATAATTTCTAAGCCAAATGATTGGGCTAAGGCAGTAAAAGCATCTGCTGTAAAAAACAGTCTAACAGAAACCAAGATATTACAATTAGATTATTGGAATAAGTTTAGTGAAAACTTAAAAGAAAATAGCAAAATTTTAAAAGCTAGAAAACCAAGACCTCAACATTGGTATGACCTAGGCATTGGTAGTTTTGATGCACATATTGCTTTAACAATGAATAGTCGTGAAAATCAAATAGCCTGTGAAGTCTATATCAATGAAGACAAAGATTTATATTATTTTTTGGAAAAAAGAAAAGATATAATCGAAAAAGAATTGAATTGTAAATTAGTTTGGATGCCACTAGAAAATAAGAAAGCGAGTAGAATTAAAATAATCAGAGAAGCTGATCTTGCGGAGCAAGAAAAATGGGATGATTATGTTAATTGGATGAAGGAGAATGCTGAAAAATTTCATAAAGTATTTGGTAGGTTAATTAAAAAGTATAAAAAATAAAGAACGTTTTTAATTACGTAATCTATTACCCTAGTTAAATACTAGGAGATTTAACCAGCCTCGACTAGATGTCGAGTCTAGGCGGGCGGGGCAGACCCCGGTTAAATAAAAAGAGATTTAACTGGGTGAACTTACATAAAAAATATGGTTGATAAAATAGATATATCAAAAATTAATATTGATTTTGGAGAAGATGACAAACTAAGGGATGAATATTTGTTAAAACTTTTATCCAGGGCTTATAAGGGTGAAAAAATATGTCGTCATGCTAATATTAAAATGGAATCAATCAAGCCTTTTGTTAATCATGAATCAGAGGTTTCAGAAGAATTTAGAAATCATTTTATGAAATAAATTACTATTTAAATCCTGATTTAAATCAGGATTTAATCTAAAAATTAAAAAAACAAAAATGAGGAAAAAATAAGAGGATAGGAATGTTCGTAAAATTTTGAGGAATGGGGATAGTTTTGGGGAGGAATTGCTTAATGAAAACGAGCTGAAAACGAAGTTTGAATTTAGTGAGCTGACCCTTCGATTTCCTCCACCCGTGCTTTGAAAAATATCAATAAATTGAGGCTCAATTGAGCCTCTTTTTTGATTCTAGCTAAAGAACGCATCTTTTTGTTTAATAAATATTAACTGGAAAACATTGAATATTTGATAAATAATACAACTACTTCTATAATATGAAGTATGACAACTAATAATATAAATATGACAACTAATAATAAAAAGCGAACTACTATTTTTCTAAGTAAAAATCTTTTGAAACATGCCAAAGCGCAAGCTGTAGTTGAAGAAACAAGTCTAACCGATCTAGTGGAGAGAGCCTTAATAAAATATTTGCCCAAAAAAACTGTAATCAGGAAAGCCAAGATTTAGTTTAATAAAAAGTAATTATAAATTTTTGAAAATCGTAAAAAATAAAATAGAAAGGATGTGAAAATTTATGTGGATAATAATAATAGTTTTGTTGGCTCTCTGGTTTTTTGGATTCATCAGTTCATACACACTGGGTGGGTTAATTCATATTCTCCTGATTGTTGCGATAATCTTGGTTGTAGTGCGCCTGTTGCAAGGCCGAAAAGTTATTTAGGGTAAAAAAGATTGAAACATTAATAAAGGTGGACATTGCTAGGGGTAAATTAATTTAAACTAGTTCCGTTTATAGAAAACATTAAGTTTTTTGCGGGGCTAGCAAAAAAAATATATGGAAAATTATAATCAATCACCACAAACCACAGGTGGTGGGAGCATCAAACCGCTCTATCGTGGAACGCGTATCATTTGGTTTTTGCTACTATTTTTGGAAGCACTACTAGCTTTTCGATTTCTTCTTAAGCTTTTTGTAGCCAATCCTGCAGCTGGATTCACTCAATTTATTTATGGCGCAACCGCCATTTTTGCGAAGCCCTTTTTGGCTGTTTTTCCAACTAGTCAAGTAGAGGGAAGTATTTTTGAATGGACAACCCTTCTCGCAATGGGAGTATATTGGTTGATTGCTTGGGGAATTATTAAGATTTTCATAATTAGTAAGCCAATCTCGAAGGACGAAGCGTCTGAGAAATTGAATGAGCAAGATCGATAAGGGAATTAAAAATTTATTAGAAGACAGAGATAAAAAATCGAAATTACAAAACAATATTGGTAAAATTATAGATGAGAATGCGGAAGAAAAAATTACAAAAGAAATTTTAAAACTTATTTAGTTTCTTTGCTATTTCACTCAAAAAAAGTTCTAACCTGCCTACCGGCAGGCAGGCGTTCTTTACGACCCCGTATAAAAAAACAACGCCACCTCCCCCTGGAGACGGTTTTTTTATTCAAAAAGATATTCTAGATATCTTATGTTCCTCAAAACCCCTCAACTACCCCAAAAACCTCCCCATTTTACCCTATTAACCCTATTTTGACTTTTCCAACAAAATCACAGTTAAATTGGTTGTGACTTTTGGCGAGTAGATTTGTAATTTTAAATTTTGTTTGGTATAGTTTAAACAGAAAAAATATTAATATTATTATGAATATTTAACAAAAAATATGAAAAAAATACTAATTGGAACCGTTTTAGCGATTGTGGCATTGCTTGTTTTTTTAAACATTGGAGATAAGAAAAAAAATAGTGGAGAAGAAGACATTGTATATAAAAACACAATAAGTATCTCTCGTTCATACGTTGCCTTACGCCTGAAGACAGATAAAATCTTAAAAGAAGCCTCTAGTTATAAAGATTATGACAGTTGGAATAAAGAGATGACAAAGCTTATAAAAAACTGGGAAAACTTAGAATTGAAAGCCAAAGAGCTAGAAAAACAAGCTGATTTTGGTACCGAGGAGAAAGTAAGTCTTGGTCTTGTGAATGTTACACATGCTTACACAAAAGACGAAATATCAAATGTATTTGACAAAGCACCAGCGGGCAAAAAAATACGAACATTAGCTAAATTTCTAGGAGTAGATGCCAAAAGAGCTTTTAAGATTTTAAAAAATGATCAGGAATTTGTGAAAGCAGATGCTTGGAATGAAGCTGGTGATACTTTTAAAAAACTGGAAACCTCAGCTGTTGTTATCAAAGATGGATGTAAGGTGGCTGGTTTTGTTGGTGCTATGGCTTTAACTGGTGGCGCTGTTGGTACTGTGGGAGTCGGTAGCGCTGGAGTTGGTTCAGCGGTGATTGGGGGATCAGCCACAGTTGGACAGGCCGTTGTAATGGTTGTTACTGGCACAGATCTGGTATTGGAAATTGGTGAAGATACAGCCACAATTGCCCTCGGAGATAATCACAAAGGAGTAAAGGCAATTTCCAATATGAGAAGCTACACTGAACCAGCTGCTTCAATTTTGTCATTAACGGATATTCCTAAAAATGTAGCCAAGGGTGCAGCAGTATTAGATAAAGTCGGAGTGGTTTTAATTCAGGTTGATCAAGTTAGATCTATGGTGCAAGATGGAAAACTTTTAGGTATTAATATTAAACCAGCTGATAAAAAAGCTGAATCCAAGCCCAAAGTTGAAGTTGCAACTCTGGAGGAGGATGAGGTAAAAAAATGGATAGAGGATAATCAAAAAGAGTCCGAAGAAACCAGTGGCGCAAAGGAATCAGAAAAAGCAACAAAAGAGAACAACAAAAAAGAACTGGAAGAGTGGTTAGGGGGTTTTGAGGAGTTAAGAGACTGGATGGATGAGTTTGCGGAAGAACCTGAGAATGAGAATGTCACAGATGAAACAAATGAACCAAAAGAAAAGTCTCAACCAGGAAAGAGTCTCAAGGAACAGGAGGCTGAATTACTAAAGGAAAATGAAGAGAGATTCTTAGAAGCGGGTCGAGGTCACCCTTCCTCAACAGAACAGATGTCGATGACAACGGAAGAACTGGATGCAATGTATGATGCCATAAATGAAGAAATAGAAGCAAACAAGCTCTGGTTAAAAGAAGGTTGTATTCGTATTTATGGTGAGGGAAAAGAAGCAGAAAAATGCTATTCTGGAAACAAAATTTTCTAGTTATTAATGAACTATCTCTAGATTATAAACATTTTTTAATAAAATTTATTTTTATACCATTCTCAACTAACCACTACCCACCCAAGCTTTGAAAATTTGGACTGTGATTTTAAAAAAAATATTAAAGGTGTCTATGGACACAATTTCATATTTTTTTCTTCATCTCGTCTAAAATTTTCTGCAACTTAATGAGTATTAGTTATTTGAAAATGGTATTATTTTCCACTTTTTATACTTCCAATAAAAAAAACTTCTTTAGCATATTCCTCCCTTTTTAAAGGGAGAATAGGAGGGTTTTTGTTTTTTAACTTCTTCATTCCCGCATTCTTCTTCGCCACTTCAATTTTTCTTCCCCTTATCTCTATCATCATCTTTGTCATTCCTGCCTTCATTCTTGTCATTTCCGCGAAAGCGGGAATTCAGTTTTTCAAAAGCTCAAAATTTAAACACTCAACAGTTTTTTAAAAAGATATTCTAGATATTTTTTTACTAATCTGAAATATCTCAAATAGTTTCCAAAAACTCGCCCAATGGCCCAAAATGGCCCCATTTTACCTCATTCAAACTTAAAAATTTTAAAATTATGTTTTCCATTATTTTTATGATAGAATGAGTTAAAGGTTTTTATAAATAAAAAAAATATTATGGATAAGTTTTTTTATTGGATGAAAAAGTTGGGGATAATGAGAACAGGAGTTTATACAGCTAAAGGCGATGCTAAAAAAATGGTTGATATGGAAATTAAATCAGAACTTTATCAAAGCGATAAAGAAATTGAAGATGAGAATAATAAAAAAATCAAAAAAACTTCGAAAAAGGAGAAAAAAAACGCTTCTAAAGATAATCAAAAAACAGAAGATCCCAAGAAAAATAATAATACAATTGGAAAAATAATTTTCTGGATTTTGGCAGTTATCGGACTATTTTTTCTTTTAGTTTTTTGGGCTACCGGTTGGTCATTTTGGACAATCGTAGGGCTCGTTATGTGGGGATTTTTTCTCAGGTGGATTTGGATCCATGTAGCTTCTGGTTTATTAGCTTTGGGCAAGATAATTTTTCTAGCAGCTGTAGTGATCTTTTTATCTCTGATATTCACCACTCCCAAAGAAGATGGCATGGGAGTGAATGTTAAAATTGAAAAAAGTAATAAAGCTACTTCAAAAAAGGAGGATTCTTCCTCTGATTTAGCCAAAGGCGTTGAAAAAGACACTGTGGCAGAATTTCTTCTAGATCTCAAAAAAGACACTAAACTTGATTTCTCAAAAATTGAAGATGACGAAGTCATTTGGCCAGCTGAAAGAATAAAATTAGAACTTCAGAAAGCTAAAAGTTTTGAAGCAGAAGATCTTTCAGCAAAGGACTTCGATAAACTTCAAAAATATTTTATAGACCTAGACGCAGACAATGGAGGGATTGGATATACCTTTACTCCACCGGCTGGAACTCAATCGGATGGTTTCGCTTTGAAAGGGGAAGAACATAGTGGAATGATGTGTGTTTTGGTGGGACTTAAAAACGATGGTGTTTCAATCGGTTGCGGTTGGGGCCCAAACGATAATCCTAATAGTAAATAGATATTTTTGTATAATTTTTTTCATCTATTGCTTTTTGGGAACATTACAATAAACCTTTCAATTGATTTTTGAAGTCAAAGTTGAATAAGTTCAATCACATTTTAGACAAAAATTTAAGTTTGAGATAGAATGATTATGTAAGTAATTGATTACGTAATCAATTACGTAATTTAAAATAAAATAAAACTATGGGTGATAAAAAATCAACTGATAAAAATATCAGAAAACTTACCAGAATTGGTAAAAAATCAATTGGAATTACTTTACCGATTGGAGAAGTGAGAGAATTGGGTTGGAGAGAACGGCAAAGAATTTCAGTGAAAAGAATTAAGGGCGGTTTTGAGATTCGAGATTATCGGAGCAAAAACTAGATTTTCAATAAAAATCTTTGTTTATGCTATGTTTAGTGCTATAGTTAAAGAACAATAAATAATTCAATGATATGAACTTCGAATCTAGTAGAATCTTGGATTTATTTGAAGCAAATGAATTAAACGTCAGCCGTCTTTATAAGATTTATTCTAAAATAAATCTTAAAAATAAAAATTTTTGGGAAAAATTAGCTAAAGAAGAAATTGAACATGCCATAGAAATCAGAGATTGTTATGATGGCAGGGAAGATGTTTTTGAAGAAAATGCCTTTTCAAGAGGAACTATAAAACATGTAGCTGATTTTGTCAGGGAAAGCATCGATAAAGTTAAAAATCAAAAAATTTCCCACTTAGAAGCAGTGGAAACAGCCCTGAGAATAGAGCAATCTTTTATTGAAAAAAAATGTTTTGAAATTTTCATTCCCAATCAAAAAAAAGTCAAAGATGTTTTACGGAAATTAAATAAAGAAACAGAAGAACATATTGAGAGGTTGAGGATAGAGCTAGAGAGAATTGAAAATAAAAAATAAAAAAGGTATTTTATAAAAATATTGTATATTAAAAATAAACTTAAATTAAATAATTAATAAAAAAACCAGTTAAATAATTTAAAATAAAATTTTAAATTAGGCATAGCCTATTCAACAGGGTCAAAAAAAATGAAAAAAAATATTAAATTGGTATTGATTGTTTTGGTCATCTTTTTCTTAGTGGGTTTAACTGCGATCGCCAAGAATGAAAAGTCCAAGGCTAATGCAAACTCCGGTAAAGATAAGCAAGAAAAATCTGAAAAAATTAAAGATTTTGAAAAATCAACCCCAGGTAAAAGTAATTCAGCAATTTATAAAGAAAAAACTGACCAAGTTTCTGCTGATTTAGCAGAAATCGCTGAAACTGAAAAAAATAAAGGACAGCAAAAAAAAGAAGAAAAAACTGAGCGAAATCAAATAAACAATCCAGACGCAGGAGAACAAGTTAATAAAAGAATGAAAACAGAAAAAGAAATAGCGGAAGAACTAGAAGAAATTTCTGAAGAAACTGGAGAAGTTCAGGACAAAACCGTGAAAGCTATCGATAAGGTTGAAAAACAAAATAAGTTTAAAAAATTATTAGTAGGTACAGATTATAAGAATCTTGGTCAATTGAGGAGTAGTTTAGTTCATAATAGAAATCAAATCAGACAATTAACTAGAATTTCCGAAGAAGTTGGAGATGAAGAAAGCAAGCAAGTTGTTCAAAGTTCTTTGGAGACGTTGATGGGAGAAAGAGAGAGAATTAAAGAAGTTATAACTGAAAACGAAGAAGGTTTTAGTCTGTTGGGTTGGGTTTTTAGGATTGTAAATGGTTATCCCCAAGATTCAATTGATGAAGCACAGGAAACTGAATTAAAAAACGAAGTAGCAGAAGTTTTGAAAGATGAAACAGAAAATACAGAAAATGAAATGACCGATGAAGAAAAAACTCAACGAGATGCAGAAAATAATCCTCAAATGCCACCAGTTTTAGAACCAGAAATAGTCCAATAAAATAATTTCATTAGAATTATAAAAAGCGGTGCGAAATTAGATCAAATCGCACCGCTTTATTGTTATTATAGGCAATAAGGATTTTCTTGAGTTCCGCTCCAAAAACCAGCTTTCTTCATGGCTGATTCAAAGAATGAAGGCACCTTTTTAACTTTCCCTGGAGGGAACCAAAAGGCTTTCTGATGGGTTTTTTTGGTGATGCAATCCATTCTAAAACAACCAATTAACAGAAGGGGTTCCTTGCTGTAAATAATGGCTCCAACAGGTAATTGAAAAAAACGATTCCGTGGTGGAATTAAGACAATTGGGTCACCAATAAAAATTGGTTTTTCGCAAAAGGAACATTTGATAATCATTTTTTTTTGACACTTGAAACAATAGGTCATTCTGCTGAAAGATAATTTTATCTTGGATTTGCGTTTTTCGCCAAAAGCTTTTATGGAACCTTCCTCAAAAGTTTTGTGACCGCAATCAGCTAAAATTTTTGCTCCGAAAATATTTTCAAAGAACTTCATTTTTTCACCTCCCCTTTTTTAAATTAATAATATTGTTAAAATAGGCTTTAATTTAAGCATATTTTTCAAACAAAAACAATGGAATTTTGTTTATGGTCAAGAAATGGTATACTAAAATAAATAAAAAAATAAATTCATCAAAATGAACGAAATTGAAAAAGAAACGAATAAAGATGATCAAAAAAACGAAAAATCTTTTCAAAAAAAATGGATAATTTTAATTATAATAGCAGTTGCTTTAATTTTTTTGGTTTTTGGGTGCTCTAAAAAAAATAATCAATCAAAAGAAGAACAGCCAGCTACTGAAATAAGATCTGACCAAGAATTTTTAGATGAAGAATCAGATGAAGAATTAACTCCGGAAGAAATAATTACTCGACTAGAAAAAGCCAAAGGAGTTGGTGTTGAACAAGGGCCAATTTCGGTAGAGATTATCAGCCCAGAAGAAGAAATATTTTCTCCGAATCAGGCAAGACATTATCGAGCTGAGATTGAGGGTTTGAAAATTGGCTCTAAGTGCAGTTGCGATTGGGATTTTTATTTAAATGAAAACAATGAAGAGGCTTTGTACAAAGAAATGAATGATCGTCCATGCACTACAATAAACGAAAGCTTTGAAGATGACCAATTTTATACTTGCGGTTTTACCAGTACTTTTATTGATAGAGTCGGGGAACTAAGAGTGGAAGCGGAAGTAGAAGTGGAGAAAAAGGACGAGATAATAGAAAAGGTTACAGCAGAGAGAAAATATAAAGTAGAATGAGTTAAGAAATAAAAGAAAAAACAAATCAATATTTCGTTGATAAATTTTATCGTGAGCAGAGAAACTGTTGACGGAAAAATAATTTGTCTGTTAAAATAAATTTATGTCAAAAATTATAATAGAAAATATAAATAGAAAATTGTTAATATTTTTTCTGGTAATTTCTGGGCTAGCTTTGTTTTTGGTTATAAAAATTTTTAATGTTGAAGACAAAACTTTTATTCAAACTCCAGTTCAAAAACCAGCATGGCAAAGAAAGGTAGACACTAGTCAAACACCACCTTTGAAAATTGGAATTATTACTGACACTCACGCTGAAACAGACCCAACTTCTGATGGAGGCAGGAAACTGGAACCTAAATTTCAAAAAGCTTTTGACGATTTTATTGGGGGCATGGAAAAATTTAATCCTGATTTTGTGGTTCATTTAGGAGATGTAATACAAGAAAAAGGCGAAGGAGAAGCCTTGGTTGATTTGGGAGTTGAAAATCTCAAAGTGGCCAAGAATCAAATGGAGAGAACTGAGAAACCGATTTATTGGGTAGTCGGAAACCATGATTTGCGAGCAGTCGCTAGAAAACATTTTTTAGAAAGCTTGGAAATTGATTATTTAAATAAAGCTTTTGATTATGGTCCATATCGTTTTATTATTATTGATTCCGCTTATCAATATATGGATCATATGAACAATCCTTTGAAGGGGGTTCCTTCAAATCCTACCGCTGGAGATTATGTTCCAGGTTTTATTCCTGAAGAAACC
>Ga0136555_1001064_pt1 | contig 10186 bp, 11 predicted proteins | sample AntRauTorckE5432_FD_104927 | JGI IMG/M metagenome (GOLD analysis project Ga0136555, IMG submission 104927) | Saline lake microbial communities from Rauer Islands, Antarctica - Metagenome Torckler E5 #432 | ecosystem: Environmental > Aquatic > Non-marine Saline and Alkaline > Saline | place...
ATTTTGGGCTTATTATTAGTTTCACTTTTAACTTCAGTTTTCTTGCTGGCTAAAACTTCACAAGTTCTAGATAATGATGGAGATTTTCCAAATACTATTTCAGTAACAGGAACAGGGGAAGTCGTTTCAGTTCCTGATGTTGCAACTTTCAGCTTCTCAGTAGTTGAGAAATCTGAAAGTGTTACTTCTGCACAATCTCTTGCAACAGAAAAAACAAATAAAATTTTAGCTTTTCTAGAAGACTCAGAAATTGATGAAAATGATTTAAAAACAACTAGTTATAATATTTATCCAAAATATGAATGGATTCAACCGATTTGTATTACGGAGATAAATTGTCCACGAGGCGAAAATAAATTAGTTGGTTATGAGGTAAGTCAGTCTGTTCGCGTAAAAGTTAGAGATACTCAAAAAGCAGGAGACATCCTTTCTGGTATTGGTAGTTTTGAAGTTTCAAATGTTAGTGGTCTGAATTTTGAAATTGATGATGAAGATTCATTGAAAGAGGAGGCTCGTTCAATAGCTATTAAAGATGCTAAAGAAAAAGCAGAAAAATTAGCAAAAGATCTTGGTGTTGATTTAGAAGAGATTATTGGTTTCAGTGAAGATTTTGTTTATGAGCAACCAATGTATAATTCATACGCTGAAACAGCCAATTTTGGTTTTGGCGGTGAAATGAAATCATCCCCACAATTGCCAACTGGCGAAAACACAATAAAGAGAACAGTATATATTACTTACGAGATTGAAGGGTAGTATATAGAAAAACGTATTTTTAGAAAAAGTTGCACGTTAAAAACGTGCAACTTTTTCTTTTAAGCCTCTAATTGACACCTCAAACAATTATGATATTATAATATTCATGAAGGCCCGAAAGGGTTTTTTTAAATACAAATTATTAATACACAACCATGAACATATTCGATTACATCAAAGATACAAAAGGAGAGATGAAACATGTTAGTTGGCCAACTAGAAAACAGACTATTAACTACACAATACTTATAGTTATCGTTTCTGTTTTTGCAGCTATTTATTTAGGACTTTTTGACCAACTATTTACATTTATCGTTGACGAATTTCTTCTTTAATAATCTAAACTTAAAATTATGAATAAACAACAACCAAGTAGAGAGCGAAACTGGTATGCAATCCATACATATGCTGGATACGAAAATGCCGTTTTGAAAAACTTAAATCAAAGAATAGAATCTTTAGGAATGGAAGATAAAATTTTTAATGTTCTTGTTCCAGCTGAAAAGAAAATTAAAATAAAAGGGAACAAAAGAGTAGAGGTTGAAGAAAAAATTTACCCAGGTTATGTAATGGTTGATATGATCGTTACCGACGATTCATGGTATGTAGTTAGGAATACTCCTCGTGTTACTGGTTTCGTTGGATCCGGAGTCTTTCCAGTTCCACTTTCAAAGAAAGAAGTTGATGATTTGTTCGAGAGAATGAATACAGATGGAGCAAAACACAAGATCGATTTAATCCCAGGAGACTTGGTTATTGTATCTGATGGTCCTTTCAAGGAATTAGAAGGTCGCGTCGAAGAGGTTGATGAAGATAATGGAAAGATCAAGGTAAACGTTTCAATGTTCGGTCGAGAAACACCAGTTGAACTTGATTTCTTGCAAGTTAAGAAAATATAAGGTAATCTACTGAAACATAAAACTATGGCAAAGAAAATAGAAAAAAAGATAAAAATTCAAGCACCCGCAGGTAAGGCAACTCCAGCTCCACCTCTTGGTCCAGTTTTGGGACAAGCAGGTATTAACATTGGAGAATTTGTTAATCAATTCAATGGTGCTACTCAAGATAGAATGGGAGAGATTGTTCCTACAATTATCACAGTTTACGATGATAGAAGTTTTGATCTAGAATATAAAACTGCTCCAGCTTCAGGAATGATCCTAAAAGCAATTGGACAAAAATCTGGTTCAGGCTCAAACCTAACTAAAAAAGTTGGAACAATTACTCGTCCACAACTAGAAGAAATTGCTAATGCAAAAATGGCAGACCTGAATGCAAATGATGTTCCTGCAGCTGTTAAAATAATCGAAGGAACATGTCGTTCAATGGGTGTTGAAGTTAAATAATTAAATCGACACTAGTCGTTTAAATAAAATTAAGTAAAGAAAAAAAGCCGATTCCTTTGGAATCGGCTTTTTGATTTTGACGACAGAGTAATCTGTTAACACTCAAATATTTTAACTTTCACTTCATATAAAGGGTCTTCAATTTCAAATGTAGGAGATGATTTTTTAAAACCCTCTCTTCTGAATTTTGGAAACTTTATAGGAGTTTCTATAATTTCACCCTTTTTGGGGGTGATAAAAGAAAGTATCAATTCATTGGCATGTTGAAGAAATCTTTCATATATTTCTCCACCTCCGATTACAAAAGCTTTTGGGTTCTTTTCCCGACCAGCATCTTTTTCGTATTCCATAGCTTTCTTTTTTGCATCGTAGATAGAATGAACCATACAATATTTTGAACCTTCAGTAAATCCTTTAGGTTCATACTTTGGTTTATCTTTTTTATATCTACTCATAATAATAAAAGGTCTACCTGGCGGTATTCTTCCATTAAAAGATTCGAATGTTTTTCGACCCATTATCATCGGGTGTCCATTTTCTTCTCGAACCTCTCCGCTATCATCGAGACCCATAGTAGTTTTCTTGAAATGACGGAAGTCGCCCTTGATTCTATCCCAAGGAAAAGTTCCATCATGGTTTCCAATGGATCTCGTCTGAGAACACATTGCCGCTATCATCACTAGTTTTATTTTATTTTTATTTGTACTCATAGTAAAAAATCTGTTTCTGATATTACATTTTTTTTAGTATTTGTAAAATGTTTGTTTTTTTAAAGCTGTGGTGTTAATGTGGAAGTAGAAAAGATCTAAATAAACATTAACACTAAATTAGAAAGGTTCTTTAAAATGAACTCAATAAAAGTAACAACTATGGAACCCCGAGCTTTAATCATTAATGATCGGGAAGAACTATCTAGGAAAGTTTCAGCACTTAAGGAATTAGGTAATGTAATAGTCCTCACTCAAGGTGCTTATGACATGATTCATACAGGACACTTGCGATATCTCGAAAAAGCAAAATATCATGGTGATATTTTAATCGTCGCAATTGATACTGATGAGTTGGTTAAACATCGAAAAGGAGAAGATCGACCTTTTGATCCTGAAGATGAACGTTTTGAAACTATCAGTCGTCTTCGTGGCGTAGATATAATTATCTCCAAGACTCTTCAGGAAGATAAGCATGACATCATTAAGCTTATTCATCCTGATGTTTTCATCATATCAAGGTCAACTGGAGAAGAAATTCAGGCAGATATTGAAGAATTTGGAAAAATGTGTGGAGAGGTTATTAACCTTGAGCCACAATCTTCAAATTCAACAACTGCTAAATTCAGGAAATTACGTTCTGGGCACTTCAAAGGTTTGAAAGAGGCTATCAATAAACTTTTTGATAATTATCTTGAAACTGGAGGTAAAAAATGAAACTTGCAATAATAGCTTACATTCCGGTTGTCCATAGAGGCGTCATGGAATTTCTAGAACATAAAAAAAATTATGGTTTGTATATTATTGGAGAATCTCTTTTAGAGTCTCTTTCAAAAGCTAATCATGATGACGGGATTCTTATTATCGGTAGAGATAATAGAGCCTTAAAATTTGAACATACTGTTCAATTGTTAGCAGAATATGGACCAATTGTTCTTGATAATGAAGAAGATCTCCAAGATCTTTTCATTGAGAATTATGATAGTTTTCTTTTGCCAGACGAGGATATAACTCGATTATTTGCAGAAGTGTACCTATCTGATTTTTCTTCAGCTGTTTCTTATGCTCCAACATTTCTTCGACTTGACCTTCCAAAAAGCCTTACCAAGACACCTGTTGACTGTAAGACTTTTAATATTTCTGATGTAGACTTTATTTTTGAAAGTATCTTCAGATCTTGTAAGTTAGAATCTAAAAAAAGCTCATGTTGGTTGAGACAGGTTGGTTCGGTCATCTTTAATTTAAAGAACGACCAAACAATTATAGGACACAACCATCATATGCCACATGAATACCAGCCATATATTATGGGTGATCCTAGAGCTAATTTGGAAGCTGGTGAACATACAGAAATTTCTACATCTTGCCATTCAGAAATGTCTGTTGTAGCAAAGGCAGCTCGTAGCGGAATAAGAATTGATGGTTCAAGTATTATTGTTACCACATTCCCATGTCCTACATGTGCTATGTTAATTGCGGAAGCTGGAATAAAACAAGTATTTTTTATTGATGGTTACTCTAGTGTTAATTCACTAGACATCTTCAAAAAATACGAGATTGAAATCTTCCAAATAATTGAATAGTTCATTTATATAAAAAAGCCCCCAACACAAATGTGTTCGGGGCTTTATTTTTTTAAAAACAATTAACCAATCCTGGTTAGTAATCCTTTTTTAGGATCATAATCTGGATCACTAGGATCGGATTGAACTAATTGGAAGTGTAAATGTGTGACAGTTGCACCAGTCTTTTTCGTATCGCCAAACCTCATTAATAAGGTTCCGTATTTTAAACCATATTCCTCTTCAAGTTTTTTAATAACTAATCCAATTTCACTCCATCCTTTTGGAGAAATTTCAGAATTGTGATTTATGTGCTCGTTGTAAATTACTAAAAAATGTTTTTTAGTAAAATCGTATGGCCAAGCATTTTCAGTAATGGTCCAAAATTCTGTTTTAAACAAAACAGGTTTTGGATGATATTTAGAAAGGTGTTCCTGACAAAAAGGGCAGACTCCATCATGGGTAATTTTTTCCATGAGTTTTAACTGATCTTTTTTTCTAGCGTTTTCTAAGTTAAGTAATTTTGATTGTTCATTCATATCTATAACTGACATTATCATTTTATTATCATTATGCAATAAAAAAGGCGTTACATAAAATGTAACGCCTTGAAAGAACACAATAATCTAAATCAAATAGGTGTTGGAATTTTGAACATTGTATGAGGATTGTAATCCTCAAGAACAAAGTCAGTTTTACGAAAGTCTTTAAGACTTTTTACATTGACACCTTCTTTGACTTTTACGGTTGGGAATCTCCGTGGAGCTAACCCATTATTTAGTGCATCATATGGTGGTCTTCCAACTAGTTTTTCAATTGCAGGCAATTGAATATCATAATAGTGTGGATTGCACAAAAACACAGTGTATTTTGTGAATTTATACCCAAATAAATAGGACACCATCAAACCGAACAGACACCATTCTGATATGTTCAGTGGAAGACCTACTGGACCATCAGAAGATCTGTTGGTTATAGTCATCTCAATTTCACCCAAATCATCCCACACAACGAAGTGTATGAAGTTGGCGTGGCATGGTGCAACAGCAACTTCTCTTGGACGATTTTGATTTTGATCACCCATAGAGTAGGGAGGGTTCCAGGATGTGATAGCATGAGTTCGAAGGAAAGGCATCTTGCGCATATTGCTTTCAAGAGCTGTAATTTGATCGAACAAAATATTATCACCACTTTTGGTTTCAGCAGGAAATTTTGTAAATGAATTTCCATAAGAACCTTTTCCAAGAGTCCCTTCTTTGATTCCAAGTAGATCACATTTTTCTTTCGTGACCCATCGTTCCCAGAAAATATCTGGACACTCGAATTCTCTGAGTGATGAGAGACTGTCAGCTCCATTAATGAAGGCAAGCATCTCTGCAGCGGCACCTCTAAATGAATTTGTAAAATCACGACCTGTCAAAAGTGGAAAACCATTATCAAGGTAGTATTCAAGACATTTGCCCGATAACTCTCTTGAATTATGATGGCCACTTTGATTATTTTGAGAAAGTCTTGCATGGATTGGAACTTTGTCTTTTCCTCTTGTGACGATTTCTCTGAGTAGATTTTCATATTGAGTATCTGGTACTCTTTGTTCGTATGGTAAATACGGTATCATTATTATTCCTTTGGTTGAGTGTGAATGTGCGATTTAGAATAAATCTACTTTGAATATTACTTATTTAGAACACATTTGCAACTTTTCAAAATAAAAGCATAATAATCATTAATGAAAGACAAACAAATCCAAAACTTGATAACTTCAGAAGAGGCTCGTCAGAAAAGCGTTTTGAATCTTATTGCTTCAGAAAATTATGTTTCAGATGATGTTTTAGAGGCTCTCGGTAGTGTTCTAAACAATAAATACTCAGAAGGATATCCAGGTGCCAGATACTACGCAGGTAATGGAATAATCGACCAAATTGAAGACCTGTGTCAGCAAAGAACGTTAGAAACTTTCGGTCTTTCTCCAAAAAAATGGAAAGTAAATGTTCAAGCTCTTTCTGGAACCCCTGCTAACTTTGCAGTCTACACTGCTCTTGTTCCAAAGGGTAAGAAAATTATGGCAATGGAATTATCTCATGGTGGGCACCTTTCCCATGGTCACAAAGTTTCTGCTACTGGAATGTTCTGGAACCAAATTTCATATGGTGTTGATAGAAAGACTGAAAAACTAGATTATGAAGAAATTGAAAGAATTGCTAAAAAAAACAAACCAGACATAATTGTTGCTGGTTTCACTTCTTATCCTAGAGAAATTAATTGGAAGAAATTTCGTGAAATTGCAGACGATGTAAATGCAATTTTTATGGTTGATATGTCACATATTTCTGGACTGGTTGCTGGAGGAGAGTACAAGTCTCCATTTAAATACGCCGATGTTGTTACTTCAACAACTCACAAAACTCTTCGTGGTCCCCGTAGTGCCGTTATATTTTCTCGTCGTGATAAGGTCGCAGAAAAAGATGGGAATGATTTTTCTACAAAAATCGACAAAGCAGTTTTTCCAGGTCTACAAGGTGGACCTCATCAAAATCAGATTGCTGCGGTTGCTGTTGCAATGAAAGAAGCACAATATCCTAGTTTCAAAAAATACACAAAGCAAATTAAACTTAATGCAAAAACTCTTGCTCGAGAACTTTCTCTGTTGGGGTGGAGAATTGTTTCTGGTGGAACAGACTCTCATTTATTATTAGTTGATGTTTGGAACGGTGGAGAAATAAATCAAAAAGGTACAGGTTCATTGACTGGAAAAGTAGCAGAAGAAGCATTAGAAAAAGAGGGAATAGTTGTTAACAAAAATACAATCCCGTTTGATAATAGGGGTCCATTTAATCCTTCAGGAATTCGTTTAGGTGTTGCAGCTGAAACTACTCGTGGCGCTAAAGAAAAAGATTTTGTGAAGATTGCAAATAGGATTGATGAGGTTTTGAGAAAAGAAATCAAATAATTGATACAATAGTATTTAATGGAATTAAAAGTATCTAAATTAAATAAAGAAGCGGTTTTGCCTAGTTATTAATATCAGTATTATGGTGGTTTTTGTTCAAGTAGAAAATAATAAATGAAAAAAGAACTTAAAAAAATAATACAAAAAATTGTAGAAACAGATGTTGATTTTAGTATTGAACACCCTACAGATTTGGCACATGGTGATTATTCAACAAATGTTGCTATGGTGCTGGCAAAAGAGGTTGGAAAAAATCCTCGGGAGCTTGCTGATGAGATTGTTCAAAAAATACAACAACAGATAGAAGTTGAAAAAAAAGATCCTGAAATTAATCCTGTTGACTACATCGAACGTGTCGAAGTGGCAGGGCCTGGTTTTATTAATTTTCATTTAGAGAAAAGTTTCTTTATTTCAGAGATACAAAAAATTCTACACTTAGAAAATAATTTTGGTCGTAATAAATTATTAAATGGAAAAACTATCTTGATGGAATATACTGACCCAAATCCATTCAAGCAATTTCATATTGGACACCTAATGTCGAACGCAATAGGAGAAGCAATCTCCCGCATTTTTGAGTGGAACGGTGCCAAGGTAAACCGTCTTTGTTATGGTGGTGACGTTGGTCCCCATGTTGCTAAAACTATCTGGGGAATGAAACAGATGCGAGCTGCTTTCCCACAAGATACTGATTCTCTAACCGATAAAACTAAGTTTCTAGGAGAAGCTTATGTCTTAGGAGACAAATCTTATAATGAAGCTGAAGATAAAGTTAATGATTACAGTGATGGTATTCCTGATAATGCAAAACAGGAAATTGATAAAATAAATAAAAAAGTTTATGAATTATTTGATAATACAAAAGAAAATGATGATTTAGATATTGAAGTTTATTTTCAAAAAGGGAAAACGTGGTCACTTCAACATTTTGATGAGATTTATAAAAAACTTGGAACAAATTTTGATAAGCAAATTTTTGAGAGTGTGACATTTGGAATTGGTGAAAAAATAATTCGTGAAAACACTCCTACTATTTTTGAATTATCTGAAGGGGCTGTTATTTATCGTGGGGAAGACGAAGGGCTGCATACTCGTGTTTTTATAAATTCTCTTGGTCTTCCTACTTATGAATCAAAAGATATTGGACTTGCTCATTTTAAAGAAGACGAAATTGCTCACAAGTTTGGAGATTTTGATGTTTCTGTAATTATTACAGCAAATGAGCAAAAAGAATATTTCAAAGTTGTTCTCGCTGCGCTGGGCAAAATTAATCCAAATATTTCTCAAAAAACGAAACATTTTTCTCACGGTATGATGAAATTTTCTGAAGGAAAAATGTCTTCACGAAAAGGAAACGTTATTACTGGAGAATCTTTAATTGAAGACATTGAAGAAATGGTTAGCGAAAAAATAGCTGACCGTGATTTTGACGAAGATTCTACAAAAAAAATAAAATCAGAAATTGCAGTTGGGGCAATTAAATACTCGATCCTTAAAAATGCGATTGGTCGCGATATTGTTTTTGATCCAAAAACATCCATTTCATTCGAAGGGGATTCAGGACCTTATCTACAATACACTTATACTCGTTGCAAATCAGTTGTTGAAAAAGCAAATGATCAAGGAATAAAAGTTGTTGATATTTTAAAAAATGAAGATGGTTCTTTGAAGTTTGATTTTTCAGAACACAATATAAATTCACTAGAAAAGAAGATATATCGTTTTCCAGAAGTTGTTGAAAATTCATACAAAGAATTTGCCCCGCAGCAAATCGTTACTTTTGCTACAGAAATCGCTAGCGATTTTAATACTTTCTATGCTAATACGCAGATTCTGGATGGGGGAGAATTGCAAGAATATAAAATAGCAATCGCAAAGGCTACAATGTATGTTTTGCAAAATGCTATGACTATTTTAGGTATTAAATCTCCTGATAGAATGTAGTTTTAAGTAGAAAATAAATTATTTTTTAACTATTGACTTTGTAGTTAATATGTTCTATTATTGTTTGTAGAAAAGTGCCTAATTCTAGGTATGTTTTTTTATAAAAAAATATGGATAAAAGTTTATGAATGAATACGAAAAAAACCAAACCGTAAAAAATCGATTATTTGTGATTATTGCAATGTTATTATTTGTAATCACTATAATCACTGGAACTTTATTGTTTCGGACCTATTCAAACCAAGCTGAACCTAAAAAAGTTTCAGTTTCTGAAAAACAAGACCTTAGTAATATGACACTGGATAAAACTAGTGAATTCTACAAGATTGAGTTTAATCTAGACCCAAAATTCGGTTCTCCAGAAGGGGAATAAACAAACAACAAAATAGAGTACAAAAAAATGAAGAAAATTATAATTATGTTAATGACAGCTTTTGTCTGTCTCACTAATTCTGTTTGCGTAATGGCACAAAACATTGAATCTACAGAAGTTCAGTTGTTCTCTGTAGAAATTCCAGATCGTATTTTATCTGGTAAGTTTGCAGTTCTAGAGTTGATCTCAAAAGTAGAATCAGCAATTGTTGAAGTTTACTCTGATTCAGCCGAAGAATCGTTCAATGTAGAGCTGTTTTTTAGTGAGTTCAACAATGTTGAAGAGCTTTCCGAACAGCTTAGTTATGTAACTCCAACACTAAATCTCCGGAATCCTGAAGACGACATCATTATTGATGTTGTTCTAAACGACGCTGATGGAAATAGTTTGTTTAGTGCTTACGACTCTTTCAACCTTGAAAAGGTTTATGATAAAGATGGAAACGTCTCTTATCAAAAACCGTCGTGGGCTGGAAGACTGTGGTTTACACCTACAATAATTCTAAATGATTTCCCTGTTGAAATTGACAAGGTTTACCTAGTCGATAA
>Ga0136555_1001068_pt1 | contig 10142 bp, 9 predicted proteins | sample AntRauTorckE5432_FD_104927 | JGI IMG/M metagenome (GOLD analysis project Ga0136555, IMG submission 104927) | Saline lake microbial communities from Rauer Islands, Antarctica - Metagenome Torckler E5 #432 | ecosystem: Environmental > Aquatic > Non-marine Saline and Alkaline > Saline | place...
GCACGCTTCCGAACGGTAATGTTCACGCTCATCGCCTGCTCGTAGTAGCGAATGCCAGTGCAGATGAACTTCTCGGCATAGGCGTTAGCCTCCACCGCCTGCTCCACTTGGGATTTCTGAAGAGTCGTCAGACCGGTAGCACTAGAACTGAAACTTGCAAGCGTCTTTTGACTAGCCACGTATTTGGTTGCAGCTTGCGCCGGCAGAAGACCAAATGCCAAAACAGCAACTGACAGAACCCCAATAATTAGCTTCTTCATGCTCACCTTACTTCCGGGACTTAATTGCTAAAACTTACCGAAACCAAGCTCGCCCGAGGGCGGTCAGTGCCGAATTGTGACCTAACTTAGTGGTTATTGAACTAGTGGTTATTTACTACTTCGCAACCAATGGGGTTTCGTTCAGGAGAACTATCGCAAATCCCGGCGAAAAAGGGGTTTGGACAACGCAGCATAAGTGCACATCCCTAAAAGACCCCAAAAGATTTCATTAAAACGCTAATTGCCGCAACCATTAAAACAGCTGCCAAAACCCTTCGAAGATGCTCAGGGCTGAGTTTATTAGAAAAAAGCGACCCAGCCAGAGCTCCGGGGATTGAACCCATCAGCATGACCCCAAGAAGAGGAAAATTCATTAGCCCGCTGGCTGCGTAACTGAGGCCCGCGATTAAAGCGATGGGAATCGCATGAATGATGTCAGTCCCCACGAGCTTCCGTGGGTTTTCATCGCCAATCTGCCTTCGCAACAGCACCATCCCCAGGGCGCCTGCTCCGACAGATGTTGTGGCGACGGAGAAGCCGATAAAGGCACCCCCAAAAAATGAGCTTTTGGCAGCGCTCGCGCCGCCCAACTTCACACCGCCCAGCATGCTGATGCTGGTGAAGATCAGAACGACCGAAAGAAAGAAAGTGAGCAAGAAGTCGAACTGGGTGCCGAAGAAGATAACTACAAGAATGCCAATCAGCACGCCCGGGATACTGCCCTTCCAAATTGATCGAGCGGCAATCCAGTCGACAGAATCCCGCCGAGAATGTATTGCCGCCGAAACAAGCTTTGTTAACGTTGCAAAGATTAAGTCGGTCACAATCGCAACCACTGGCGGCACCGAGAAGAACAAAATCAAGAGTGGTGTCATGACCGCTCCCGCACCAACACCGCTTAGCCCAACCAGCGCACCGACAAAAAATGCCGAAACAATAAGGGGCAGATGCTCAATCATTACAGCATTCTGTCACGAAATGAATTTTGGGAACATTTTTTACAGATAAAAATATAAAACTCATTTAGAATAAAAAATAATGAAAAGCGCGACATTACTGGAAACCCTACGGGCCAAGACCGCCGACGGTTATTGGCATGATTTAACTCAGCTGCAGATTGAGGTTGCAGAACTAGAAAAGTCCAAACGTCAACTCCAAAGAAACCTAGAAGAAATCACCGGACCAGTGATCTCCTCTTTGGAGGCAGTTGTAGACGCCAGAAATCGACCGTTAAACAGGATCGTTCTGCCCCATTTGAGAAATTGGCTGAAATCTAAACGACTCAAGGTTCGGGTCCTGCAAATAAATTCCGCAGCCAGCCTGTTGATACTAAGTGACCTCCGCGGTCACCTCCAGATCATGAAGCTCTCGGCTATCACCCCAAAAGCTTTAGAAATGGCCCTAAATCTCTTAACCGAAAAGCTCCAGCTGGTGCCCCACGGTGAAGTTCAAAGATTGCTTTCAGGGGTTAGATTGAATAAAAACTTAGAGGTTCTGGACGCGGCTCACCTTCCGCTCGAGTTTGAGCCAATCGACCGGCCCAAAAAGACCTTTGCAGATCAAGCTCACCTTTGGGAACTGGAACAAGAGAGCATCCACATCATTCGAGAGGCTGTGGCAGCAGCAGAACGCCCGGCAATGCTTTTCTCACTCGGAAAGGACTCTATGGTTATGCTCCGGCTCGCAGAAAAAGCATTCGCTCCCGAGGCCATACCTTTTGTGCTTGTGAACATAGACACTCGCTGGAAGTTTCAAGAGATGAACGAATTCCGCGAGTGGACCAAGAACCGAACCGATGTTCAAACCATTCACTACATAAACCCTGATGCAATCGAACAGGACATAAACCCTTTTGATTCAGGATCTGCCACTCACACTGACATCACCAAGACCCAGGCGCTAAAACAAATTCTCGAGGAGCACGAGTTTGACTTTGTATTTGGTGGAGCAAGGCGAGACGAAGAGAAATCCAGGGCTAAGGAGAGAATATTTTCGGTAAGAGATAAAAATCACGCATGGGACCCACGAAACCAAAGACCGGAGCTTTGGAACATTTACAACACTTCTCTGGCTGAAGGCCAGTCAATAAGAGTGTTCCCAATTTCAAACTGGACCGAGTTAGACATATGGCGCTATCTGGAGATTGAAAATGTGCCGATGGTTCCATTGTATTTTGCTAAGCGCAGGCCTTTTGTCAAAAGAAATGGTGCGCTGATCATGATTGATGATGATCGTTTCCGTTTGGACCAAGAGGAAAAGGTCTACTTTGAAAAAATTCGCTTTAGGTCTCTAGGTTGCTACCCGCTCTCAGGTGGGGTGCTCAGCGACGCTGAGACAATCCCCGAGATTATTCAGGAGCTAATAAGCACGCGAGTTAGCGAGCGCAGCTCGCGGGTAATTGATTTTGATCGAGGCGCCAGCATGGAACAAAAGAAGAAGGAGGGTTACTTCTAATGCCAAAAGAGATTTTCAAGATAACCTCAGCAGGCTCTGTAGACGACGGCAAATCCACAATTCTCGCAAGACTGCTGCTTGACACCGGGTCCATCTTCGACGACCAAATATCAAAAGACTTCGACCCAGAGAAAATTGCCGATTTACTGGATGGTTTAGAAAGCGAAAGAGAGCAGGGCATAACTATCGATGTTGCTCGCAGGTTCTTCGACACTAATGAACGTCGTTACCAAATAGCTGATTCACCCGGCCACGAACAGTACACAAGAAACATGGCAACTGCTTGCGCAGGTAGCGACGCACTCATGCTCGTTGTTGATGCCAAGGCTGGGCTCAAGCCTCAAACCCTGCACCACCTTGAAATAGCCTTGCGGCTTGGAATTAGAGAAATCCTTTTTGTGATCAACAAGATGGATCTGGTTGGTTTCAGCAAAAAGGCTTTCTACCGAATGAAGCAGGACATTGACTCCCATGTAACAAAGCGCAGTTCTCACTTTTCAGACATCAGCCATAAAGTGCTCCCCGTTAGTGGCCTTAGAGGTCACAACGTCGTAAAGTCCTCGGACAAGCTCGCCTGGTTTGGTGGACCTACGCTCTTGCAGACGCTGGATTCGCTCCACGGGCACCGACGACTAAATCAAGATCCGTTGTTTGAGGTTCAATACGTCCAAAGGCTCTCAGAAGGGGGCAGGCGCTATCTAGGAGGCATGCTCTCAGGAGAAATCTCAGCCGGGCAAAAACTATTCTGCGGCCAACGCAACGCAACGATCAAGCAGCTTCTGGTTGAGGGTGAGAGCGTAACAAGCGCCACAGCACCTCAAGCTATCTCTATTGAAATCGAGCAAGACCTTGATCTCCAGCGAGGCCAGATAATCTCAAGCACCCCGATTGATCTGCACGATCAGTTCGAAAGTGACCTGATTTGGCTCTCAGAGGGGAGGGGCCAGGCCGGACGCAAATACCTCCTGAAGTCGGGCTCAGGCTCAACCTGGGTAACACTTACGAAGCTCAGCCGAATCTCCTTGGAGTCAAATGAGAAAACCGGCGCCATTCAACACGTTGGTGTGAATCAAATTGTGAGAGTAAACATCTCAACCTCAGAGAAGGTCGCCCTCTCAAGCTTTGCCGACAAACCAGAGCTGGGCAAATTCATTCTTTGTGACCCTTCATCTGGACAAACCATTGCCGTTGGCACGGTCAACTTCGCGCTTCGAAGAAGTGAGAATATCACGAGGCACGATTCGCAAGTCACAAACCAAATGCATGCTGACCTTTTAGCCAATACACCAAAAGTCATCTGGTTCACAGGACTGTCTGGCTCGGGTAAGTCGACCATCGCCAATGAGCTGAGCGGCGACTTCCACCAGCAAGGCAAGGCCAATTTTTTGCTCGACGGTGACAACCTAAGGTTCGGCATCAATAGAGATCTTGGCTTCACCGAGGAAGATAGAACTGAAAACATAAGAAGAACCGCAGAGGTTGCAGCCTTGATGGCGAATGCTGGCCTGATGGTTCTCGTCGCTCTGGTTTCACCTATGGAGAAAGACCGGCAGCTGGCAAAAGAAATTATTGGCGCCGAAAGGTTTCATTTGGTTTATGTGTCGACGCCTCTTGAGGTGTGCGAAGAACGTGACCCGAAGGGCCTATACAAGAAGGCAAGAGCTGGCAAGATACCCAATTTTACGGGTGTAACAGCTCCCTATGAATCTCCACAGTTCAGTGAATTCGTGGTTAGTGCCAGCAGTGGGATTGATAAGCTCCGTCGCAGTCTCCGCCTCAAATAACGTCCCCTACTTCAGAAGGACCAGGTTACGATTCAGGTCCTCGACCACGCTAGCTGGCGTGTCGTTTGTGTCATCAAGTTTTAATAGAGCGGACCCTATTGCATTATCAGAACCAAAGTATGCCTTCACTTTTTCATCAAGTCCGAGCCAAATGTCAAGCTCGCGGAGGAGTTGCCGTGATTCACAAGCCTCGTTTAGCCCCAAGAAGCTTCCGGCTTTGGGAGAGTGAATCATGTAAGTTCCCCAAGGAATTAAAATATTGGAGTCCCTAACACCCGAATCACGCCCCAGGCTGACTTCAACCGTCGCGCTGATCATATTCACCCCGGTTGATAGGAGTGCCACTTCGGGAATTCTGCATCCACCGTTTCGCGGACCAATTTCCAGAATGTGAGTCATGCCGTCTTCGTCGAAAACAAAGTCAAAATTTAGCGCCCCAGATTGAAGCTCAAGCTTTTTAATTACCTTTTGAAGTCTCCCTTTGGCTTTAAGAAGTCGAGAGTCTGGATGCGTGGACGGAAAAGTCTGCCCTACCGGCACTATTCCACTTAGCTGGCTGTTAAAGTTTTCATCCCCCAGAAACGTATGGACAAGATTGCCCCCAGAAAGGAACCCATCGCCGGCAACCTGAGGACCACTCCTAATAATTTTTTTTTCTAGAATCACAGTCGACTTTGACGAATAAGAAATAGCCCTAAGCCATGCCCGCTCTGCCGAACGTCGACTAAAATCAGGTCGTAGTTCGGTTATGCCCTTGCTGCCAGATGAGTCCAGCGGTTTGACAAAGAAATTTTCCGGAAAGATCTGACCTGCGTCGTAAATCTCACCCCACGATTTTACTTCAATGTATTGAGGGGTAATCTCCCCAATTGACTTGAGGAAAGATCTCCACTTGACCTTATCGGTCATAATTTCCACAGTGTCTGGATTATGTCCGGGCAAACCCAATTTCTGGGATACATATGCGGCAGTGAAAGCGGCGGGATCTGACGCGTATGCCACAACCCCATTGACATTATTGGCTTTAGCCAGCTCGTAAATCTCGAGGTAGCTCCTAGTAGAAATATCAAAGCTCAAGTCCGCCAGTCTGTGGCCAGGGTTATCAGCTCGATTATCAACCGTGAGAATTCGGTACCCCATTCTTCTGGCGTAGGCAATCGGTGCAATTTGAGTTGGAGACGCTCCCAAAAACATCAAAGTTTCCACCATTTTGATCCTCTCTTTAACTGCGTGCAAAGCGGTTTATAAACACATGCGTCTAGGCTAGCCTTATGCTCGAGGCTTCAGCTAAGAGTCCTCAAAACTAAATTCTTATTACGCTTTAGACAACGAGATTGATTCTCACTATCCAGTTAGAACCCAACGCGCATTTCAGCGCGCGGCCATGGATTTCGTCTAAATAGCGATTTTGACATTGGAAGGGGCACCTCTCTGGTGCTCAACTGTCTACCCAATAGAGTATCGGCCTTTAATTGCCCTGAGAGGGCGCCGGAGTAAAGATTGCCTCGTTTCTGGACTCATTTCCAACTTCCGATGCCCGTTAAGTTTGGCCGTCTCCTCAAGGGGGTGCGCTGAGAGTCTAGATTTGTGAAGCACAGCTATTCTGGCCGAGAATTCCTTCCATAGACTTACTTGCAGCTTGACGCCTTTCGGCCATGTGTCGAAGCCAGACCGGTTGGCTTCCTCTAGATTTCGGCTTCCCTCTGACAGATGTCAGCAAAGTCCGCCTCGAGATTGAACTCATTCGGATGATTCCACCAACTCTCGCGAACCGGAACGAGATCGGGAAATGTGAAAATAGATTTCATCACACCAAGTAAACACATCGACAAAATACTCATGGTGTTATCGAACGTCGGTTGAGGTTTTTTTTGCCGCGAAGAAATTGCTTAAGCCGTGTGGCGCCATTATCGTCCCGGACGTTATTGCCAAAAGTCAACCTGATCGACACTCATTACAGGAACTCCTAAAGCCTCACTAACCTCCAAGCGTTGGTGAAATTCGTCGTCAAAGAAAATAGAGCCAGCCTCAATGTAGTTAGATTTTTTTTCACCGTGCAGCAGCTGCGTAAAACGGCTGAAAATCTCAGTGGGAACACCTGCATCACCCAAGATGGCGTGGATGTTGCCGGGATTTCGTGTCAGGATTTCGACAGGTATGCCGTCTCTAGAAAAAGTCAGGGCGAGTTGAACCATCTCGATTATTGGTTTACCCCTCCACACAAGGGTCCCGTCGAGATCAAAGACCACTCTCCTTGGGGCTAAATCATACCTAAGAGTTTCGGCGTCCTTACCTAGCATCACAAACTCTGGCGGCACGAAAGTCCGGGCTGAAACGGTCCTGCCTAGTGCCGCCAGTACAGACAAGAGTGGAATGTTTTTACCAATTGCCCGCTGGGCTTCCCAATGCTGGCCAGCTCGGTTCAGGGTTATTCTGCCAATCCTCCAGTGACCACTTTGGTCAATGCTCAGGTAAATAGTAACGATGGAACCAGGTATCAAACCCTGCTCACCGATTGCTTCAGAAAGTGCTATCTCGAACTGTTCAGGTAAATCAAACACCCAATAACGCTTTCCAGCTTGCAGGTCTCTGAGGATTAGAGTGCCTCCAACGCATACGAGCCGGGCATGGAAACCGACTACAACGTCAATAGAGCAAAAAGTGGCTCCGATTTGATTAAATCCAGTCCCTTCGCTCTCATGTCGAAAAGCGACGTCTAAGAGCTCTTCTAGGCGAATGGCGTGAACCCTGGAAATTTTGAACCGAGGTGTTGGATTTTCTCTCAGTCCCGAGGCAGGAAAAAATTGAAAACAATCACTCTCAAAATGGACCTCTAGGTCACGCACCTTGGAGGAAGATTCAACGCCACCAGCCCAGACCGAATTCGGAATTCCGGGAATCTCCGGTAAACTAGGGCGTGACTCTAGGATAAGAGTTAGGCTGCGCTCGAAGCGCAGAGACTGTTGGAACGTATTCATCGCCGCACTCCTTCTGCAGGTTTGCTTGGTAAGAAACACCGATGGATTTGGTAGCGTGTTCATTTACAGGTAGCCGTACTTTTGCATTTTTTCTAGGGCGTCTATCGCTTTTCCGAGCATCAAATTGCCATCACGAAAATGATCCTTGATTTGCCGCACCTGAATCTCCGTCAGATAAGGAATGGTGATGTCAAGGTCTTCTGTCACATAGCCATTAAGCTCGCGCTTTTTTTTGTTGCGCGGGTTCGAGGAAAGAGCGCTACGAACTAGGTCAGCATCTGTGCCTAGAAGCGCAGCAAGTGGTCGGCAGAAATCCTCGGGCGCATAAATTAAATCCTCAAAGAACAGGACGTGAACGTTGGTTACGCCAAAAACGCGAGATAGCTCCAAGAAATATCTTCCAAAATTATAGATTTCATAGCCCTCGAGACTCATTGGGCCTTTTTTTTCGAACAGGATGTCGACGCCCCTATACGTTTTTAATTTGTACTCCTCCACGTACTGCGAGTAAATAAGGTCCGACTGGGCACGAAGGACTATCAAGCACTCTAAATTTGTGCCAGGTGGCGCCCCGTTAAGAACTTGATCCGATATTTGCTGAGGAAACGAGATGGGGTCTCGAGCCTCTATTCCAAAGTTATTTCTCCTGAGCCGCAATGGTGCTGTGAAACTCTCGTCAGAGAGGATGTTAAGTACGCCTCGAGCAACCTCTGAGTGCCGACTTAGGAGCTCTTTGCCCAAAAAAGACGACTGCTTGGCCTCAGGTCATGGTGTTCCATCGCATCATCTTTGCGCCAAGTCTCTAGCCGGGCCCCCTCCGTCTTCTCAAGCTTCGCAAACAGATTGAACTGCAGACTGGTCGAAGCGGTCTTTGGAAAGCCCAGGTGCACGATAAACCTGGTTTCGGGCACCTGCTACCACCCCCAACGAGTGAAGGAGTCCGAGCTACGCAGCTCCTTATGGAGCAGGGATAGCATTTCAGGGAGTAGCACCGGGCTGTAGCCAAGCAGTTCAGCCTGTTCCTCAACTTCGTAGATTGCGTTCTTGTAGGTCCTCAAGTCCATTCGGTAAACCAATGAAATTTCCTTATCGCCCGGGGCAAACTCCTGAGCTATGCCCCTCACGAAACTTTCGGTACTGACAGCCTCGCCAGTGCCGACCGCGAAGGTGCCTCCATCCAGGGGGCTGTCGAAACAGAGTTTCACCATGTTGAGAAGATTCTTCACGTGGACATAGTCCCGTTTCAGGCCGGGATCACCCCAGACTTCAAGCGCCTTCCCTTGACGTGCATCTCGAATGAGCCTTAGGAATGGCATCAATTTTTGTTTGCCTGCTTTTAGGTAGTGTGGATTCTGTGGAACCAAAAAAATCATTGGTAATCGAAGATTGAAGACCCTAAAGCCAAAAGAGTCTCCTACACAATCCCCTAACATCATGCCTGATGCCTTGGTCGCTGCATAGAGAGCGTGATCCCCCTGTGGATTGATTGAGACTGGAAGATTGTTGGCCAACCTCCTTCCTTGTGCCCAGTGATTCTCAATGTCCCGATGCGAAGTTGCGTAGACATATGTTGGGATTCCCCTTGCTGCCACAAAGTCCAGGACTCTCGAAGTCCCAAGAATGTTAGTCGAGACGTACTCTTGCAAGGCTCGCCTAGGCTCCAAATTTTCATCGTAGCTCAAGATGCTGGGCTGAATTCCGGCGAAATTAACCACAAGATCAAACGCCCCAGGCAGTTTTGAATAGAGAGAGGCGTCCGTGATGTCCCCAGATATGTGGGTAAATTTCGCGTCTTCGTGGCTATGCGGGGATCGGGACACCCCCAAAACGTGCCAGCCTAGTTCGAGAAAATGTCGAGTTAAATTTCGACCCGAATTCCCGCTCGAACCGAAGATTAGAACCCTGCCGGCCATGGTAACCCTTCTTAGAACTTAGCAACAAATGCTAAAGATTAATGTATCGCGTTTCAGGATGGGCACCACAATTCCTAGACAAGTCTAAAGTCACTTGTCGGCATTTTTGGCAAATCACCCAGGTAGTTCCGAATCGTAGTGTCGATGATTGAATTTCTTTGTTGAAAGTATGGGCTTATTGATGTCTGCAAAAAAGAGAGCTTGATTTTGGACTCTTGAAATTCGCGAATTTTGAACAAAGCAGATCCTCCCACGGGGTTTATGTACTCGTTTGCATTCATTTGTTCCGAGATCCTTAATGCCCACTGACCTGGGTGCTCAATAGCCCCTAAGTTCAGGCCCATCTGAGATTGAGCGTGAGTGGACGTCTCTATAAAAAGGTGTTGAGCTGTTTTCCGTATTGTAAGTTCTAAGAATTTCGAGAGATTAGATTCATCGCCCTCTAGACGCTCAGCCACTAACGCCATTGTTCGGTCGTAATGTGGGGCGATTTTCTCGTAGCTACGAAGCTGCCCAAGCACTCTATCTTTCCATCTAGTGTCGGCTTTTATGGCAATATTTGAGATGTGAAGAGTCTTAGTCGTTCTGTCTATGGGGACACCAAAGAACTGCCAGTCTCGAGTTTTATCTGCATGAGGGGTCATATTCCTGTTTACCCATCTCTTGTCTATGTACTGGACTCCACCCAAAACAATTCAAGAATCAACTGACGTCATAAGTTGGCAGTAACCCAAATGAGGAAACAAATAGGGC
>Ga0136555_1001072_pt1 | contig 10120 bp, 9 predicted proteins | sample AntRauTorckE5432_FD_104927 | JGI IMG/M metagenome (GOLD analysis project Ga0136555, IMG submission 104927) | Saline lake microbial communities from Rauer Islands, Antarctica - Metagenome Torckler E5 #432 | ecosystem: Environmental > Aquatic > Non-marine Saline and Alkaline > Saline | place...
ATAAGTAATAGTATCTGGCTTTTTAGCCATGAGTTTATGTAGCAGCACAACTGAGTCTACACCGCCCGACACGGCAATAATATATTTTTGTGGAATCATGTATATAATAGTAACAATGAAAGAACTATTATTCGTCACTGGAAATAAAGATAAATTCTTAGATGCTGTAGAAAACTTAAAAAAATACGGCTACCGGGCTGTTCAAAACAAAATTGATATAAAAGAACTTCAAGAAAGTGATGGAGAAGCAATAGCACGACACAAAGCAGAGCAAGCATACCTGCAACTCAAACAACCACTTATTGTAAATGACACAATCTGGCTCATCCCTGCTTTGAATAATTACCCTGGACCCTATATGAAATTTGCGAACGAATGTTTTGAGCCTGAGGACTGGCTGCGACTGATGGAAGGAATCAAAGATAGGCGAGCCATCATGAGAGAAATATTGGTGTATAAAGATGGGACTTACGAGAAGACTTTTTCTAATGATATCGTGGGTGAATTTCTGTATGGATCAACAGGAAACGACGGAGTGTCCTCTGATAAAGTGATTAGTTTTACTGGAGACAAGACATCTATAGCAACAGCCAGGGACAAAGGTAATGTTTCTACTGGATCAATGCAAGGCAAAACGAGCTATGATCTGCTTGGCGAGTGGCTACAAAGCATTGAATCACCTTCTATCAGAAATATCGCCTAGGCTGATTCACAGCAATTACATACTTCTAAGTGTGTTTAATGATTTTCATCAAGAATCTTTGTTCGATTGCATATTTAAAGCTAAATACTACCAAATTCAAAACCCCACTTTCGTGGGGATCTAAATGTGGTAGCCTTGGACAGAACAACTTGGAACTCAATCAAGTCAGAACTGATAACCATGTGGCAGATAGTAACTGATTATCAGAGGTTAGTCGCTGAACAGTCCTAAGCGGATGTAACGGAACTACCTACGATTTAACTACTGCAATAACCTTACCGTGTACAAAGTTCTCTTGTTCATCTGAACTTATTGAAATAGGAGGATATGATTGACTTGATTCAGAAACAAGCCGTACTCCGTATTCGTCTTGCTTAAGTTTCTTTATGTTAGCTAGACCTTCAATCACAGCTACTACATACTCATTGTTGGTAGCTGTCCTGGTCTCTGAATCAACTATGACGTAATCACCCTCATCGATGCCGGCTAATTTTAACTGTGGGTCCAAAGTGCTAATTTTAGCTGTATTCATAGAGTCACCCATAGCTCTCAGAGCATATGGCTTCTTTATGCTTTTTTTAATGAGACTGGATAAAACGGGTAAGTAGCCCTCAATCTCGTTGTCAGCGAAAGATAATGCTTGGCCACAGTTAGCCTGCCCCATAATAGGAATGTAAAGAAGGGTAGAAGAGGTTTGGCTGGTCTCTCTTCCGTTTGTGAGTTTCATATGACCCGATTTTTTATCTATTATTAAAAAACCGTTCTTAATCAGCTGATGCAAATGATGTCTTACCAATTGAGGGTTGGTGCCTATGCCTGTTTTTTCTCCCATTTCTCGAAGTGACATTTTTGCTAAGTTGTTTTTCTCTGCTAATTTTAGTATTTCTTGCTGACTTTTATGCATATAAGTATTATAGCACAACGGCTTAACTTGATTAACACTCTTAACATATGATATAGTATGAATAGGTTATATACGTAACAGGAGTTACGGGAAAACCAAAAACTATCAAATCTAACTTATCGAGGGTACAAAAGATAAGAGAAAGGGGATCATGTCCATATGGCACAGCGTAGAACAAGTCTCAAGGCTGCTAAAGCTGCTTCCAAGGTGTTGCGAGATGCGCGAACAGGCAAAGCATCAAAGGTTGCAGCTGGCAGTGCGTTATCGCAAGCAGCTCCAAGACGTCGTAAAAAGTAAGAATCGTCAGTTTGCATTGATTGGAATCTGAGCAAATCTGACGATCTTGGGAGGACGATGTTAATCGTCTTCTCTCCAATATATCACAAAAATATTACCACTAGGAGGGTACGAAATGGCATTTCAAATAACAGGCATAAGAAAACCGGGGGGAGCTGAAAACCCCAATGAAGCAATTAGCCACTATAGGTGGCAAGATGACATGAGCGATAGATCAGCCATAACTGAAAGAGTCACAGTTGTTGGCTGGGTAGAATCCGGTACGGCTGCATACGTCGCAGACGGGAGCCGAAAAATATTGTGTGAAGTTCGTAAGAGTGTAAACGGGACTAAGTTCTTACAAACTGTAGCTGACGGTCAATGGTCCAATAACCTCCTGTCGTTACCGGAGTGTTAGCATGATCAAAAAAAATAAAATTCGTAGCCTAAATCCATATAAACGACTAATACCCCAATCAAAGAATGTTTATGTTGGATTAGTGAGTCCGGATAAATCACAGCTAAAAAAGATTGGTTTTAGTGAGGAGTTAAAAAACGGAGAGACCATACTTCCAAGACCAGTCGGTAAGGCAAGTGTGTTTAACGCCAATGGCAGAACCATAAAACATGTAGACCAGCCAATGGAGACAGCATACACAACAATCGAGTGGCAGTGGACAGAACTTCATGGAAGAACTAGGGTAGCAAAAAGTGATTTCAGGGATCGTCCATACAAACGCTATCCACGCAGTCACGTACCCGCACCTTCAATCCAGTTAACACTGCATACAGATACCGAAGGCAATCAAGTTGTATTGACTAGCCTGATTGAAGATTGGTCATTGAATCAACAAAATCTCATCCACGCAGTTAACTTGCTACTGGATATATTTGGGAAAGCGACCTTTTTTGATGAGAAACTTAAACAGGTACTCACAGCTCCAGTACATTATTTAAACTGGAGGGTTTTGCCAGAAGGCAAGCATCCTTATTCTGTTTTACGTCAAGAAGTACGAGAAAGTATAAATCGCGTCAAGAAAGGCAACAAAAGCTTTGTTACCCACAGGCTTGAACGCATTAACAGTTATGATCCTGCTTTTACTGCTATAGGCCAAGGAGGCTTTACTGGGTACGTTATATTTGGTTTCCCCTCTAGAGGAATATTTATTCTTGAGAGTATACTGTACGGTAACGCCACATATGTGTTGGGTGAGGACTGGGAAAAAATATCACGAATGACGAAGGCTGAAATTCTGGATAGTAAGCTACATAAAGATCGAATAGTTCATTTAAGAAAATGGTTTGCTAAAATTCGCAGTCTTCTTGCTGATTAGTTTTAACTTCATTTTCAGCGAATAACTCAAAAAAATCAGCTTTTCCTGGACTACGACTGTAGACCTCTTCATGGTATCGGACTGAAGGATTGCTACTTAGAGTCTTTTGGTCGTTTTTTTCTGAATTCTTTTTTCATCTTACTCATGAACTCTTTTAGATCGGGGTGATAGCCCTCAGGATATGCGTCACTAAACATAGCCTCTCTTTCTTCAGTCCTTGGTATTATTGCTTTTGAGTCAATTTTTCCACTAACTGCTCTAATGATTTCTTTTCTGAGTTTATGCGCTGGCAAATCAAGCTCCCCTTGTTTTATAAATCCAACGCCCAGTCGCACTTGTTCTTGTTCTAGGTCTTTTATAATTGTAAATAAGATATCAACCAAATCATGGTACTGTTCTACGGCTTTCTTGCTTTCGCTATACTGAAAATTTGTGATAGCAAAGCGATGTACTGCCCGATTTCTTATGTCGTATAGCTCGTTTATTCGTTTGAAAAAAAGCACATTATCGTACTCAGTGAAGATAACTTCTTTTTTAGCTATCTTATATATATTACGTTCAGTTATGAACTTGCCCCCGTCTGTTTGTTGAAATAAATCACGAAAATCTGGATCGATTTTCTTGGTCTTTCTAACATTAATTCTCGTAAGCAGAATAGAATACCTTAACATCGTATCTAGGAGTGCTACAAGCAGTATAAGTGCCTCTAAGTAATTATTAGTGTCGTCGAGCTTATCAAAAGCATCTCGGAAAAGTATGCCAAGTGACATAAAAGCATCCATGAAATTATCAAAAGGATACTCAACTAAATGATTCTTGTAATGGACCTGTCGAAACTCATCGAACTTAACTATGTTCTTTTCTATAAGAGTTTTAAGGAGTTTAGCATCTTTCCTCAGCCCTTCGTCTGTGCCACCAGTGGCTAGACCGAAAGAGCCGACTGACACTGCATAGTTTTTCCAGTCGTAGATTCGAAGAAAGCCATTCTCGGACATTACAAAATACTCCCAAGTGGTTTTATCGTCTATGAACTGAAAGCCCGCTTCCTTCAGTATGTCGATGTAAGCAACGTCAAAGAGAAATTCAAGAAAGTGGAAAGCCATCTCTGGATTAACCTCAACATGCAAGATACCGCTTCCGCCCCACGGTTCAGGCAGGTCATCAGTAGAATCGACAAAAGTGAAATGACTTCGAAGCTGTTCTCGAATTGCCTCCAATTCGTTAAGTATCTTTTGGTAATTTGTGGTACTCATATTTTAATTTAAACAGCTTACAGGGGTAAAAGTCCAATACACTTGCTCTTTCTCTGCGCCTGCGTCTTACTCCCCCCTGTAGTTAATCTCTGAATCTTTGATTCAGGGAAGGGCGTTGTACAATGATGATTATTGTGCGATGACCCCAGTTCTAAAGTCATGTCGTAAAAGAACTTTTGCGACATGAGCGCGTGTAACCGCAAACATCTAACAAACAATTCATACCTAAACAAACATACCCCCACCTTCTCTTCGCCACCTCTTCTCTCTGTACCAAGTCCTCGCACAAAATTTTTGTAAATAAATAACACATTCATCTAAAGGGTTAAAATATGCTAACATTTTAACTATATGGCTAGTCTTTTTGGAAAAAATAAATTACGTGATCTTGCTAAAAAAATAGATACGTCTGTAGTTGAAAAACATTTAGATGTCGTTAGAACTTGGCATCATGATTACCACAATGGAACACTGAAAAGTGACAAAGAGACCTCTAGAGAACAAAAGTACAATCAGGATTTCTTTACTGGGATTCTAGGCTTTGAAGAAAAGCCAGCTAACCCATATAGTTTTGAGCCGAAAGCAACTACAGACAAAGGTCAGCTTCCAGACGCTGTAATAAGCTATACAGACCCCTCCGAAGGGATAAATAATATATTCGCTGCTGTAGAGCTAAAAGGTGCAAGCGTAGACCTAGACAGACCTCAAAGACGGGACGGAAACATGAGTCCAGTCCAGCAAGGCTTCAAGTACAAAACACAATATAGGAATTGTCCTTTTGTAATCGTAAGTAATTTTTACGAATTCAGATTGTACCAAGATACGTTGCTCGACTATGAAGTATGGAATCTCGATGATTTAGTAAATCCAGAAAATGACTACATAAAGTTTAAGACCTGGTTTGTATTGCTCAATAGTAAAAATTTTGTCTCGAAAAAAGGATCTAGTAAGACGCAAGGATTTCTTTCTGACATAAGAACTAAACAGGAAGAGATTGGTAAAAATTTCTACAAAGAATACAAGCAAGCAAGACTTTCATTGCTAAGAGATGTCTACAAAAATAATGTCTCTATAAAAAATGACATAGACAAGGGTATTGAGAAAGTTCAAAAAATAATAGATAGAACAGTTTTTGCTGCTTTCGCAGAAGATAGGGGCCTATTACCCGATGACACCTTGTTAAGAGTAATTAAGGCTTCCGATAATTCTGCATTTGGAGGTAGTCTGTGGAACGCTATGAAAGGCTTTTTTGAAGCAGTAGATACAGGAAGTGAAAAATTAGGCATACCCCAAGGCTACAATGGTGGACTTTTTAGGCTTGATACAGAACTTAACTCATTGATAATTTCTGATGAATGCTTAAGAGATGTTGTTGAGTTAGCAAAATATAATTTTGCTGAGGACCTGAGTGTTAATATACTAGGTCACATTTTTGAACAATCTATCAGTGACCTAGAAGAAATAAAAAACAAAGTGTATATATCCAAAAATCTTGACACTTTAAGTACTTCAAAAAGAAAAAAGGATGGCATATTCTATACTCCTGATTATATCGTTCGTTACATAGTGGATAATTCATTGGGACAACACATACACAATCGTGAAAATGAGCTGAAAGAAGAGTTCAAGTTGCATGGAGACATTAAGGAAAAAACTTATCATAATCGTGAAAAACAAGCCTACCTTAAATATTATGAATTTCTACAGTCGATAAAAGTCCTTGACCCAGCATGCGGGTCTGGTGCTTTCTTAGTGTATGTTTTTGACTACTTATTAGCTGAAAATATAAGAGTTGGAAAAATTCTTGGGCTAGACAAAGGCTTAGTTAAATTCGATGAAGTATACAAAAATATCCTCCAGAAGAACATATACGGTGTTGATTTAAATGAAGAATCTGTAGAGATAACTAAGCTTAGCCTTTGGCTAAAATCTGCACAAAAAGGAAAAAAACTAACTTCGCTAGATAGAAATATTAAATGCGGAAATAGCCTGATTAGTGATCCGAAAATCGCCGGTACAAAAGCGTTTAATTGGACAGATGAGTTCAAAGATATATTTCTAAATGGTGGATTCGATGTTGTTGTAGGTAATCCGCCGTACGTTTTTACACGTGAAGGGGGATTTGAGAATAAATCAAAAGACTTTATGAGTAATTACATAAAAGAGTCAGGGATCACAAGCGAGTCTAAAGGAATCAATATACAAAAGGGTAAAATAAATCTCTATGCAGTATTTTTGAGCAAAGGTCTTAGTTTGATTAAGAGTAGTGGAATCTTGTCTTACATAATTCCAAATAGTATCTTAAGGGCTACTCCTTACGAAGCATTCCGAAAGCACGTATTGGACAACTATGCTATCGATGAAATTGTTAATTTAGGAGCTGGAGTTTTTGATGGAGTGACTGTGTCGACCGTTATTTTAACTGTCCACGGTGCTATGAAAAACGACCAGTATGAAACAAAGGTAGTCAAAGATGTTTTTAATAGCAGTGAAAAGAGCTACATAAAGCAAAGTGCTTTCATGGATAATACGAGCTACATATTCAATATTTTAGCTAACAACCGAGATATAGAACTAACAAAAAGACTATCGTTAAGCTTCCCTGATTTAGGATCAGTGGCTAAATATATTGCACCAGGTATAGACGGCGATAAAAATAAGTATGTAAGTTCTGAAAAGATTAATAACATGTACAAACCGTTACTATTCGGAAAATCTTTCGGTAGATATTCCATAGATTTTAATGATAATTATATTTTATATGATAGAGAGTTACTAAACCGAGCTAGAAAAGAAGAAATTTTCCTATCAGAAAAAATTATAATGCAACGTATTAGCGGTGGACTCTCGCCAATAAACTGTACATTAGACAAAGATAATTACTATACATTCAATTCAGTGAATAATATTATTACCGATACTGAGAGCGGGTTATCTAATACTTACCTTTTGGCGTTGTTAAATTCAAAGCTACTAAATTGGTACTATTCAACAAACTTTTCAAACAAGTCGAATCTAACCGTTAATATGTCCAAAACTTTACTACAAAAATTACCTATTGTTCAAACTGATAGAGATAGACAAAAAACACTTGAAAAACTTGCGACAGACATGATGGATTTTAACAGTAAAATTGCTGACAAAAGCTCACACTTTATCAAGCTCATATCCTCTGAGTTTAATTTAGTCACAACTAAGTCTTTTGAGCAGTCTTGGTGGAAGAATGATTACTCGGAATTCATTCGAAAATTACAGCTATCACTAAGCATATCTCAGAAAGATGACCTTCTGATCGTATATGAAAAGTATAAAACAATAATACTTCGGCTAGAAGCAGATGTTACTAAAATAGATAACGAAATTGATATGCGTGTATATTCACTTTATGGGCTAAATAGTGATGAAATAGAAAACGTAGAAAAACACTTTGTAAAATTGTGACAAAACAAGAAAAAATTGAGCAAGATATAGAAGATATCAAAAACGTGCTTAATTCTATTAATTTCAATATCAGGAAAATAGAAAATTCGTTATCAAGAAACACCTATATTCCTAAGCGAAGCTTGAGGATAGAATATTCCCATAATGATAGGCAACTGATATTTGATCGTCGTTACAAAATGGACTTTAAAAATAATGAGGCTCATTTACTTGGGCTACTGTTCTACAAATCAGGAAAAAAGATTAGTCAGCCTAGGTCAGATGAATTTTCAACAGCTGGAATTGCAAAAGAGAATAAGCGATTAAGTCTGAAGCCAGATACTCAAAAAACGACATATCAGGCTTACAAACGAATCCATGAACGCATATATAAAGAAACTAGGATTGAAATGCTAAACCTATCTTATAGTGCAATTAGTTTAAACAGATTTTAAGCACCTTACCCCTATAGCACTCGAAAATTCACGGACTAGGTTGTTTGATTCACTGGTAGTGTGAAGATACGAAGAACTACAGTTATTTCAGTAGAAAAAGCAAAGAAGTTACTTGGCGATGAAGCTTTGTCTATGACAGATGAAGAGGTTATGGATTTGATTGAAGATTTCGATATGATTGCTCAGTATTCTATTCAAATGGTTCAAAAGTTTAAAGATAATGAAAGCAAACAGATGAAATAAGTGATAAAATGGTTCTAGCTATGAAATGCGTTGGATATATCCGAGTTTCTACAGATGAGCAAGTCAAGGGCACTAGTCTAGACATGCAACAAAAAGCCTGTATTGATTTTGCAAAAGCCAATGGATGGGAGCTACCACTTAAAAACGTATTTAGAGACGAGGGCGAATCTGCCAAGGCTATGAATCGTCCAAACTTGCTAGCCATGCTTGAATTCTGCCGTAAGAATAAAGGCAAGATATCAAAGTGCATTGTTTGGAAGCTAGATAGGTTTGCTCGTAATTCTGATGATCACGTTATGATTAGAGCCATTCTGCGGAAGAATGGAGTGTCTTTAGTTTCAGTCACCGAACCGATAGACGATTCTCCGACTGGCAAACTTATGGAAACTGTTCTGTCTGGCTTTGCACAGTTCGATAATGAGATTCGTACGCACAGAACGACTGAGGGTATGAAAAAACGCTTAGAGCAAGGCGGATGGCCTCATTCTGCGCCTATGGGCTATGTTAAGTCTAGAACAGCCCAAGGAATCACAAGCGTTGCTCCTGATCCTGTCATGGGATCTAAAGTAGCCCAGTTTCTTGAAACATTTTCTACTGGCATTTATACCGTTAGGCAAGCCAGAGAATTAGCATTTGAATTTGGCATAAAGACTAAGCAAGGTCTGCCAAAGACATGGCAGACAACCGAGAACATGATTAAGAATCCGATCTACGCTGGATATATCCAGTCTGAATATACTAACGGCGTTCGCTTCACGGGTTTACATAAAGCGTTGATTAGTAGTGAAGTATTTGAAAAAAACCAGCGAATTCTAGCAGGCAAAAGCCGAATATTTATTAAAAGCGATGAATCGGACTATCCACTGCGACGTGATTTTTTGAAATGTGCGTATTGCAACAAGTTTGTAACCGCAAGTGCGCCACGGGGTAACGGTGGTCGCTATCCACGCTATAGCTGTGCTCATTGTAAAAGCTCAGTTGTTGGTAAAAAAGTTGGTAAAAGTAGCGATGATATTCACGATGAATTCAAATATATCTTGTCGCATATCCGCTATAAAGATGGACGGTTAAATCTATTCAAACAAATAGTCCTGACTCGCTGGTGTGATGAGTATGATGATGCATTGAAATCAACCCATGAAATCAATAAAGAAATTGATGAACTGAAAATAGAGCGGTCTAAAACAATTCGTAAGTACACTAAGGATAAAATTAGTTTTGCCGACAAAGAATCTGTCGTTAAAGAAATTGATTCTGAAATAGGTACTTTGAAAGACAAAAAGCTTGAAGCCGATGAATACGCGGACCAAAAAGAAAAGATTATTGATAATGCACTACTTTTCATAAAAGACCCGTCTGAGTTCTGGAACCGAGCGCCTGTACAGATACAGAAGCGAGTTCAACTGACGATATTTCCTGAAGGTTTGGTCTATGACTTCGAAAAAGGTTTTGGAACCGTGAAAGTGAACGAATCGTATCAGTTAATAAAGAAAATAGCACCCGAAGGTGCTAAGAATTCTATTGTGGTAGCA
>Ga0136555_1001075_pt1 | contig 10108 bp, 12 predicted proteins | sample AntRauTorckE5432_FD_104927 | JGI IMG/M metagenome (GOLD analysis project Ga0136555, IMG submission 104927) | Saline lake microbial communities from Rauer Islands, Antarctica - Metagenome Torckler E5 #432 | ecosystem: Environmental > Aquatic > Non-marine Saline and Alkaline > Saline | place...
AAGACAATAATATTAGGGTCTTTCACAGCATCCTCAACCGTAGGTGGTTGTTGTCTTGGCTTCAATGACAAATATTGATAATATGCAATAATACTTCCTGTGATTGGGTCATACACAAAATCCATAGTCTCTGCAGGAAGTCGCTTAATACCAATAATCCCCTGCTTCGGACGATTCTTGTTGATCATATGTTCAAAATAAACCTTCCCGTCAACGAAATAGTTGTACATCAGGTTCCACATTTCCCATTTAATTCTCATCTGTTTATAGAACAAATCATGAAACTCTCGTTGTATGTTCCCAACAGCATTGGTATTAGACGCCAACTTCTCATCAATGATTTCCATTTTAATCATACGACCATCATAATCTTCTTGGGTTGATTCCATTGTGGCATCTTCAATAACGTCAGCAATCTCAGGGTATTGAGACATCTCACGATAATATTTAAGTCTTTCTAATTCATTTTGAAAAGTCTTGTTGATGTATGTCCGATAGAAACTGTTGAACCCCAAAGCGTTGTAATTACCTTGGAGAATAAAGTCCATATCTTCAAGACCTTCACCTGACTTGGCTTTCTTTGTAGCCGCACGTTCCCGTCTAGGCTTGAATGCTTCCAACTGCTCGTTAACACTACTATCACTGTCAACTCTACCAGTTTCATCCAACCTTTCTATGGGTTTGTCGCTCTTACCTAATAGATCATCTAACCAACTCATATATCACTCCATTTATCTTCTTACTCTTATTTATATTTTTCCATCCTAACAAGAGGGTCAGCATCAACCCTTTCGTCACCAAAAAACAATTCAACACCTCTTTGTCGTAAAGATGGTCTGTATCCAAAAATGTCTTCATTGTAAGGGAAACAAAAACTATCAATCTCTATACCTTGATTATCAAACTCATCCATCATCTGAGAGCATTCCCTCTTAATGATCTTATATGCCTTGATAAAAGGTTCTTGTTTAAACCTTGTATGTGTGTGTCCATGACCACCGATATGACAACCATCTGTCTCATATATTTCCTTGATCTGTGACCACTTCATAAAATCACTCAGGTCACCACCATTAAAATAATTATCATGTGCATCACCTGAGCTAACAGACTCGCCGCTCTGCTCCACACCCTCTGGACATACGATGTCTGTGCTAATAAAAAAATACATAGGTTTACCATAAGACAAAAAGTGTTTATAATGTTTATACTGAGAAAACAACCCATCATCAAACGTAATAACATCATAGTCAGATATATCTAACTTTAGATGTTCCTCTGTTATTTCGTGTAACATTAAAATTCTTTGCATGACCACACCACCCTTAAAAGTTCTACCGCACCACAACCAAACCTAGTACCATCACCGATGTTAATATTCACAATCCCTTGTATTGAATTAGGGTGACAAATATCATCTTTAACCTCGGTTATATATTTATTACACAATTCAATCTTGTCAGGTAACTCATCAGTTATGTCTACAGCTATATTGTAATTTTCTGTTGAACTCCCCGGTATCTTAAACTCAAGTAATTCCTTTACGTTTGTTGTGTGAGGTCTACAGGCAATCCTTGTCGCCCTACTCACAATCTCATGTTCTTGATGAATATCATCTATCCCTGTGCATATCACAGTATCAGGATCAAACCGTCCAATATGATCTGATATGATATCTGCCAACTCATGTAATGGTCTTTCATGTAACGTCAAGTCATAGTTGTCACAGATAACCCCGATACATCCTAGTTGTGAGAAGATGTCATAAAAGTTCTCCATTCTTATCTCAGAGTTACTACGATTCCTACCCTTACAGAACACCAATACTTTGACATTGTTTGGGTCTTCCTTACACAACTTTAACAATGTTCCACCTAACCCAAATGTCTCATCGTCTAAATGGGCTACAACTACCAACGTCTTCATAATATATTCCTAATTATATCTTCTAAATTATACTTACATGTGTAATACTGTTTGATCTTGTCGGTGTTGGGAAACCTGATATAAATCTCTTCAAACTGTGTTCCAAACGCTTCTTCAAATGTCTGATATTTAATCACAGAATCCACACCCGATAAACGTATACAAGTATCAGCAAGCATGTTCATAGTGACAACATTCTCATCACTTCCTATGTTATATATCTCATCATTGTGTTCCTTACCAATCATCAGTTTCAACATCTCAACAGCATCTCTGATATCACAGAAACTACGAACCTGTTGCCCGTTACCATAAACCGACAGGGGCTTACCCTCCCGTAACTGGTTGATAAACCTCGGTAACACGTGTCCATAGTCTGGAACCTGAGTAGGTCCAACCACATTAAAGAATCTTATGATCGTGTTTGGGAATGTGTATGATCTGATTAGGAACTCGGATAACAACTTAGAGCAAGCATAACTCCCTCTAGGTTTTTGTGGTGGGTGGATTTCCAAATGATCTGTCTCAACAGATCCAGTTTTTACCCTAGTTTCACCATAAACTTCAGATGTGCTAGAAAATATAACCTTGGTTTGGTGTTTCTCAAACAACGGAAACAGAATGTTGTTCATATTCAACGAGTTATGTAGAGAGGCACTAGGTTGTTGTTGTATTAATTGGACACCAATACTTGCCGCCAAATGATACACCACATCCGATCTTGATATGTAATAGTCAACAGTAACTTCACAATTAGGGTTAGATAAATCCATATCAACAAAGGTAATCTGATCTGATATATCAGTTATATTGGAGTTTTTACTTGTAGCAAAATTGTCTATGATAGTTAGGTTATGACCATCACTGAGAAGGGATTTAGTAAGGCTACTGCCGACAAATCCGGCACCACCTGTTATTAATATATTCATTTACTCACCTTTTGTGATATACAGATTTTTTATTTCTTCAATTGTATTTATACGATACAACCCTTCGTATTCAACGATACCAGTATTATATAAATTTTCTTTGAACCAACTCCTGAAATCTTCTATATCAAGATAGTGTAAAGACTTATTGTAATCACTAGGGTTATCAATATCATCCAATCGTAATTGCTTCATCAAACCCTTCTTCCTCTCACTCCCATAAACTCTAGGAATACGATATATGAGGTGGTTGTATATATTGGCTTCTATATACTGCTCAAGGAATTTCTTGTATACCCCATAATCATCATCACATACACCTGCCGCCCTAGAACTGGCGAAGATAAACTTGGCGTTGTTCTCCTTAGCAATTTCCACAAGAGATAGACTATAATCAACCATAGTGTGTGCCATATTCCTCTTGTCTCTAAACTCATATCTGTCTACTGGACTAGCAAAGTGAACCACCACGTCTATGTTCTGGTATGACTCACCATACTCATATGATATGACCTCTCCTTTAAACTCTCCCATAACACCAGACAGAAGGAAACCTCTCTCACCTGTTACTAGATATCTCACTCATCTCTCCCTAATTGAATGTAATACACACCGTTTTCTCTCCACTTGATAGTTTCAAGGTTTTCTACTAACTCAACAACTGTTTGTGGTTTGTAACAATCAATCATCAGGATGTCCATAATAGCAAGGTCATCGTCCATTGTATGACCACGACCAAACTGACTGTATCCAAACTTACCTGCGTTACAGAGTATTATCTTACCGTTTAACCCCCCAAAATCCCTACAAGAGAACTTTAACTGCTCATAGCGATGAATGATAAAACCACACACTCCATAGATATATACATCCTTTCCTGTCGATGCCAGACCACCAGCAATATTCAATAGGTTTGGTTCTCCTAGACCTGTATTCACCACTTTAGCCTCTGTCTGAAACTTCCACATATCGGCATGTAAAAGGTAATCCTCTCGTTTCATATACACTGATAAGGTCTGTCTCATAACTCACTCAACTCCTTGGTCATCGTCATTTCCTCATCACCGATTGGTCTGTAATGCCATTTCTCAAAGTCACTTTGAATCTCTCGGATGCCTTCACCTTTCTCTGTGTGAACAAATACCACAACAGGTCCATTCAAACTAAAACCATAATCCATACCAATACATTCGTTATCAGTTTGTATCACCAACCACCCATTCGATCTAAAAAACTCAGTGTCAGCTTCTATATCTGTAAGCAAACCAGAAGTCAACTGTTCACCATTGTAATCAATAGTCAGTTTAATATTCTGTCCCATACGACCAATAAATTGAATGGCCTCAAGGGTAGCACCCATTTGTAATTGTGAGTCGGATATGTTAACATAGGTCATTTTACCGTTACCCATTTCAATACCACTAGCGACACCAAGAGCATTACCAATCGTAACGTCAGCAAAGTCAACAAAATCAATCTCTAAATGTCTGACACCATCGGCATATTTTTGTGGTGAGATATACCCCAACTTATCCCATATATAATAGTATGCGCTGTGTCCAAACGGTTTACCTAGAACAATATTATCCCTATAAGGCTTCACCAACTTATTAACAAATATATTATTGAGGTAATAAATCTGTGACAAAGCGCTCGGTATATGTGTGTACTGGTAGTGTCTAATAAACTCTAGATAATTCATTCTCTATATCTCTCAAAGTAGAAATCCCCTTCACAGGATTTATATTTACACGTAGTCTTTAACTTAGACCTGACCTTTAACTTCACCATATAACGAGGGTCTTGTAGTATATTTGTCAAAGGTTCCCCATTCATTTCAGCCGCACAAGAATACACATTTCCGTTGGCGTTTATGGTTATATCCTTCGTTCCAGCATCACATTTACAACCTTCACAATCTAACCCCTCATTAAACAGATCATTAGTGTTATACTCAACCCCATCAATCCTGTATTTTTGTTCCGTTTTGTTGTATTTTTTATAGAAATCAATATGTTTTGTTATTAGGTTCTTATTATAATCCAAAAACCCATATATCATTTCAGAATCAACTATCCCATCATAATCAATAAAATAAATAACGTTCCTATAAAATTCATCTAACTTATCATCAGAAATATCCTCTAACATCACATCAAATCGTTCAATGGGTATATTATTTCTCTTTAACCATAGGAAATTACGGACAAAATTTCCATGTGTTTTGGTTTTCCATAAACCAGTATAATGATAAGAAATAGATAGTTTATCAATAAAACCCATCAACCATTGTAATAAGTCTGTTGTATATGATAGATTGGTTTGATATTCTATAATAGTTTTAATACCTGTCTCTTGTTCTTTGAGTTTGATATGGTTAAGTGTATTCAATATTTTTGGGTGGATTGATGCCTCACCGCCATGAAAATAAATCAACACCGAATTATAACCCATGTATTTTAAAAACTCATAGATATTATCTACAGTTTCAATGGGATAATCATAATTCTCACCATCACACCATAGACAATAATCACAGGAAAGGTTGCATTTGTCATTCATCCTTAATGTTACATGGTAATCAATGTGATCAAAACTCTCACCTGTTGATATAACCTTATAATCTTTTTTAAATCTAACTGTCATCGTAAGAATTCCTTGACCTGTGATACTACAACTTTAACATCGTTTTCTCTTCCACTAAACTTAAAACTCCTGTAACCCAAAGACAATGCCTTTTTTATTGCATCGGGAGTCAAATCCATACATTCATTTTGGGATGGCCCGTCAGAATTAAAACCATCAACCCAACACTCTTCTACTCTATAACAATGATCTTTACCCACCTCATCACGTGGATTTGGGTATGACCTGTTCACTTCAGCAATAGCCTCAAAATGTTGTAGCCAATAAGGACAACCATATTTACAAGTATCATTTAATAATATCTCATATTTTGAGGTATCCACGTTTTCATAGAACTCTGGTTGAAATATCAATTCCATTTTAGGAACGATATAGTCATATGTTTTTTCCCACTCTTTGTATTCACGAATCAATTCATTTGTGATAGTGATATCAGGGGAATGTCCAGTAATACTACGGATTAAGGATAGATCGTATCTATTCAGAATGTATTCACGTAACGGCTCATTCACCAACACAACCTTGTTTTGAATGTTATATAACTTACCATAAGTATGTAACATTTCTAACAGGTGATTTCCTACAGGGTCATCCAAATCTATAACAGGATTAGTGAAAGTTAATGACACAGCAATACCAAACTTGTTATATCTCTCAACCATTTCAGGTGTCAGTGTGATATCCTGATTAATACGACCACCATTCCATTTACATAGATTTGGACCGTCAAAAACGGTGAACTTTATGTTACGATTTCTGATTCCTAACACCGGTAATTCTTTTATGAATCTGTCATAATGAACTACAGCGCCAGCTACATTAAGAAGCATTGGTCATTTGGGCATACCTCGTTATTTTGTCTATAGTTACATGTATATCGTTTTAGTGCAGGGTCAAACAGAACATACTTGTCTTTGTAGATACAGGTCTTTCCTTTATATGTAATGTCACCCCTCATCTGATCTTCCCATTGGTAACTACGGTCACCCTTTTCAAACCTATAGGCTTGACCAAACACTGTTTTCTTCACCTTGTTAAACTCGTATAGGTGATCGTTACATACACCACTTATATTAAAATCTGCTACGGGTGTGGTGTATAAAATACTCTTATCATTAAGCCGTTGTATTACCTCACGAAACAAATCATAAGAAGGCTGTCCGATGAACATCACATCAATTCGACGGATGATATTCTCCATCTCTTCTATACCATTTAGTGTGTCTATTTTATCATTTATCTCACTAGGATGTAAACTGATCTGTATGTTTAACTCTTGTGTATCAGCAATCATCCTAATCCTGTCAGTACATGAAAAGTTGGTTTGTATGACGAACTTCAAACCAATTTCATTCATATGTTTAATTATCAGTTCGATATGAGGATGAAGAAATGGTTCACCTCCAAACACAAAAAGTTCCTCATCTGGGAACTCCGATTTGATACCATCCAAGAACTTGAATACCTTATCTATATCAGTTTCAAATGGTATCGGTTTATCAATCATATCATTTCTACCATTACCACAATAGAAGCACTTATAATTACACGCTAACACACATTCCCATTCAACTATCATTTCTTTTCCCTTAGTAATTTTTTATAGTTATCAGTCATACATCTACAAGGGTAGCCGCTACAAAAGGCATCCTTCACTTCCAACCCTCTATCCTTTATATTGCCACCCTCATATGGATAACCACAAGACGTTGTTATCTCACCAAACTTGTCTATACTCAATGCTGATATCCGACATATAGTGTAGTATTGTTTTGATATATTTAACAAATCCATTTCTCTACTTTCCACTACACCCATCTTCCTATCACCCATCACATTAAACTCTTCCTCATCGTCATATATAGAATCACTTATCATCTGGTGGTACTCAGGTGCATCGAACAAAGTGAATATGTTATTCTCACCTTTCCTAATATACGATACCCTGAAAGACACACCAACAGACTTTAACCAAAGATAATCGTTATACACTTGAATCAGATCGTCATCGTCACATAAGAGCAAATCAACAACAATAAAGTCCTTCATCAACAGTATATTAGTTTTCACATAATCCCTGTTGGATATCTTATGCCACGACACAACGACCTTAAATCGATCATTCGTTTTCTGGTAATCTAAGACCTTTCTAATATTATTAGAATCAGGGTCAAAATTCAGATTACTGAACAACTCTAAACCAATACCATGAGGGGTCACACGTTCAATAAATTCTAGAGAATCATCGACCACCATCAGTGGTTCGCCACCCAACATAGAAACGCATATACGGTATGACGGGTTATCGTCCTGTAGTTTAAGTAGAGCATCAGCCGTTGCAACCAACACGTCACGGTCTACCTCCACTTTGTTATCCAACATTGTACCGACACAACAATAAGGACATCTATTATTACACGCCCATGTCATCCAGTATGAGATCAAGATCAAATTCTCATTATGTTTGTTGAACTCTATCATCTCTCTCCTTGTGTATCTTCATCAGACCATCACAACTACAAAACTCATGTGAACATATTCTGGGTTTGACCTCTGTTATATCTCTGAAATAGTTCTTCGGTATCTCAAAGTTGTGGGGATGGAAACACTGGTCCGTGATCAACCCTTTATAGTTTATCTCGAAATTGTTATGCCAACACTTCCAACCTTTGAATCGATTGTGACCTTTATCAAATATTTCATAGTCGCTGAAAACGAACTCCTTATCCTCGCTGGTGAATATAAACTCCTTGACCCTCTGACCCTCTAGGAACTTGAAATAGTCATAGAACGACTCACCGTATTCAACGTCATGATTAAACCCGCCATAGATGAAGTGAGGGTGTAGAATGGTATATTCCAGTTGGTTCAACCTCTCATATCTCTCCTTGGTCTGTGTCCAATACTTCTCATCAGGGTGAAGCATTAAGTTGATCTTAGTGCGATACCCTTTACTGTGCATCAACTCTATGTTACGGTAGAGGTTTTCAAACTCTTCATCCCCTGTGAACTCCGGGTGAATGCTCCATAACATGAAAATTCTACCATCAGTATCTTTGTGTTGTTGGAAGAACTCTGGGTGTTTGACACCGTTGGTTGTGATATACAATCGTGACCTGTCATGGGTCAACACCTTCTCATTGATCAGGTCTAATAGTTCAAAGTATCTATGGTGCATCGTAGGCTCACCACCCAACAATCCAAGAAAGACGGGTAAGGAACTCTTACTCAACTCATCAACAACTTTCAACTGGTTCTTCCAGATTCCGGGTCTACCCCAATCCTTCCCGTATTGTTTACGGGCATAGCAATATGAACACTTATATTGACACATTGTTGTGATATCCCAATGGACGTACAACCTCTGTGTTTCGTGTTCTACTCCTTGTGATTCAATGAAATCCATCTGTCATCCTTACACAACATCTTAAAACTGATATTGTCGCCACCATCAGTGGTCTGTCTGTAGAGAAATTTTGGTATCGTCTTAAACGAACCATGTAATTTCTTGAATATAACGAAATCATTCTGTAAGTGGTTGTCGCTGGGAAAATCGTTGATATCAAGGCATTCCTTCTTAAAGCATATTTGACCAAACTGATAGTTATGGTCATCATACTCATCAAGAAAATCTTCCTTTGTTCCTCTCTTGTTGGTGTAGTCAAAGAATGATATAAAACTGACATCCCATTCATGAGGTATGTAGTTGAAATATAAGATATCCTCTGTGTGTTGTGAAACCTCAAAGAAGAAATCCTTACCCATCACATCATCGTCCTCTAGGAAATACACATACTCATTTGAGGCTTTCTCAAACAACAACTGATACAACACGCTGATATTAGATGAGGAACTATAGTAATACCGTGTCATCTTAGGATACACCTCAGTGATATCTCGACTATCATTATTCACCAGTATTTCAAGGTTAACATTGAAATGTTTGTATGCCGTTATCACAGACTCTATACACCGTTTGAATAGGTCTGGTCTATTATGAGTTAATATTAATACACTAATCTTCATAGAAATCCTTTCTGTAATGGTTTGCGTTACGAATCCTCTCACCCTCTATAGGGTAAACCTCTTGACCACTTATATCATTCTCCAACCCATCACAGATAAAGAAATACTTGCAATCCATACACTTACGTTGTTTGGTGTAACTACGAATCCTATCCTTGGCGGCAGCATCAAACAAACAATCCAATTCTCTCCCAACATACACATCAGGGGTCAGGTTATCGTTGTAGACAGCCATATTCCAATCATACACATCATAGATATGTTGGTATACATCACAGACGTGTTGCTCGTACCCGACCATATAACAATAGGGGATATACCGAACATTCACATACTTGACATCCAATCGATCTATCGCCTGTTTAATTTCCACAGCGATTATTGAATACGAAACAAATCGACCTGTGACATCAGCCTCACCAAAGGCATTCAAGGTAAGGAAGTTCACCTCCACACAATCAAAACTATGTATCAGGTTTACATAACTATCCTTTAGATGTGTATAGTTGTGTTTACCTACTACACAATTAATACGAACTCTGATACCTAACTCGTTGGCATTCTTGATCGATTCCATAATC
>Ga0136555_1001080_pt1 | contig 10078 bp, 12 predicted proteins | sample AntRauTorckE5432_FD_104927 | JGI IMG/M metagenome (GOLD analysis project Ga0136555, IMG submission 104927) | Saline lake microbial communities from Rauer Islands, Antarctica - Metagenome Torckler E5 #432 | ecosystem: Environmental > Aquatic > Non-marine Saline and Alkaline > Saline | place...
ATGAGTACAGAAGACGCAATGTTCGCCATGGCAGATGCCTTATTAGGCGTAATGAGTGAGCACGGTAGTATTGACAGATACATGGATGATAAGGTTTTCATTGAATGTATGGTGGCTTGTAAAAAATTAAACAGTAAACGTTACGTAAAAGATATAATTATATATCTATAAGGAGACATTATGAGTATAGTTGAAGACGCCATGAAGGCAGCGAACATAGAATACGCTGTAAAGGGTGATAAGAGTGAGGAAAAGGCTGAGGCACCCTCTGACACGCTTGTGGCAAATAAAGGCCGTATCGTTGCAGAGAAGGCTAAGGAAATTGATGAGGAGACAAAGGGTAAGCTTGCTCAGTATAACTCAGATAGATGGTTGAAGGAAGAGAAGGACGATCTTAAGGACAGTCTGGCTGATATGCTAAAGATCGTGGAGACTATTGAGATTAACTGTAAGAAAGCTGATCCAATGAATGTTCTGGTAGCACTGAAGATGATATCAGAGGTTGCTAATAATATGAGTAAGCTGGCTATCCCTTACGCGAATAATCAGTATGTCACAGGCAACTTTGACACAGGAGTTCTGGGTGCTAAGATAGGAAAATATACACTGCGGGCAAAATGGTTATACACAAGAGAGCTTCAGGAACAGATGCTTGTTATAGCAGCCAAGCAGCAGGTTGAGCAGAAGAGCGGCCAGGCCATAGATGACTCACCACCTGTTGATGTATCAAAATCTAAATTATTCACTGTAAGCTTGAAAAAGTAAAAGCATGCGTTATACTTCAGTACTAACGTACTGAACGAGATGAAATTTAAAATAGGAGGAATGATGGATTTTGTGGATCTTATAAGGAAGATCTTCGGAGCACGGGAAGAAAAGGACAGAACACCTCTCTTCATGTTCTGCGGAGAAGAAATGATGCTGGTGACAGACAAAACGCTTGCCGTTTATCTGAGAGATCCTCATATATCCGGAGGCATGCAGCAGGTCCCTGTACCCCTCAATATGACAGAGGTGGATACCTTTGACCCGTTCCTCAGGTATTTCCTGGATCCGGAGGGTGATGAGGTTGAAGGGGTAGTAGCCTTAGAGGATGCCCCTGACGTGATAGATAGGATATTTAACACGATGTCTGATATAAGAAAAGACATAATATCTGATGTCCAGAAGGTTCCGGATAAAATAAAGAGCGCGGTGCTGTCTAATAAGGATTTTAAACTGACACCTTCCGATAAACCGGGAGCTGTTACTATATTATCCAGTACAGCAAAGACACCGGCTCTTGTAGATAATTTTTATATGGGCCCTTCGGTAACACATGGGGCCAACGCAATCAGCACAAGAATACCGCTGAATATGTTCCGTAAGGAAGAGCATACAATGCTATATTGTGCTATAAGAAGGGCTATAAATATATCCTTCACATCGGGAGGAGAGGAGTTCGGAGCGCTGATACCACTGCGTTTTGATATAAAACTCCAGCCAATACAAAAACCTAAAACAGAACAGGGAGCAGAAATGACTAAAGCAGAAGAAGAAGAACAAGTAAAGAATATACTCGCACAGGCCAGCAAACCTATTCAGGCACCGCCGGCAGGTGTCCAGACCGAGATAGCAGCACAGGCGCACGTGCCTACTGGATCTCAGGACAACCCACCACCTATACTCAGCGAGGATATTAAAACATCCAACGCTAAGACAACTATGGAGAACGCGAAAGCGGCAGCTGCATCTAAAGTTCCTGAGGATACAGGCGCTTTCCAGATTATAAATGGACAGCCTACTCAGAAGATAGAAGCTACTCCCGGTACACAGAAAACAGAAGAAGTGGCACCACCGGTGTTTCCACCAAAGATAGACGCGCCTAAGGCAGAGGACATCGAGCTTCCTGCTACAGAAGAGAACGCAGGAGATGAAACCCCTGAAGAGCTCAGCGAACCTAAAGCTCCGGAAACAGACGAAGACAGACTCTTCCTTATGATGGAAGAATTCGAGTCAGGTAAGATATCTGCCATGCGGAATGAGCTTATCTTCCTGGAACGTTTGGTCAAGCTTCAGGCTAAACTCCTGAAGAAGGGCGCAGGATCTGCTAAGCTGAAGGAAGAGAATGCCGTTCTTAAGAAAGAGAACGCTGAGATGAAGAAGCAGGCAGCAAGCATTGAGAAAGCCAAAGCAGCTATGGCAGCAGCTTTAGCATAAATAGTGTATAAAGTCGCTTGACACTACTATATACTGTGGTATTATACCACAGCGACTTTGAAATAAACCGCCGTTCCGGGAATCACCTTCTCCGTCGCGGCGGTTTCTTTTTGTCCCTATCGTCTAGAGGCCTAGGACACCGGGTTTTCATCCCGGCAACAGGGGTTCGAAACCCCTTGGGGATACCATTTCTAAAAGGAGGGCATTATGCCTACATCAAGAGGAAGCCATCTCAGTTATCTGACCCAGCTGATCCTGGAAATAAAACCAAAATCCATCCTTGATGTCGGGGTAGGATTTGGTTCCAAAGGAATGCTGTTCAGAGAGTACACTGATATATGGGATGGTAATTATAAAAAAGAAGAGTGGAAGACAATTATTGACGGTATAGAAATCTTCCCGGACTATGTATCAGATCTACAGAAAAGTATTTATAACAAAATACATATAGGAAACGCTCTGGCCATATTACCTACGTTGGGTAACTATGACGTTATTTATGCAGGGGACGTCCTCGAGCACTTTAACGAGAAACAAGGCAGGGAGTTCATAGAGCTTCTTAAAGAACACAGCCCCCATGTTATTATAACTACACCTGTAAAGGTATCCGACCAGGGTTCTGTGTTCGGTAACGAATACGAGACACACAGGAGTCAATGGGGTAAGGAAAGTTTTCCGGAAGCGGATATAGTTTCTTTCGGTAATATTTTTGTTATACAGATAATAAAACGGGGTACACAGAAATACTACTGTGACGGTATGAAATTTTACGGAGATAAACTGCCGTTCGATAAATATACCAGTATCAAAGCTAGGACATTTTTCCTGGGACTTTATTTTATACAGGATTATGTCGCGTTTTATAAACACGAGGGAGAGAGGGTAGTATTCTGGAATGGATCTGATGTATCGAGATTACTCAGAAATCCTGCATGGCTCAATTACATACAACAGGGACAACCAGCTACACATTACTGTCATAATAAGCAGTTGCAGGACGAACTGCTTATTGTGGGAATACACGCAGAAATAATGCCTGTGTTCTTTGGTTATAAAGAAGATTACCTACCGTGCCTGCCAGCAGAGTCACCAGCGCCTGTTAAATGTTTTATGGGAGCGCATCCTGGAAGAGAAGAGGAATACGGAGTCCCTGTCGTTTTAAATATCGCTGATAAGATGCCTGAAGCAGAGTTCCACATCTATGGAGTGGAATCTAAAAAGCAGTTCAGCAATGTTATTTTCCATGGACAGGTACCGGAAGAGCAGATGGATGAAGATATGAAAGAATACCATGTATGCCTTCGATTGAATCACCACGACGGGTTGTCACAGATAGTATGCAAGAGTATCCTTATGGGTATCCCCCAGATACTGAGCAGAGACGAGGCCGACATAATTAAAAGTATCCGTGACATACAGTTAACAGGAGCCTACACAGGAGCTGATATATCTATTGATGAAATATTGGATCTTAGTGAGCTTAAAAGGAGAATGGAAGTATGAAGTTAGGTGCATACATGATCGTAAAAAATGAAGAGAAGTGTCTGGATTCCTGTCTGTCCTCCCTGAAAGGGCTGGATGAGATTGTGATACTGGACACAGGTTCGGTGGATAAAACAGCTGACGTTGCCGGGAAATACCCGTGTACCTATATTCCTGATACATATGCGTGGCAGGATGATTTTGCCCACGCCAGGAATGCAAGTATGGAGTACTCCACATCAGACTGGCTCATTGTTATAGATGCTGATGAGATATTCAAAGGTGACTTAGATAAGATACGTGATACGATCAGTAAGAATCCGGAATTAACTTCTTATAAAGTACCTACTATATCCATAAGAACAAAGGATGAGCATTTATCTGTACGTCTCCATAAAAGGGATAAGAATATCAAATGGCACGCACCGGCGCATAATTATTTAAGCGTAAAAGGGGATGTGGTTATGGATGATATGCAGATCCATTATGGGTACAGTCCGGCACATGCTACGGATCCTGACAGAACTCTGAGAATATTGAGTAAGTATGTTAATAGTAACCCTGCGTGTATAAGAGAAAAATATTATCTAGCCAGGGAATATTTCTACAGAGGCAACTATAGAGTAGCATCTTCTTATTGGGAGTGGTATCTGGAGACTTCCACAAAAGGACCCGAGATAGCTGATACATGGCTTTATCTAGCCCGTTGCTATTCTTATTCAGGTAAAGCGGATAAAGCTAAGGACAGCTGTCTGCAGGCTATAAAGATGAACGGTAACTTCAGGGAGGCCTGGAGGTTCCTGGCTTCTATGTCCGGACCTGGTAATAAGAAAAGGTTCAATGAAATTGCAGACACCGCGAGTAATGAGGGTCTTCTGTTTGTAAGAGGAAAGTAAAGGAGTATAATATGCTAAAAATAAAAAGAGCTATAGGTGATGCTATACGCATAGGGCATAGGCCGGATTCTATGATGAGAGAAGGGATATTACGGATAACGTCAGATAATAATATTCTCGACGCTGACGCTGAAGATGACGAGATCATACAGAATATCATAGAGCAGGTTATGGGACTTGATGTGGTGGTAAAAGAGCTCAACAGAGTATCCCGACCACCCAGGCCTGATGATGAGTATATAGAGCTGCTGAGGCAGATAAACGGTATGGAGAAGCTGGAGGATTTTATAAATCTTGTGGTACTTGCCCGTACTGAATTGGATAAGATAAACGACGGAGTGTAGCGCAGTCTGGCTAGCGCATCTGCTTTGGGAGCAGAGGGTCGCAGGTTCGAATCCTGCCACTCCGACCATTTTTCTAGACGTACCCGGGAACGCCGTATACTGGGATACGTTATACTAACACGGCAGACTCGGAGGTAGAACCCGATGAAAGAGAAGATCAAAGAAGCAGTGAAAGCTCTGGCCGCGAAAGCTAAAGGAGCACCGAGCAGTCTGGAAGCTATGCAGTTTTCACAGGCTGTTTCCAACCTCGTCAACTCATTGATGGCTATCGAGAACAACGAGAGAAACGAATAATAGTTTTTGATCACCAAGCGGATGTCACTATGGGCGAAGCCCAGAAGACTTGGCAAGTAAGACAGCATCCGAAAGCCGAAACGCGGTTAGCAACCACGGTGATCATTTCCCGGTTTTAACACAGTAGTGGCTGAGTGGTTTAAGGCGACCGGGCAACCGGTGAGGGGCAGTTCGATTCAGTAAAGCCGTATGGTACGGGGGCTGTGCAAGCAGTCACCCCTTCGCAGGTTCAAATCCTGTCTACTGTGTTTTTAGTATTTTAAACTGTATTATGCAGTTATTATTTACCCAGGTTACGTAACCTGGGTTTTTTTATTTAAAGGAGAAAATATGAATGCTTACGAAGTACAGATAAAAGAAGAGCAGCTTAGAAAAGCTATACTACATAAAACAAATAGTAAGAAGCAGCCTATGAAAATTAAATGGGCTAAAGAGTGCCTTTCTATAGCAAAGGAGCTTATCCCTATATGGGAGATTTATGAGGATATAGAATATTAAATAGGAGAAAATTATGGCAGCATATACATGCAAGCACTGCGGTGCGTCAAACAACATGCACCAACGGTGCAGTCAGACCTGCTCTTGTGGCCGGCCTGTAACAGACAACATTATGTTGATCAGGCAGAATTTAAAAGACCTGCCTGCGGATTTTGTAGATTTGAGAAATAGGTATGGAGGTATGTGTTACTATGAGCGTCAGGTGTTCTTAAACGGTAATGACTATAAGTGGGAAGGCCACGATGTGTTCGCAGACAAGGAAGGGATAATGTATATCCTGGGTGGCTATGAGATAAAGACCACAGCGGCAGACGTATATGATTTCCAGATGAAGAGTTATCTATATGACAGCCTGGCCCAGCTCGAGCCAGAGTCAACACTGGACGAAGCTTTAGCTGTTGTTATGAAGCACAGTAAAGGAAAGCTTAACCCTAAGAAGGCAATGGAGGAGCTGATTTATATAGCTAAATACAGCGTGTGCAATGGTAGCGAGGGAGGAGTATGAGAGACAGAGTAAATAAACAATGGGATGACTTCCCCCTGGACTCTGACGAGGAGTATTTATTCCTGTGCTGGTATGAGGAAGCGGAGTCGATGGGTCTGGTAGGTAATTTGATGCGACAACCGGAGTTCTCTTTATCACCACGGCAGACCAGAGAGGTAAAAGCACCCACAAAAACTAACCCTGATAAAACGAAGGAGAAGTTCCTGCTCCATCCCCATTCATACAAGGCTGACTTCTCATTTGAGGTAGTTCTGCATAATGATAAGGATGGTAACCTGACACCGATAATAAACTCGTTAGGGAGTAAGAGGCCGGATGATCTTATTCATCAGGATATCCAGGGAAGGAATATCTGTGTGGTAGATGTTAAAGGAGGCTTTGCGGGACACCAGAGCAGGAATAGCTCAGACGTTACTTTTGCCAATAATCAGAAGTGGGTTTACGACAAGTATAAGATCTATGTTAACAAGGTTGTGATAGCGGCAAAGAAAGGATTGTTCAAAAATTTCTGGGCACCTGACGCAGCGTTCACAACAATTAAAGGAAACCCGTCTACAGTTTACAGGGCGTGCTGCAGGTGCGCCGACGTGAGGAAATATATAACAAATGAAATATGGAGGTAATTATGCCGAGACCAGGACAATACAGAGAAATACTCGTACCGGGGCTTGAGAAGCTGAAAGAGTACGACATGGCCAAAGCCGTAGAGAAGCAGGAAATAAAACTGGCTGTAGCTAATTCGATAAGAGGACCAGTGCAGACTAGGAGAAATCTTACAGAGCTGTTTGCTGATGCTATGGAATTCATGAGAGAGGACTCTCCTGAGTTAGTAAAGTATTATAAAACAGGGCTTAATACAGGGACTATAGTACCGGTAGTTAACAACTGCGCTGAGATAAATGCCCGTATAGCAGACAGGGTATACGCCCCTGGACAATTGTTCTTTACAAGCTGAGGAGGTAATATGAGAATATGGATGTTTGATAGAACGCAACGTGAGCTCAGGCCGTTTGTGTGTCGTATAAGTAATCTGGGAGGAAGGGATTATATAGTGTGGGGGCGTTTCCGTATAAGACTCCTTGCTCTTGAAAAAGCACATCATGTGTTTGAAGATCAATACGAGATTACGGAAGTAAATGCGTCACTGAGATCCCGAAACAATATTTACGCAACTGTTTGTAAAACAAAGACTGAGACTGAAGATCATTTAGTAGCTATGCACATTATATTACCGAATAATTTTAAAGGTAAATGTATTCGGGCTACTAACGGAAGGAGAGTGTTTTATGATTATAGTAAGAAAGGGAGCTCACCGAATGGTTATTTCTCAGTCATGGCACTGGTGCATATCCCCAACAGTGAGATTGTGACAATAGATGACTGGGATCATGGACAGTACCAGGAAATAGTTATGAGCAATCATAAGGGTAGCATATTGTATAACAATTTAAAAATCGGAGAAGAGAGTAATGGGTAAAATATTTTTTATATCAGATTCCCATATGGGGTATCTGATATATGCTAACAGGCCTAGAATAAACAGGGACACATATAGAGCCCTGTTATCAGTGGCTAATTATATAGCAGAAGACCCTGAAGAAGAGAAAGCAGTAATATTCTGCGGAGATAATCTGGACAGCAAATCACCGTGCCCTTCCGATATCCAGGCGCTTAAAGCGGCTATAAAGGTTTTAACGGACGCAGATATACCTGTGTTCGGTATTGAGGGTAATCATGATAAAGTAGCTGCAAGAAAGATGGCAGGGGAAGATGATCCAGAGGATCTCAGCGCACCCTATGGTGACTGTAAATGGATTGATCTTGTCGATGGTATGAATTCCATCAATAAACAGACAGTTACAATTAAATCGAAAAAGAATGATAAGACTGTAAGTATACACGGTCTTGATTATGTCCAGGGTAAGCAGATATACGAAGAGCTGGATAAAATACCGGAGTGTGATATTCTGGTAATGCACCAGCCTTTTATGCATGTATCCCCTTTCGAGGCGCACGCATTGGAAGTGGAAGGCGTACCGGAATGCGTACATAAAGCTGTAGTTTTCGGTCATGTGCATATAGCTGACAAGAGGCAGACATCAAATAATGTATGGGTTGTATCACCGGGCGCTACACACGCGCAGAAATTAACACATCCCCACGGCACGTTCGCTGTGTACGACATAGATACAGAACTTTTTGAGTTTATACAGACACCTGTGCATAGAGATATGTTCAGGTTTGTGTGTGATACTGAAGATAATATGGTATCTGTGGAGGAATGTCTAGAGGAGTATGCCTCGGAAGATGATAAGGTAAAACCTATCGTAGGCATAAAATACAAAGAGGATCTGGGAGGGCTGGTAGCGCGTATAGAAGATAAATATACAGATACCGCTCACATATTCCCCCATATTGTACGTAATGTAACAGATCAGGTAACTGCTGAAGAAGTAGTAGATTTATCCCCTAAGGAGATATTGGATAAACTATTTCTTAATCTGGGATTTGATAAAGACGGGGATGACCAGGATCTATATGAGCAGGCGCTCAGTATGATAGAGGGACATCCGGAAAAAGTGTTTGAATATATCGCTAAACTGGAGGACAAGCGTAATGAGATTAATAAAATTAGTACTGCATAATTACTGCCAGTATGAGGACTTCACTGTTGTTTTTGAAGATGGTGTAAATGTTTTGAGAGGCAGGAACGGCAAAGGTAAATCAAATCTTATGAATGCTGTGTTCTACTGTCTTTCCGGCGACTCGTTCATAAAGAACAAGACCAGATCAGGAATGTTGAAATGGGGGTGTAAAAAGGGTTTCGCAGAGCTCCACTTCAAAATGCATGGAGGAGTTTATATAATAAACAGATCCTTGCATTCCTCTGCTGTTAAACTGGAGAGGCCATCAGGAGATGACATAACAAAAAGCTCGGAGGCGTCCGCTTTTATAAGAGAGCTCATAAAAGCTGATTCAGATGTTCTCAAGCTGAGTAGTTTTATGCCACAGGCAGGTGCCAATGAATTAGTATTCGGAACACCTACCGAACGTCAGACAGCTTTCAGCAGACTATTTCGTCTTATTCATCTGGAGTCACACAGAACAGCACTACAGAAGGAATTTAATAAGATTCCTGTTTATAACGATGTTTCTGATATAATAACCACGCTTGTTAGCGAGCTGGCTATCCTGAAAGCTTCTTTGGAAGAACTGGACAAAGACAAGACCTCTGAGTATCTGAAAAATAATAAGGATAAGTATCAGAGTATGTACGACACCAGAAACTGTCTATATAAAGAGACTGAATATAAAGAAGTTCATAGCGATTTGATAAATAAGAAAGATCTGGTTAATATTTCTATTAATAAGATCATTGCTGATATCAGCGCTATAGACGATCCGGTTATTCTGACATCCGCTGAAACAGAAATGTATCGCGGGTATAAGGAGTTTGAACAGGTATGTGTAGCGATGCTCGCTGCTAAAGAGAAAGTAGATAAACCTATGTTAGCAGAAGAGGTAACTGATGCTCAGGTAGCGGACGCTCAGGATAGCTTCAACAGAAGTTGCCAGCTTTATAATGAGACTGAAAAGAAGCTGGATTTGTGGCAGTCCGGGAAATGCGGAGAGTGTGGCACTGATTTTAAGCACACGCCAGAAGAGATAAAAGCTCTGGATAGTGAGTTGCTTAAAATAAATAACGAAGGTGTCAGGCTAAGCAATGAGTTGGTAGCTCTAAGGGCTTATAAGACGACGTTCGATAAAGCTAAGATGATAAACGATCAAGATAAAGAAGCGTTTGCTACTCTGCAGAAGCAGGTTGTTGAAAAGTCGTATATATACGACAATTACAATGA
>Ga0136555_1001081_pt1 | contig 10077 bp, 23 predicted proteins | sample AntRauTorckE5432_FD_104927 | JGI IMG/M metagenome (GOLD analysis project Ga0136555, IMG submission 104927) | Saline lake microbial communities from Rauer Islands, Antarctica - Metagenome Torckler E5 #432 | ecosystem: Environmental > Aquatic > Non-marine Saline and Alkaline > Saline | place...
GAGTAAGCCGCTCAGTGTTCTATCTGCGACCTTGATGCCTCGTCAGCTGACGAGTTGTACAGGCACTCGATGCTTGATCACCAAAGGGTTGGTCAACGTGTTGAACACTGAGAGATGGAGGTTCAAGCCCTTCGTACCCCGTCATTTAGATAGAAAATGGGATCATAGCTCAGTTGGTAGAGCACCGGACTTTTAATCCGATGGTCCTCGGTTCGAACCCGAGTGGTCCCACCATTTTAAGATAAGTGCAAAAGCATGCTGCAGATGATACAATAGTCATGTCAAACACTAAAGAGGAAAGAACATGCCGCCTGCTGCAAACATCGATGGCATACAACACTTTATCAGAGAGATGTTCGAAGATCTGGACGTAGCAAGCCGGGTCGAAAAACCAAAAGTAACACATAATCGGTCGTCAATTAATTTTTGTGTGCCCTATCTCACCTTGATGGATCTGGACAAGATTCGCGGCGAGATCACACGAACGATTCCCGATCATACTTGTTCCATTCTCATTGATTCGTGTGTAACATCTGTACACAAGTCTGCCGTCGTTGTTACTGTAAGTGTGGTCCCAAGTACTCGCAGAGGTTTTTCTATTGACTGAGCTGTTGGTTATTGCAAACGAAAAGCAGAAGCGGCGACACACTCACTGGCAGCACGAAACAGTTCCTCTGATCGACGTCATCATCGACCTGGTCATTTTCTTCAAGTCACTCGTCACAGACGGATCAAAGTAAAGAATGCAAGAAGTAGACTACCCGCTACTCACTGAGATGGACGAATTCTACGTCGGTGTGCGACCTGGCAAGGATGGTCGACCTGACCACATGTTCGGGTACTTCAAGCACGTGATGTCAATCTGGGTCAACCAGAAAACCACACCCATTCAGCGAGTTCGGCTAGTTCCGGTGTCCACGGTCGAAGAGGCTGACGCATTCTCATGGGAGACAAAGAATTCTGATGGTGTCGTACGATGGGGGATGACGCACAATTCTCTTCAACTCTTTGACATGTGCTTTCCATACGGATACAAGGCGTCAGAGGAGAACAACCGTGGCAAGATGATTCCGATGCGAGTTGAGGTTCTTGAAGAGTATCCATTCGAGTGAGTAGTGCAAACTTGTGCAGCAAGTGGTATAATACATAAGAACCAAGAAGATACCAATGCGTAACCTACAGGCAACCAATCACGACTTCGACGCGGCCTTCGACAAGATGGAGACGTACTTTGCTACGATTGACGCAGTCTGCGAGTTCGGAAGCATTATCAAGAGACAAGGTGCTTCCGAATTCACGGTGAACGTGACATCCTTTAACAGTCATGTCTTTACACAGTGTTGCTACATCCTGTCCGAAATTCTAAGCGTTGATGACCTCGATGCCATCACGTTCGAAGTTATCCCTCTGCGTGAACAAGGTATCGACATGATGAAGGTAACCTTCACGATCTGCCTCTGAGATGGCCTCAGTAAAGCCACATCTGACAAGTAGTGCAAATTTCTGCTGCAGATGATAAAATGGTATTACAAGGAAGGAAATACAAATGAGCTACAAGCGACATGAACATGAGAACAAGGACTTCCCCAAGGGAGCTCGCGTCAAATACGGAACAAAGACTTTCGTATCGCGAGGCTGGAACTATCTCGACGCTCTGGTCGTCGAAGATGATGTGAACGAAGAGAAAAACAGGTACCTTCCACTTAATTTCGTCAAGGCAGACAAGGAGGCAAAATGAACCTCAAAGATCTCACTGATGACTTCTACTCGGTCATCGACGTCGAAGGTAAAGTATGGCATTGGTCACGGGGCCAGCCATGGGTTGCAATTCCGAAGTCAGTCTACTATAGGGATCGCGTAGCTGAACTCAAGGACACCCACGAAGTTCGTCAAAGAGTTCGTCAAAGAGTGTTCAATGCAGAGCCAGATAAGTGGACTGGGAACATCTGGAATGTTCCGACTAACATCGTTGATCAAACAATCACTGATCAAGTCGACGAAGAGTTCAAGGCTATCCCAGACAATTCTGTGAAGATCACAGTTTTCACAGAATGCAAATCAGATGCGGGACCGTCGCGAATCGCTTTCTGGGTTAGCGAGGCAGAATTCAAGGTTAGCTAAATGCAAATTTGAGCTGCAGATGATATAATGATCATGTTAGGAAATACTGATTCAAACATGCAGGAGCTCAAATGAATAAGCCTGATTATCGTGGTCGTTTTTTCGGTCAGTCAACCTATACCGAGGCCAAGGTTGCAACGGGACAGAAGGTGCTCATCGATAAGTTCAACGAGGAGACCGGAGAGCACGAGAAGTTCATGATGAAGGTGATGGCCAAGTCGGGCCGTTGCCAGTGGACATGGGATGGCGACGACTGGATCCCGCAGTCTGCATTCGATGCAAAGTTCACACGGAAGAAAGAGTTCGTCCCGCTCAAGCCCGGAGAGCTCCGTCGTCGGGTCCAGGCTAAGTTGAACCGGAAATAACGGGCAAGTGCAAATTTGAGCTACGGATGATATAATACTTAAGTAGAGAAGGAATCAACCTACTCTCACCACACAGGACATCATCAAACATGCAAAACATGCAAAACAGACCCAGCAACCACGGTGTCATCAACAACGTCGAGTTCTTCGCGTTGTCCATCATCGACAAGCCACTCCAATCAGGTGCATATCACCGCGAGCGGGTTTTGCGGAGCCTCGGAGTCGACTACGATAGTTACAAGCATCGTGGATGGTATGTGGTTTACTTTCGGTTCGTATCCGCGTGGTACAAGAGAGACACCGACGGCTTTAGAGCACGAGTCAAGTACGCTGGGTATTACTGGAAGTCCAACCGCAAGGCCCGCACCGGAGCACACTCCTTCGTCATCACGCCTCATGGACTCCTGCTGGCAAAGCAAGCCAACAAGAAGTTGAAGGCAGCGGGACTCACCTTTCAGGACCTCCTCAACCGCGGGATCCAAAAGTAAGCAACTGGTGTAAAAGTTAGTCCTAAGTGATATAATAACATTAGGGAGGAGGTAGGAATCAACCTACCTCCTCCACTGGAGGCACACAAGCATGACTCTTCTCGCTCCCGCCACTGACCGCGACATTGCAATCTCAGTCCTCTCGGACACCTTCAAGGAGATCAATGGTTGGCGGCCTCGCGGCATGTACGATCTCGACAACATGACGCTGGAGGATATCTACGCTGAGACGGACAGCCTGCACAATGCTAAGGCAGAGCGTCAGCTTGCAAAGGAGCGCCAGAAGGCTGCAATCGCAGCGCGTGAGAAAGCAGCACTTGAAGCCACTCCGCTAACTTACAACCCTTTTGCAAGCATCCTTCAGAAGTAATTTCATAGGCAAGTGCAAAAAACTTGCAGCCGTGGTAAAATAACATTAGGAAGGAGGAAGGAATTAGCCTACCTCCAACCAGTCAAAACAAATGAGGTACTCATTATGAACGTCATCGTCGCACTCACCTTCTTCTCCTTCACCACCACCAACGACGTCAAGGTCACGGCCTCTGCATGCCAGGGCAACGTGCGCTCTGTCGTAGAGACTGAGGACGGCAGCCTTGAGAAGGTTCTCGTCGGCAACGACTACGTCAAGAACACCAAGGTGGAAGTCCCCGCCGGAACTCGGTTCGAGGTCATCGCTGAGTTCGACCGGCCTGATATCTACGTTGTCCTCTTCAACCTCGAGGGCCACGAGAACGCGACTGGCAACACGCTCCGTGTCTTCCTCCGCAAGAACAGCTTCGAGAAGCTCATGGCTGACCAGGACGCTGAGAAGGTCCAGTCCGCTGCAGAGAAGGCCGTGATCGATGCGGCTGAGAATGAGGCCAAGGCGACTGCCAAGGCTGCAAAGGTCGCAGAGAAGGAGGCTGCTGCAAATGCAGCCAAGGACGCAAAGGCCGCATCGCGCGCTTCTGCAACTGCTGACGTCGTGACTGAGGCTGAGGACGATGCAGGCGACGAGGCGCATCAGGCTGAGGTTGCAGCTCTGCTCAATGAGCTCGACGAACTGAATGATGCCTCGAACATTGATGAGAGTGACGCAGTCGCAGCGTAATTCTCAGATTGGTTAGAGAACGTGGCGGTATGCATTGCATACCGCCACGCACTTGTCTTTGGACAGAGAATAGCTTTAGAAGTGCGGAGATAACATGCGACTCAAGATGAATGAGCCAGAGATTCTAACAACGCTTGCTGTGTGCCTGGATTGGCAGCGTCATCGTAATGCTACCATCTGCTACGATTCGGATCAGAATGGTCAAATAATCTACGTCAAAATCGACGTGAAGACTTTTACGAAATCCGACTTCGACAAGATCGTGGATCTAGGAGGACTGAGTTTCATCTTTGATTTCGAGTGCACACCATCGACGACTGACGAGGACTTTGTGAGTGTTGTGCTGAAGGGGGATTACACTCTCATTCCTCACCGCTTCATGAGTTGGGAAAAACTTGAGAGTGTACTGTGATAGAGTGGAGAGAAGTCTTGATGTCGTCACTCATCGTGGCAGTAGTATGGGTGCTGTCGATTGGCCTGACCTGGTGTGTGATTGTGTTGATCAGCTAAATGCAGTGCAAATTTGTGCAGCACATGATAAAATACTATTAGAACCAAGGAAGGAAACAACATGGACATTCTGAAGTTTGCTAGCATCATTACAGGCATCATCATCATTACAGCAGTGACCTTCTCATGCTCAGTTTCCCAGCGTAATGGTCACCGAGATGAGACCGTTTCACAGCTCGAGAGCCAAGGTTACACGGATATTAACCTGGAGGCCAACTGGGGCATGTGGTGCCCTTATGATACCGTGAATGCATTCGGATTCACAGCAGTCTCAGTGTTTGAGAAGCAGGTCGAAGGCCAGGCGTGCTGTGAGTCGTGGCGAGGGTGTCACCTTCAGATCTGGTGATCGTCTGGTGCAAATTGCTGCAGCAGATGATATAATAGACAAGAACCAAGGAAGGAAACATCATGGCAATCAGCTTCGACCTCTACCGCGTCAACTTTACGTGTGGCAACGAATACAATGATGAAGATACTGCAGGACGCGAAGAGCGCATGTTCATGAAAGAGTTCGCTGCGCGCCAGTGTTTTGCAGACTTCCGCAAAACGATCGACGACGCAAAGGTAGACGACGACTGCAACGAAGATTGGTGGCACATTGAGATCGAGTTGTACACCTCAGACACCAACGGCGAGTACAAGACCGAAGGCTCGGGTGGCGAGTTCTACGTGGCATATAGTGAAAACCAAGGTGATGTCACTGAGGTCACTGATCGCGACAAGCGCAGGTAAGTGCAAAAATCTTCTGCACATGATAAAATACTATTAGAACCAAGGAAGGAATCATTATGTCAGTACCTATGTGGGTTAAAACTTCTCGCCAGATCGCCAGCGAGTTCTTCGGCGACCACTTCGGGGGTCGCTACGTCGTCAGCAACAATGAAGACAATAGGATTGAACTCGAATACGTGGAGACTTTAAGCTTGAACAACGTGGTGTCGAAGACGATCACGATGGACGCATTCGCTGCAGAAGCTATTAGCAGGCTCCTTTTGATTGCTGCATCCGAGGCTCGCGCTGAGGAAGCTAAGGAGAACGCCATGAACTCGACGAACGATGATCTCCATGCAACACCCTCTAGAAACAGGTTCTGAATGTACAAGTTACTCCTCAAAGACGACGACGACGACTACAGCAAGTGGCTGTTGTCATTGCCAGCAACCGACAGACGGACAGCCGAAATGGACATGTACAAGCCCGAGGAGTACCCAGCAGTCGTAGTTTGGTCCGTCTCTGACATCGCTGTCGCTTCATGGTTGCTGCTGTGGTTCATGTAGACCATGAGTACGTGTACGAAAACGACTTCAAGGACACGAAATAAAATTCAGAGGCATGTGCAAAAAGCGTCAGAATAGAGTATAATAACAAAGTAAGGAAGGAATCAACCAACCTTACATCCCAACCAGAAAGAGGTACCTCATATGACCAACGTCAACACTCTCGCTCTCACTGCTACCACCCGCGTCCGAACCTCTGAGGGCAACGCGTTCTTCTTCATTCCTGGAACCGAGACGGCCTTGACTGCTCACGAGGACTACTCGGGCAAGTGGCTTCATCTTCCGGAAGGCACGGAGATCAAGCTGTGTGCTGTCTACGAGAAGACTGATACCTACATGTGCGCCGTAACATTCCCGGCTCATGTCGACGACGAGGTTGGAGATCGTATCCCCTCGATGACCGTTGGCATGGTCTTCCGTCAGAAGACCTGGGACAAGCTCAACGCTGCCTGAGTGGCATGAGCACTCGGTGCTCGAGGGCGGCGCAAGCCGCCCTTTTTTTGTCGAACCAGCAGCCGGCAATCCATCTTGAAACCAGCAGGTCGAGATCAACCTATTTTTGGCTGCAGAAGATAGGATCTGCTCCCCATTGTGGCAAGCAATTTTGCTGCAGAAGCCTCTCCTGATTCATTTCAGAAGGTTAGATGATAGGAAACTCATCCGAAGGCTCGTAACAGCTCCAGAATCCAGGGCAGCGTGCTTCGAAAGGCATCACTATTATTGCCAGTGTTAAGTGCAAAAAACACGTGGGTAGAGTATAATACTATTACAAGGAAGGAAACATGAGCAACGAAACGACTTAAGACGCTCGCGCGAAGCTACTCAAGAAAGCACGGAAGCCCACGCGCGCCGAATTTCTCGAATCACTATATCTCGAAACGAGAAGAGAATACGGGCAAGGTTCTGGTGAGTACGCTGTAGGCAAGTCCTACGTCGAGGGTGACATGTACTTTGAACCCCTTGCGGCTATTTGTGGCTGAGGCGGTTGGCATGTGCAAAAACGTGCTGCAAGTGATACAATAGACAGGAACCAACAAGAGGTAACACATGAGCGACTTTCAACTTCGTAAAAGCAACCGGCTCACCCTGGTCACCATGAGCCTGCTCACGATGGTCACTGTCTTCATCCTCGTCACAGTCTCGTAAGGAGTCATCATGGAAGTTACAGGCATCAACGTAATCAGCCATCGTTTCAGAGGTAAGTCTTCAACCCTCGAAATCCTCGCCAAACTCACAGAAGAGACAGGCGAAGTCGCACAGGCAGTCCTCCTCGCATCCAGTGCAATCAACAAATCAGCCTCAGGCGACGCTACCAAGAGTCAGGCAAATCTGGATCACGATGTTCGAGAGGAAGCAGTCGATGTCATGCTCGTCGCACTCGACCTCTTCTTCCGTCATGGCGGCACCGAAGCACAACTAGGTGACCTGGTCTTCTACAAGTCCAAGAAGTGGCTCAAGAAGCTCAAGGAGGATTCTTGACAGTGACGTGAGTTTCCATTCATGTCAAGTGCAAAAAACGTCTGCAAGTAGTACAAAGAGATACAAAGTGTCTGTGTGGAACATATGTAGACTCGTGTTGCAACACAGGAGACACATCATGAAGATCAGGCAAGCTCATCTACAAAGAATCATCAGGGAAGAGTTAGAAAATATGTCAGAAGCAGGTTGGAATTCAACAGACGACACAGCGTCGTCATTTGCAGACAAGAAGCGAGCGCGAATCAAGGGCGTCATTCGTCAGGCACTAGCTGGCAAGGCATTCGGCCCAGGCGGCGAAGGTATGTCGTGGGCACTCGCAATGGAAGAGGCTGGTCTAGACGTTGAACGCCTTGTGCTTATCCTCGCAGGAGACATCGAACTCGACAGTAACTACAAGTAAGCACTGGTACAACCCACTTCAGCCCTGACTCAGCAATGCTGTGGTGGGGTTTTTTGTTTGACAGGTGCAAAAAGCGTGTGGGTAGAGTATAATAGACTTACAAGGAAGGAGGAAACATATGACCACTCAAGAGCTACCCGAAAGCTGGACCCTCACCACCGAGCACGAATTTAGTCGATTCATCACTTCTACCAGCGAGCGGAACTTGAAGATCTCGTGTGAAAAGAGTCGCGCCGGTGAGGTTGAGGTCGAGTGTGAGTACACATGGGGACACACGGGACAGAAGAGCAGCCTATATCACACTGTGCCTCATCGCGTTCTCGCCTTCATCTTGGAGCAGGCCGGTTGGGTATGCACGCCTCCTAAGTAAAACAGCAAGTGCAAAAAGCTGCTGTGAATGATATAATAACAGAGAGAGGAAGGAATCAACTTCCTCTCACAAAGAGGTGATTACATGGCTATTCTCAACCCTATCATTCTTGCTACTGATCGTGATGGCGAGCGTCGCTGGCTCAGGGTTTTTGTTAAGTCTCCTCACCACATGCCTCCACGCATTGACAAGTTTGAAAAGCATGGCGGTCGATGGCTGTGCGCGGGCGTCTTCTACGACAACTTTGAAGAGTTCGTCAAGCTCCACAGCGGTGAAGTAACTCAGACGGAGCGAATCTTTATGGATCCCGTCTCGGGCACATCGTCGCGCGTTGAGGAGTTCCCGCCTGAGACGCTTTACGAGTGGCTGTAGGCCGTTCTGCCGTCCAGTGTAAATTACCTCCACATGTAGCATAATACATAAGTAGAGAGGGAATCAACCTAACCTCTACAACCACTCAAGAAAGAGGTGAACGTGATTTACATTGTACTGGTCATTGATATCAACTACGGTGAAGTCTACGAGAAGTACCTTTTCCACACGAAGGAAGAGTCCACCAAAAAGTGGGAAGAGATGACAGACGATGAGAACGGACAAGATATGTGGTCCGGAAATGACCTTCGATTCCTTCACTATGCCATTGATACTACGACTCTCGACGAGACACACTTCGCCGAACGTCGTTGGGAAAAAATTGATGGTTGTTGGAATTGATTGAAAGAATCGTGCGGGGGTGGTGTAAATCACCCCCACCTATGGTATAATCGGATGGTTAGGAATAACCCAATCATTTAATACTACTACAAGTAAGGAATCATCATACACTACATCGGCTTTTGGATCATCATGTACATGCTCACCGGCGCGTGGCTCGTCAATCTCATCACCAGGCACGCAGCACATAAGAAGTCGGCATGGACACTGAGTACCGTCGACGTTGCTCTTAAAAATCATGGTATTTTGCGTGCAGTGGCTGCTAGTACTTTGACCCTTGGATACTGGATGTTCATGGTAGGTACAGCCTGAATTAATTTCAGATGCTAGTGCAAAAAGTTTCAGAATAGAGTATAATAACAAAGTAAGGAAGGAATCACCCTCACCCTTACGACCAATCAAGAAAGAGGTACCAATCATGACCAACGTTAACACCTTCACTCTCGCCGCTTCTACTCGTGCCCGCACCTCCGAGGGCAACGCCCTCTTCTTCATTCCTGGCACTGAGACCGCACTGAACGCTCACGAGGAGTTTGCTGGAAAGTGGGTTCACATCCCCGAGGGTTCGTCCATCCGCCTCTGCGCCGTGTACGAGAAGACTGACACCTACATGTGCGCGGTGACCTTCCCCGCTCACACAGATGAGGACGTTGGCGACCGCGTTCCTGCCATCACTTACGGCATGGTGTTCCGTGCCAAGACCTGGGCCAAGCTCCAGGCGGCTGATGCCTCGCTCATCGAGGCAGAGGTGGTTGCAGAGCGCGGCGAGTAAGCCGGTTAGATAGGACTTTGGGGAGGCTTCGGCCTCCCATTTTTGTTGGCAAAACCAGCAACAATCAGGCAGGCTCATTTTGGGCAAAAGTAACACATCAGAATGGGGATCTGCTCACCACCCTGGCGACAAAAAGCAGCCCAGAAGCAACTTCTGATACATTTCGTACTGCTAGATGATAGGAAACCCATCCGAAGATTCGTAACAGCTCCAGAATCCAGGGCAGCGTGCTGAGCAATTGTTTGCCTTGGTTGTGCAGCAGCAGGTGCAAAAACGTGCTGCAAGTGGTATAATAGACTTACAAGGAAGGAAACAACATGGATACGAACAGACTTACTGCAGGACTCTACTGGCTTCACTGCCTCGGCCCCGACGGACCGGTCGTCATGCTGGGTTCGTACAGCTCACAGTTCGACTGCTGGAAGGTTCAGGATGCTGATCACTACAATCGACCTTGGGTGTATAACACAGCGGGTGGTCCCACAATCGGA
>Ga0136555_1001082_pt1 | contig 10069 bp, 8 predicted proteins | sample AntRauTorckE5432_FD_104927 | JGI IMG/M metagenome (GOLD analysis project Ga0136555, IMG submission 104927) | Saline lake microbial communities from Rauer Islands, Antarctica - Metagenome Torckler E5 #432 | ecosystem: Environmental > Aquatic > Non-marine Saline and Alkaline > Saline | place...
ACTAAATCCTAACCATAGGATTTAGTCTCCTTACAATACTAAGACTGAGATGCTATTTTAGGGCTTGTCAAAGTTGTCATCCCTTCTCGGAAGATTGGCTCTGGCCAGATCGCTGAGAACCAGACTTCCGAGGTTTGAGCCTCGACTGAAAAAAAAATCAAAAGCTGAGGCAGCCCAAAGTCAATTTGGCACACGTAACTCAAAAATAACATGTCGGAGTTTTGTTTGACGGGGTCTATTTTTAGACGGCCCACCGGCGGCACGGCGTCAGGCCCGAGCTGTCGTCGTCGTACGTACCGACAGGGCACACCAGCAGGTTGCAGGGCATATTGATGGCTCCGGGCCCCAGGTACGAAGGGGCGTAGTGACCAAATCCGCAGCGCACAGCCAGGGCGTACTGAACAGCCGGCCACAGACGACCGTTTGCACCCATGACCCGACCGCCGCTGTCGGGGACTACGCGGCCGTCGGCGGCCAGCAGCACGAGCATGGTGGGCCAGTCGTCGGCTGTGGTGATGGCCGCCAGACTGGACACACTGACCTGCGCGAGGTCGCGAGTGGCCGATTCGGGCTCGATCTGCACAGAGACGGGTCCTGGAGGGACGTTGCGGGCCACGCAGCCGGTTCCGAGGGCGTCGTACTTCTCGGTGACGAAGCACGCCAAGCAGTCGGTCGCGTCGCACGGCTGGCAGTCGGCTGTCAGAAAGCTTGTGGGACACGCGCGGCAGCTCTGCGTGGCCATGTCCCAGCGCGTTCCTGGGTTGGCGGCGCACACGTCAACCGGCAGGCACGCTGGCTGCACCGCGCCGCTGGCCAGCCATTCTTGGTGGCCAGCCACACACGTCCCGCACGCGCAAAAGCCAATGGGCTCGCGGTTCAGCTCGCTGCACGACGCGCACTGAGCGCCGGCCGGGGCGGCCAGGCAGGCAATCGCCAGCAGCAGGGCCAAAAACAGCATTTTAGCGCTGCTCGCTCAAAGCTGAAAAAAAGGTGTCATTTTTCATCCTTCGTGGCAAGCCAGCATGTCTCTTTTAAGCCGCGTTGCGTCGCTCACACCCTGGACCACGGTGCCCGAGGCCGGTGGCGACGAAGAAGCACCTCCAGCCTACAGCCCACCTGCTGGATCGACGATGATGGCTGTGGCCGATCTGGTCGAGCCCCACAAGATTGTTATGCGCGTGCGTCACGCCAACGTTGACGTCAACGTCTCGGACGAAGCCGTGCGCGCGCCGCTGCACCTCGTGCTGTTGCTGGACGTGTCGGGCAGCATGACCATGCAGTGCGCGGCGCAGATTGACGGCGAAAAGGTCGAGCTGGCCTACTCGCAGCTCGACTTGGTGGCGCACGCTGTCAAGGTCATGACGCGCGAGCTCGACGCCAAGGACTGCCTGTCGGTGGTGGTGTTTTCCAGCACGGTTCGAGTCCTCGTTGCCAACGTAGAGGGTGGCCCCGACGCCGACTGGACCAAGCTGATGCGCGAGCTGAGCGAGCTGCGAGCGAGTGGCAGCACCATGCTGGGTGCTGGCATGGCCAGTGCGTACGAGTGCGTGACGACGGCCGACAAGAAGGACCACAACAACGTGATTGTGTGCTTGACCGACGGCCAGCCCACCGACATGCGCGACCACGCTGCTCGCATCGCGCATCGCCAAGCCATGCTGCCGCCTGGCCTAGACGTTACGCTGCACATGATTGTGTTTGGTCGAGCCCCCATGGACCCTACCATCATGCGCAGCATGGCCCACACGACGGGCGGCATGCTGCTCTACTTGGACGGTCCTGAGATGCTGGCCACGGTCACGGGCTCGCTGCTGACCAACCTCAAGTTGGAAACGCACGCGTGCTTGGAGCTGGTCTGCCCGCCGGGCCCCAAAGGAGCCTACCCCGACGTTCCTGGGGCCGTGGCGGTGACGGCCGCTGGCGCCAAGGTGTACCGCCTGGGCTCGCTGCGCCAAGGCCAGGACCGAGCAATCCTGATTGAGCTGCCGCGCGGAACTACGCTGGACGACGTGGCCAACATGACGGTGCGGGGACGGCGTCTGGACGTTCCTGGCTTGGTGGACGAGGTGCCGCTGCATGTGACGGATGTGCTTACCACCGGCGCGCACTCCGAGAGCAAGGACGTGCAGCGCTACGCGGTCGGGCTGGACGTTGCCAACCGTCTGCTGGCCACTAAAACGGCGGGCCTGCGAGATTACTTCAAAGAGCTGGCGACACCGACAGGGCTGCTGGACAGCGAGCATCCCAACCTGGCGCTCACTCTGCGCACCCAGGTGTTGCCGGGCTTTGCCTTTGAGACGTTTGGAACGTGGGGTGGCAAGTACGCGCCGGCGCTGGGGTCGGCGCTGTGGCACCAAGTCTGCGCCAATGACCGAGACCTGGCCTTGGTCGAGTTCATGTCGCCTGCCTACACCAAGCTGTCAAACCAGCACAGCGACGTGTTTGACAAAGTGCCGTTGGCTGTCCCGCGGGTTGTTCCGCGTTACGACCGGCCACTGACTGTCTACCCGGGCCAGCAGGGCTTGCCGTCTTGCTCGTCGTTTCAGGGCATGCCCAAGGGCATGTCTGGAGGACCGTTCTCGGCGCCAGCACCCGCGCCTGCTGCTCCTCGCGGGCTGCAGATGACCACGGCCAAGGCCCTCAACAACCCTACTGGCGGCTGCTACCACGGCGACTGCAAGTTGCAGCTCAAGAGCGGCGCGGTTGTCAAGGTGTCGGAGGTGACGGCCGGCATGGTTCTGGCCAACGGCGCCGAGGTCGAGGTGGTGCTGGCCATGCGCCTCAGAGAGTGGACCGATTTCGTGACGATTGGCGACCTGTGCATCACGCCGTGGCACCCTGTGCAAGACGCTTCGGGCGAGTGGGTGTTTCCCGGCTCTCTGCCTCGGTCGGTGGCCGTTCCTATCTCGCGGCGCGGTGGCGACATGCGCTCGTTTCTGCTGACGACCACTACCCGGGCTTTGCCGGTGCAGCTGCTGTCTGGCGGCGGGCTCGGCGCCGTCGTCAACACGGCTGCGCTGGGTCACGGTCTGGGCTCGTGCGACGCGGTCAATGCTCTTGCGGCCAAGCACGGCATGAAGCTGTGCACCAAGCACCTGGCACTGGGCCACGAGTTTTGGGGTGTTGGGGTTCGCACTGCCATCTACGAGCACGACGCCAACTGGACACCCAAGGGCGTTTTGCGAATCACAGAGGTGGATCTGGGCGTGCGGCCATACGGGAGCGGCAACCTGACGTTTGATTACGAGTGGGGCAACGATGGGTTGTGAGATGATGGTATGTGGCTGTGACTGTGGCTTTGCTTGGCTTTGCTTTTTGCGCGGATCAAAAATTAAACTGGCGACACACCCCCCCCTCCTCTCTCGCATCCCACTGGCGCTAGTCTGCTGCCGCTGGGGCTTCTGGCGGGACTGGCACAATCACCGTCAGCTTGCTGGTGACGGACCAAAAGGCCTCGGTGACTTGCTGAGTGCGCTTAAGGGCCGGGCGGGCGTAAAACGCCGCCGCGGCTGCCAGCACAGACTGGTGCGAAGGGCGCTTGGGGTTGAGGCCGACGATGGCCGTGTCTGTGTTGGTGTGGGCGCGACCAAGGGGGTCGTGCAGGCCGCGAAGTCCCGACATCTTGCAAAACGCCGTCCAGGCGCTCGACCATATTTTGGCTCCGAGCTCGGTGCCATGGAACGGGTGCATGGCGTTGGGCAGCATGGCCAGCTCGAGCCATCGGTCGGTGTGGACAGGCAGCACGCAGCCCATGGCGCCCCAGTACTGGTGGTTGTCCCAGGCGTGGGCCATCAGGCGACCCAAGAGCTGGCGCTCGCAAGCTTCGGCGCGCAGGATTTCCGACGCTGTTTGCGCCTGGCTCGACCAGCACCACTGCGTGTCGACCACGCGTTGCATCTGGCGAGCCAGTTCGTGCTGCATCTGGCTCCACGCCAGGCCTGGTTGGCCGTGCAGCGCCATGGTCTGCAGGGCTGCCCACAGCACCAGCGCCTGCACATCGGGCGGACCGTCGACCCACTGCTTGGCCATCCAGCCCGCGAGGCGGCTGTACGACGCGTTGGGCGGCCATCCGTCGCAGTGGCTGACAATCGCTTGGCGTAGCCATTCAATCGCGTCGCTGCTGGTAGGCGCCCGACCCCCTGCGCGCATGTGCTGGCTGTTGGCGCGAGACTCAATGTCGGCCCGGACCTTTTCCCATTCGCCGTTGGCGTTGACCCGGCGCGGCCGCGAGTCGAGGCGCATCAGCAGCGCCCGGAGGCAAGGTGCGTCGGGAAACGCCAGGTAGTAGTACGGGTTGTGCATGGCGGCCGTGTGCGCGTGGGCCCACTCGGCGGGCTTGCCGGGCCGAGTGCGGGCTTTTTTGACGGCTGCAAACAGGTCGCGGTGAAAGGGCGTCGACGTGTCGGCAGGCGTTTCTTGCAGCTGCATCAACGAGCCCATGTACGCCGTCCAAGACCGCATGCACTCGACCACTGGGCCCGGCAGCTTCCAGCGCTGGCTGGGGCCAACGGGCACTGGCGCGGGATCAGAGTTTTCCGCGCCCAAGTCCCACAGAAACAGCGAGTTGACGTGTCGCACGCGCTGCATGAGCCGTCGCGAGTGGTCGCGCGAGTCGGTAAACATCACCCAGCCTGCGCGGCTGTCGGTCTGGGCCCGCTTGCTCTGGCGCCAGTGGCGCACCGTGTCGTTGAAGGGCGTGTAGGCAGACATGAGAACTGTCAACCCAACAAAAAAAAACACCCAGTTATTTCGCTGGGCCAGACCACCGTCACCTCCTTTGGACATGGCCGTCCGCCAGCCGTCTTTAGCCGAGCTGCCGTGGCTGCCTGCCGAAGCTGCGGTGCAGTGGCTGGTCATTGACGCTCTGACCGACGACATGCCCAGCCTGGCCATGTACGGCGGCGCAATTGCTGTCTGCGACAGCCGCAGCGCTGTTCCGCTGCTAGAGCACTGTGCGCTCTTGGGATGCCGCTACGGCTGGCGCTGGCATCGCAGCACCCTGGCGCGCCTTTTAACGCACGACTTGCCGCTGGCGGCAGGCACCCTGACTGGCCTGGCTCTCAAGCAGGGTCAGGCCCTGCAGCACGCGCTCGAGGCAGTGTGTGCAGCGGGCCCTTGCGAAGACTGGGACGACCCGGCCATTGACTTTTACGATCCGCCGTCAACCACGGTGGCGCTTGTGTTTGCCGGTGTGCGGCGCGCGGGCTTTGATCGGACGTGGCGACGCGTCTACCTTGATCTGGACAATGGTCATCGACTGGTGCTGGACGATCCGGCAGCCTGGTCGTTTTACTTGGCAGCCTGGACCCGGGCCATCCCCGCTGCTGTGCTGGCCCCGCTCAGCGCCAGGCCCGCGTCACAGTCGCAGTCGCCCAGCACACCCTCACCGCCCCAGCACCCTTTCAGCGTTGTTTCTGGTCGCCCGGCCAGTCATCCGTCAACGCCCGTGTGCGCCGTCGAGGCGCCGCTCCATCAGATTGCGGTTGGCCCCAATGCCATGGGCGTGGTGACGCTAGAGGTGCGCTCTGATGGTACACAAGCGCCAAGTGTCGTGCGCGTGCAGTGGAGCTGGCTCGCTGACACGCCCGAGTCGCGCTGGGAGACTGTCGTCGACGCCAAGCCCGTGCTCGGCCTGTGGGCGACCCTGGCGGCGCTCTTGCCGCGCAAGTTGTGGGTCTTGCACTCGCCGTACGCGTGTTGGCGCCAGCGCCCCAAGGCAGTGCTCCAGACAGTCTTGGGGTCCGTTATCCGGGCAGTGGTCGCCGTGGACGCCACCGCCACCACGCTGGAGACATGGACGCTCGATGCGCAAAAGCTGGTGCGGCCGTTTGTGCCCAACACCAAGCCAGCGTCGCCAAGCCACGTGTGCGTGTCCTGGCTGCACTCGTTAGCCCCGGACGGGAGCACGCTGCGCTGGGTGCCAACCCTGAACGTGCGTCGATCCAGCATACCAATCGCCTCTCCCGGCGCACCCGTGACGTCGGGCCTGTTTGCGAGCAGCACGGTGCGGGGCGCGCGCGGCTTGACGGTGGCGCCGCTTGGACAATTTGTGGCCACAAGCAGCGGCTGGAGCATGGCTCTAGACATGTGCAGCAAGGCCGAGCTGAGCAACACGCCCCAGCCTGGCCACTGGAACGTGTCGCTGGACGCTGTTGTGCAGAACCACAGTCTGCTGCCGGCAGTGCAGCGAGCGCTGCGGTGTGCTGGTGTGTCGACCACTGTTTTGGCGTAAGCTCGTAATTGCAGTCTAGCCTTTCCGCTCCGCTCTGGTCTTGGCACGTCCAGTTTTTACAGCGATACACGCGTGCAGACCCTCTCCCACTTTTTTTTTCTCTCGACCGATTCTTCATGTCTCTTGGCTCTCCCCCTCGCGTGGCGCTGCAAACAGCAGCGCACTCGCGCTTTGACCCAGAAACCGCTCGGTGGACCGTCGACGTCATGCACAGTGAAATTCTTGTGCTCGGTGACGCGCTCGAGGAGCTGCCTTTGCAGCTCCGTGAGACGGCGCAGTGCATCTTGAACCACCTGCAGCACCAGACTGGTCTGACCCACGACGGTCTGTCGTGGGTGCCGGGCCGCTCTACCCACGCTCTGCTGAACAACTGGGTTTCTCGTGGCTTTGACGCCCTCGAGCGCATCGCTGCAACACACCTGCGCGACCTCGTGGTGCGGCACAAGCTGATGCGAGCCAGGCTCGACGCCGACCGGCGCGGCCTCTTGTCAGTCGAGCCCCATCGGCGATCAATTCGGCAGATGCAGGCGGCGCGCACCAAGAAAAGCCTTTCTGGCGTTTGCTCGGTGGTTGTCGCCACCCCCGTCTGCAACAACAACGCCTGTCCTTGGCCCGCGGTTCGCGAGCAGCTGACGCTGCCTGGCACACCCCAAGGCGTGCAAGAAACGCTCGACACTGTCAACAAGACGTTTGTCGGCGAGAGCGCGTCTTCCTCGGGGCTCTTGGAGCCCGGGCGCGTTTTTTTGCATCAGCTGGCCAGCGTGTACCGCGCCGACCCCGCGCCTGTCACCAAGGCAGCGCTCGCGGCCCTGCTGACCCTCTTGCAGGCTACACCCGGAGCCTTTCCTTGCGTGGCGCATCTGCTCGAGAACCAGAGCGCGCCTCAGCTGGTTGCGGCCCTGACTGAATCTTGCTAGGCTGCTTGCACCTGAACGAACCCCACAGTAGTGTATAAATTAAACCTGCTGCTCAGCTGCTCTATCTAAAAAAACACTTGGCACTTGCAGCTCGTTTTCGTTGAAGGCAGTAGCACACACACACGCATTCCCCTTTGTGGATTTTTTTTCTCTCGACAATGGCTTATTCCGCCTGTCTCATGGCTCACAGCATTCCCGGCACGGCCTCGACCATCAAGATTCACTGCGAGTTCGTGGCGCCAGCTGGCGCTGCTGCTGGCGGGCCCAAGTACTACCACGTGTGGAACTTGGCCAGCTTGGAGGCTGGGCTCGAGGAAAAGGGCCTTCTCTCTGCGGCCCTCGCAGTGGTGCTCGACGTTGCTGCCACGGCGCTTGGCGAGAGCTGCACCCTGCCGGGATGGTCGGTGCCTCGCGAGGTGCACCACCAGCTGCAGGGTCTGATCTGCGGCTACGCCCAAGACACTCGTCGTCGGGCCGCCCGGGCGCTGCAAGTTTTGCTGGAGACGCAATTTGACAGTGTCTGCCGCACCGGTGATGAAGACGCCGACCCCAACCAAGCTCGCTTTGTGTGCGCCGTTGAGCCTCCAATCATCTCAGCCCACCCCCTCACTGTCACCGAGGAGCTGATTCTGCCTCAGGACCACGTCGCCAAGAGCGTCGACGGTCTAAGCTACCTGCACACGGTCAACGAGCAAGACGTCCTGCTGTCAAACAGCGAGCTTGCCCAGATGGCCCCCGGCGACGTGTTTGTGATGGCCTTTCACAAAAGCTACGAATGTCGGTCGACCAAGGAGTGGTTTGACCTGGCGGTGGACATTTTGGCTGAGGTCGGAGGCTACCTCACGCAAGAGCAGCTTTCGTCTCTTAGCTTCCGCATGCTCCAGTGGCAAAATGGCCGATGGCGAATCGAGGCCATCCGAGACAGCGTCCGCGCATTCCAAGATGCCCCCGAGTCGGAGGAAGCGCACGCCGCTATCCAAGACGCGGGCTATCGCATGGCCCAGGAGCGCCACGCACTGCACGAGCTGACCCAGTTTCGGGCTCGAATGGGGCTCACACCCGTTGTCCACCGCCGCCGCGCAGACAGCATCCGTGTGACGCCCGGGGATGCGCCTCAAGAAGAAGAAGAGGAGGCCGCTGCACCCGCAGTGCCCCAAGAATACGTTCCACCTGGACGCGGATTTGGCCTCCCTGCCGACTGGGTTCCCTACGTGGAGCCGGTCCGGCCTGCCGGTCAAGGCTTTGGCTTTGGCATGGCCCCACCTCCGACCTATGCTGAGGCTGAGGCCTACCCCAACCGCAACCCAGCAGAGGATGACGACGACGTTGAAGACGTCGACATAGCTGGCATGTCTCCAGAAGAGCTGCTGGCAGCCGTCCGCCGACCCATTGGCGGAGGTCCAGAGTAAGCGTCGCTGATGCGCACACCCCCCTGAACTGAATCCCCCCACCCCCCCACCAAAGAGTGTTCAACCACAAATTAACTCTTTGCTCTCAATTGTGTCTTTCCGCTCGCACACACACACACACACGCTCTCTACGCAGCAAAGCTCAGCGCGTGCAGCCGTTGCACCGCCTCGGCCACTTCGTTGTTGGCCGCGTGCTCTTCAAGCAAGGCAGCGGTTTCTGGGCGGACGGGCAGCGGCAGTCGCCATGCCTGCTGCCACACCGACAGCACCGCTCTTGATGGCGCCCAGCACCAACAGCAGGCACAGCTCGGCGTCGTCCGAGCAGCGCAGCTCGGATCGCGCCGGCCAAAAATGCGTGCAGACGGCCATCTTGGCGCCATCCACAAACGCTTGCAGCGATTTTCCTTCGTACATGGGGGTGTCGTTCAGGCGCACCGCAGCCCGCACGGCCCGGGTCAGCATGGCGGCGGGCCAGTCGACCGAGATGGCAGTCAGCACCAGCCCTTGCACCAGCGCGTGCGGGGGGTACACGCCGCTGGGGACAATCTGCCCGCGGGCCCCAAAAAGCTGCTCGGTAGCCTGCTCGCGGCTGGGGCCGGTGCACATGCAGAGGCGAACGAGCCACTCGTCGTCCGACAGCTCGTCTGCAAACGCGCCGGAGACACACCAAGGCTCGCAGCTGCGATCGGCGTTCGGGCGAGACGGCAGCTTGCGGAGAACTCATGCTTGTTTGCCCGCTACTGTTTTGTTAGCCTAAAGGAAACCGACTTCAGAAAATGAAAAGGCCGCTTCGAGTTCTTTTCATTGGCAGTTTTTTGAAGAGTCGGATCGAACAAGCTTTCTTTCGTGCTCTCTAGCCGCTGCTCCACCATGGCTTCTTTTTTCTCGACTGCTCTTGCTGATGGTTCGGTCTGTCGCTACCCGGTCGAGTCCCTAGAGCTCCCCGCCTGCTCTACGTACGCCTCTATTAATCACGGCAAGGTCGCTGTTGTCCTCGATTACAACGACAACAAGACGGTGTGGCGCGCGACGCTAGCGTGCCGCTGGAGCCGAATACCCTGCGGCAAAGGCAGGCGCGGGCACTGCCGTATGCCAGACGATGTGGCGAGCGCCTTTAGTGACATGGGCAGCCACTGGTTTGAGATGCGCGTCGACACGAGCCCGGCAAATCTGCTCAAGCACACGCTGCTGGCTTGGAGAGACCGGGTGAGGGCCGAAAAGAGTGAACTGGAAGCTACCTGCATTATCGGGAAAGTGGCCAGATACATGGCCAGCATCCCCAACTCGAGAGACCCGATTTTCCTCGTGTACAAAGAACTCGCAACAAGAGTCCTGCCAACGAATGGCCTCAGCCAAGACGCCACCCCGGTCGCCGAGACCACGCGGCTCTTGCGACCGTTTTAAAGCGCTGCGCCTCTTTTTGAACTGAACCCACGCGTCTTTAGTGCGCCAAAATTAAATTGCAGCACACACACACGCTCGCGACTCTAGCAGACTACATTTCAATGGTG
>Ga0136555_1001085_pt1 | contig 10060 bp, 9 predicted proteins | sample AntRauTorckE5432_FD_104927 | JGI IMG/M metagenome (GOLD analysis project Ga0136555, IMG submission 104927) | Saline lake microbial communities from Rauer Islands, Antarctica - Metagenome Torckler E5 #432 | ecosystem: Environmental > Aquatic > Non-marine Saline and Alkaline > Saline | place...
ATCCAGGTTTCAACCTCATAGTAAAGGAAAAATCTGTTTTATTGGGATCATAAGCCAATAAACCACCTTCCATTACATTCAAGTCCAACCTACTGCTTAAGCTTAAGACAAGACTAGAGATAGGATTCGGAACTGAAAAATTGACGACAGTTGCTTCCTCTGGAATAGCCCTTAAAAGCTTTTTTCCACTTGGTATAGCTTTTCCTGTCACCCAAATTTTACAATCCGCTCCATCACTGAGATCTTCAGCTCTTACTATGAATAAGCCATTTTTTCCAGCCTCTTCCTTTAAAATATTGAATCTTTCTTGACTGGAGGTATAACATTTTACGGTTATACCTTTTTTTGCTAAAATTAAAGCGACCACTCTACCAATTTTTGAAGTAGAGCCCGTTAGAAAAACTTGATCTCTATTTCCCCTAGCTTTCAATACAGACAAAAGCATTTTGCATACAGCAACAGCTGTAAGGGTATCACCGTGAACCACAGGAATTTTAAGTTTGTCGCCCAAGGTATCCACAATCCATTTTCCACCTCCAGTTAGCCACTCAGCCTTGTTCAAAGCACCGAGGCCAACAACAACAGAGCCTTCTGCCTGAGCTTTTAATACGGCATCTAAAATTCGTTGTCTGATTTTCTCCCTTTGATTCTTGATAAAAAAATGCCAACCAAGATTTCTAAGAATACGAATTTCACCCTCAAGCTTGTTTCCGAATGAAAACTGGTCAATAACTTCATGTGTTTTTCTACCAAAAAGATAAAAAACTGACATTAAAGCAAAAAACGGCCACAACGGCACCAAAAAAATTTTCAATTTAGAGTTTTTTCTGAGAGCCTGACTCCAGCGAAGGGCCAGATTCCAGTTCTCAACCCAATGAACCAAAAAAGTGAATTTGGGAGATTCTAGTTTCTTTTCCATAATTTAACCCTCCTCAATTATTTTTTCAAACCAATTCCAAAATATTCCCATTAAAACTAACCAAAAATATGGAAAGAGACAGGGCATAATTGTGTCAACTAAAAAATTAGTTAATTTTCTCATGTTGTCTCCTTATTGTTTAATATTAACTTACATTTTTTCAAAAAAGCAATTCCAGGGATCATTACGAATATATAGCAATAAGGGACAAGGCCCAAAATCACCATACCACCCGTAGAAAAAATTTCTTTTAAGCTAGAGATAATTTTAGACATAATGCCTCCTTGTTTTCAAAGTAAATTTTTGTTAAAAATTCCAGATTAATTTTAAAAAAATAAAATCAACACCACAATTTTTAAATACATTATTTCTTGAACTTATCACAACTACAAACGACAAGAGAAATCAACCAAACTATTATTATAAAACTAATCAAGGCGGAAAATTTGACAAACAAGTAGTAGGTGTCTAATCCGTTTAAATTTTCAATTCTGTCAAAATAGCTGAACCCGACTGCTACCGAAAAAATTACAAAAATAATTGTTTCAATCTTAAACCACAGCGGTAGCTCCTTTTTTCTTTTTTTCATTTTATTGTTAAAGTGTACCTATGTACCAGTACATGGATACGCTTTGTTTTTATTTTTGAAAACAGTCTCTATTATGGTCTCTGTTATTTAAACAAAAACCAAACTAGAAGTTTGGCCTTTTATTTTAATTTTTTTGATTTTTTCATCTTCTCTATTTTTATAAACTCAAAATCCAAACTACGCTTCAAGAAGCGAGATATATAGGAATTTTTATTTGTTTTTAAAAATAGATTTTTCATTTGATCTGGAATTAATAATTACTATTTCAGATATTTTAACTATACAAGATTAAAATATTTTGTCAATAGATTATGAAACAAAATTATTCCAAATCTATTTTTAAGCCTTATATAAAGTGAAAAGGTTTGTTTTGTTTTGAAAATAAAAATGGACAAAAGAAGAATTAAAGAAAAGAAAAACGGCACTGGATAAAGAATCTATCTAGTGCCGTTGTGTCCCGTCAGTGTTTTACGCCGACGGGAGTATTTTCTTTTTCCCCTTTTTAAGAAAAGGGGCAACTAGGGTATTGAAGACTACTAGAGGAGTAGCCACCAACACCATCCAAAATTTGGAGAGAAAATTAGACATTTTTGCCTCCTTCTCTTTTCTAAAGGTTAATGTTCTACTACTAAGCTAGCATAAAATTGAAAATCTGTCAATACCGCTAAAGACAGCTTTCGCAAATTTCATCCAGAGCTTCCTCGATCAACCAGTGACTGCACCCATTAATTTTGATAAATTCAACTTGCCACAGACGGTTTCTTTTCAAGATTTTACAAATTCTTTTTGCTACTCCAACGGGTGTTACTCTGTCTTTAGAACCAATGAAAATTTTAGCTGGACATTGAATTTCAAGATAGTCAATTAGCGTTGCTTTATTGCTATCAAAAATCCAAAGCCCGACTTCAAAAATAAATTTGCCAGATTCTATTCTTAATTTTTCAAATATACTTCTGGCCAATTCATTGGGCAAAGTTTGCGCCATTCCTTTTTTGAAACATTTAAAAGGAATTTTTATATTTTTGGTCATGAAATATGGATCCCTGATTACAAACCAAAAACTTTTTATAACTGATGGATATAAACTAAAAACTCCATAAGTTGGCGCTGGGGCAAATAAAAATATTCGAAGAGGATTTATCTGAGGAAAAGAGGCTATCTTCAAAACCATAGTAGCACCAGCCGAATGACCTCCTAGCTCAAAAGGCTTTTCCAGTTTTTCTAAAAAATTAACTACAAAATTAATCTTTTCAGAAAAACTGTATTCGCAAATCAAACAATCTTCGCTATCCTCAAATCTCGGAAAGTCAATAATCTTACATTTTTTCCCGAGTTCTTCTAATCTTTCTTTCATTTTTTCAAAGACATTACCTGTTGAAAACATACCAGGAACCAACACCAAAACAGATTTTTCAGTTTCCATTTTTCCCTTTTCTCCTTTTTTTTAATTTCCTTTCAAAGAACATTCACTGAAATAGTATACCACTCTAAACAACTAGAATCAATAACATGAAACAAAATTATTCCAAATCTATTTTTATCGAATCAACAAGAAAAGCGCTCTTTATTATGTAATTTTTTCTTTTCATATTTCAATAATATCTTCTTCTCTGAAATTTTCTTTCCATTTTTTTATTTTGTTTGATATAGTTTTTATTAATTTATAAAATAAAATTATCTTTTTTGATTGATTGTTTTATAAAGATTTTCTTCTAATGCTTTTATTACTTGATGGGATGTTTTATCTATTTTTTGAGCTTCTTTGAGTTGTTCTTTAAAAAAATACTTAATTCTTTGTCTACTATTTTTTTGTAAATCATAATTTTACTTATAGCGCCTTGACTTATATTTTTTTTCTTTGTTCATTTTTTATCTTTATTGTGTGATCTCTTTAATTTTATGTATTTTCTATATAATTAAAAATTAAACTTAATCAAATAATAACTTTAATGATTGATTTTTGCATTAAAATCTAAATTTCTCTTGTTTTTTTAAAAAAATTATGTTAAAAATATTTAACATTAATTTTACAAAATATGAAGAATTATAATCATCTTGCTAGCGAACTTTGTAAACTCGGCCTTAACAAAAAAGAAGGTGAGGTTTATTTGGTTTTATTGGAAATTGGATATTGCAGTGTTCAGAAGATTGCTGAACGGGTTGAATTGAGTCGTCCGACTGTTTATCGAGTTCTCAAAAGTCTTGAGAAAAAACAACTCATAAATACTACTCAAAGAGGCAAAAGAAACTATTTTATTGCTGGTTCTCCAGATGCATTTTTAAATATTTTAAAAATCAAAAAAAGACAGGCTGAGGAACAAGAAAGGGAGTTTTTAAGAATAATCAACACTCTTCAAAATCAATACAGTTTTAATTCCAAGGAGAACATCATCGAAATTTATGAAAAAAATCAAAAAGCTTTAGTTTTAGAAAAACTGTCCAACTCTCAATTTTTAGAGATTAAACTTATTTCAAATAAATCTGATACTGAAATCAAAAAAGTTTTTCGAGGATTGAAAAAAAAATTTGGCACAAATTTAAAAATAAAAGAAATCTCTGTAAAAAATAAGCTAATAAATTCAAAAAAAATCGAAAATATTGTTATTTTTGATAAAATTTTTATTTTTGAAAAAAACAAGATAAACATTATTAAAAATCAAAGCACTATTGACTCTTTTAATTTAATGTTTGATTCGCTCTAAAAAAAGTACAATAATTTAAACTACCTTTTTATGGGTAGTTTTTGTATTTTAAATCCCCTCAATCAGCGATTGAGGGGATTATTTTGAAAGATGTCCCTTTAGTTGTCAAAAACTTCTACTTTGTATTTGACCCCATGCATCAAACCAGGCACCATAATTTCTCCTTTGTGGTTGGTCCAAACTTCTCCGGCAAAAGTTAACACTTCTTCTGGTCCTAAATAGGCCCAAAGATGAACTTTGGTAGGTTCGTCAAGATCATCACCTTTGTCATTCAATAATTGAGTTTTTAAAGTAAATGGTTGAGTTATGTCTCCGTCTTGTTCTTTATATTTGAATTTATATCTCCCGGGAAGAGTGTCTGGGGTTTCCAAAACTCCATTTTCATCAGTTCTTCCATAATAGGCATCAAACCAATCACTGTTATCAATTTTGGCGTTAACCTTAACCCTCATCATTCCATCTTTTCGACTGACATTAGAGTCATCACGATCAGATAATTCAAATTTATATTCAGTCTTTTCGGCTAAACCTTCAACCTTCAACCAACCTTCATCATCAGTTTCAACGGTGGAAATAAAGGTTTTTTCTCCGCTGGCGTTTCTGTAATATAAATCAACATTAGTGTCTTCGTCTATTTCTCTCCCATCTAAATCTAACATTCTGGCCTCTATCGCAATAGCTTGTGTGCCACTCCTGTCTCTGTCATAGAATTTATATTTATACCAACCTGGCAAAACATCTTTGACTTCTAAAACTCCAGTGTAATCAGTTCTTTTGTTTAAACTCCTGAACCATTCTCCACCCTGCTCGGTATAGAGTTTAAGTTTTAAACTTTTAACATTGGTTCCTGAAAAAGCCTGAGAAGCAAGTGGAAACACCAAAAGACTTCCCAACAAAAGGAACGCTAATTGATAAAAACTTTTTTTCATTTGTTTTGACCCGTTAAACCATTTTAAGCGAAGCTTGAAATGCTATTTAACTAGGTTTTTAATTTTTAAATTTTTTATTTTAATTTAGAAGACTAAATTTTAACTATAAAATCTTGTAAACCTTCTTCTATCTTTATTCTTCCAGATTTAGCATTTATGTCAAGAGAAAAAATTCTTTTATAGATTTTTTTTACTTGCTGACTGGAGAAAAGCCGACTTTGAGCGAAAGTTTTCTTCGCCACGAAGGGATGCAAGGCTGTTTTTTGGGAAATAATATTGGGATCAAAAATTCCTTTGCCTTTGCAATCAAAAATCAAAGCCAGATTTCTAATTTGAAAAACTATCATTGATAAAATATGAAAGGCATTATCACCCTTATCTAAAAGAAAATTTAATAATTCTAAAGCCCTAGGTTTATTTTTGTTTCCAATTGCGTCAATTAAATCAAATATTTTAGCGTTAATCTTAACCCCACCAATATTATTCAAATCTTTCTCGATAATTTCTCCTTCCAACTTCAAATTAATTAGTTTTTCTAATTCCCTATCAAGCAACCACAAATCATCACCGAGCATAAAAACTATTTTTCTAAGAGTGTTTTGGTTTATTTTAAGTTTAGTTTGTTGAAGTTTATTAATGACAAATTTCTCTAAATCCAAGTTGTTTATTTTTTTAAATTCTTTAACTTCAGAATTTTTTTTAAAAAAAATAAAAAGTTTATCGCTTTTTAATTTGCCGTTCCAACTAATCAATATTTGAACATCAACCAAGGTGTTCAGGTTTTTTTTAAAAAAGTCTAAAATTGCCTCTTGGTCAACTTTATCAAAATTAAATACATCTCTTAAAACAACTAATTTAACTGATGAAAACAAACCCCCTCCCTGACTGATTGCAGTTAAAAATTCATTCGCTGAGTTTTCCTCTCCATCAAAAAACTCCACTAGAGCCTGTGGATTTTTTTGAATAAAATCTTCTTTTGTTTTTTTAATAGCTTGTTGAATTAAAAAATCTTCCTCTCCAAAATAAAAATTAAGCATTTGAAGAATTTTAAATTTTTACTAATCTGCCAATTATTCCTCATAGGAGATTCCTGCATCCCAATCCAATTTCATATTTGGATAAATGACATTCACCCAAATTTGACCAGGAACAAATTTTATGTCCTTGCCATCAGAGTCGGTTAATATTAGTTTTGATTCGATTTTAGATTTATCTTTGCTCCATCTTCCTCTGATTTCCTGACCATTCATATAATAATAGGCTTCTCCTGAATCAATATTATCATACCAAGGATCACCTAATTCCATGTTGTTGTAGTGAGGATCTTCCTCCATATTATTATCGCTAGCTAGCAACACCACGATGTTTTTGGGAGTAATGGAATTTCCGTTGTTTCTGTCTGTGTCTTTTGCTTCAGCCCAATAACGCACATATGTGTTTGTTTCTTTGTTGTAATCATAGCCAACATTCAAAGGATCACCAGACAATTTTGGATATCCAATTTCCAGATTACCTTTTTCAATTCTTTGATCTTCGGCTAATTCAGCTTGGTGGGGATATCCTTCTAGATTAGCTTCTAATCTATAACCAAAATCTTTCGCTCCTTCCAAGATTTTATCAAATTTAACATAGCCACTATCAACCCTTCTGCTCATTCCCTCTTTTCTAAAACAATAAGCATAGGCTGATTGACCTGCATCTCCATTACAATTTAAATTATCGATCACCCCACTGTTTAAATTCTTAATAAAAGAATCTAATTCAGCTCTTCCCCAATGAACAAAAATCGCATCCAATCCTTTCGCCAAATGAACAAAATCTGGTCTTGCGCTTCTCATTGAACCAACTTCTTCGGGGTTTCCACAAATATACACGCCCATCAATCTGGTTTTTCCATTAGTCAAAACTGGCATTTCAATAACCATATCTGCATCAAAAAATCCAGCCAAAGGTCTTGCGGGCAGATCAGAAGGTTGCATCACCGCGATTGGTCTCCTGTTCCAATTTTCACAAGCCAAGCCTGATATTGGACTGATATCACCTTGGTTTATCGGAGTTTGTTTTATTTCTTGATCGAGACTAATCAGTTCACCTTTTCGAGAATTTTTCATACCAATTGCCCACCAAGACAAACCGATAATAGCTAGGATCACAACAAAAAATATCACTTTGTTTTTTAAAGGGATTTTATTTTTTGGCTCCTCTGTCTTTTTTGGCTCTGGTTCTTGAAATTGACCTTCGTATTCACTTGGATCTATATTCATTTTTGTTTTTTAAATTATTATTAAAAATATTATACTACTAATCAACTTAACAAACAATATAATATTATTTTTTAGTTTTATTTTTGACATTTCTGGCAAAAATAGGTTCCTCTTTGGGCAATTTTTATTTTTTTTATTTTATTTTTACATTCCTGACATTCTTCATTTTCTTTATTATATACCTTTAAAAAATTTTGAAAACCCCCCGGCGCTCCGCTGGCGTCTCGATAGTCGTTATCAGTTGTTCCTCTCATTTCAACTGCCTTTTTCAAGATTTCTATAATTGCTTGATGTAGATTTTTAATTTCTTTCTTTTTCAGGCTTTCTGCTTTCCTATTAGGATCAATCTTGGATTGAAATAAAGCTTCAGAAGCATAGATGTTCCCAACTCCAACAATCAAATCCTGCTCCATAATTAAAACTTTGATGTTTTTTTGAGGTTTTGATTTTATTATTTTACTAAAATATTTTAAAGTAAATTTTTTATCCAAAGGCTCCACTCCCAATTTAATTAACTCTGGATCACTTTCAATTTCATTTTTTTTAATCAATCTTATTTTGGCAAATTTACGCATATCTGAAAATTCCAAAGAAGTTTGTTTTTTATTTTTCTCTAAAAACCAAATATGCCTAATGTACTGATTGACTTTGTCTTGAAAATATTTATTTTCTTTGGCTTTTTGGTCTTTAATTAAAAGATGTCCGGTCATTTTTAAGTGAATCAAGATTATCCAATCTTTTTTTAGATAAACTAAAATATTTTTTCCTCTTCGTTTAACTTTTTCAATCTCGTTTCCAATAATCGCCTTATTGAAATCTTTCAAAGAAGTCTTGATAGACTTTTCCCACTCAGTCCAAAAATCAACAATTTTATAATCGATTATTTTTTCATTTAAATCATTTACTACTGTTTCTACTTCTGGTAGTTCAGGCATAACCTTGATTTACAGTTTAAAAATTTGAACACTTCGACAATAATAGGATTATAGCACAAAAATAAAAAAGCAAATAAAAAACCGCTGTCTTAACAATTATTAGAACAGCGGTTTGCAAATTTGAAAAACTACCCTAGAATTTTTTTCAAGGCCTTTAATTTTTTTTCAGCCTCTTGCATTTCCGTGGTTGTTTTCAGGGAAAGTTCCTCATACTCTTTCCGGAGATTATCTAAAGAAAGTGTTATTTCCCTTTGTCTTTTTATAATTTTATTGTATTTCTTTGTCAATAATTGAAGTCTGTCAATCTTTTCAGCAAAAGTGTTGGGTTTTTTTTCTTCGACGGAATCCTTCTCTATTTCGTCGATGATTTTACTGAGGTTTTCTCCCACGACTAAATTTTTCTTATTTCCCGAAAAAATTTTGACTTCAGAGAGAATTTTCAACTGAACGAGTTTGGAAATAAAACGGTAACAACTACTGGAATGACCATAATTAATCAAAAAATTATCAGTAAATTCTTTTCTAGTCATCATTTTTTTATCATCTCCAAACAGCTCCCTGATTTCCAGCCAAAAAAGATAAACTGACTCTTCGTCAGCAATGAAATGTTTAAAGCCGACTCCCCTTGGAGCTCTTTGAGAAATTTTCTCTTTCTCAACTTTTTGAATTTGAAGAACATCCTCTTCATCTTTTTTTACCGGTTGAATTTCAGGTGGATTATTTATTAAATAAGCACCCTTTTTCAGGGATTTTAGAAAAAACTTGGGTTTTTGTTGATTAGGGAGAGTCAAAAAAAACTCAAATCTTTGATCTTTTTTGCCATTAATTTGAGCTTTAATCATGATTGTCCCAGTTTGTTCATCTAGATTGTGAACCATCATCTTTTTTGCTCCACAAGCTCCACGAATTTGTCTTCCTAGAAGAATTTTAAAGTCTCCATCTTTAAATCCAGATTTTCTGAACAATAGCTCAAAAAGTTCTTTTGTTCCAGCTGGAGCTGGTCTCGAATGCTTTCCTTCCAGAATTTCCACTGTAGCTGTAAATGTTTCTCTCATTTCCCGTTCTCCTTTTTTTAAAAAATAAATAACCTTCTTTAATTTCAAATAACTAGCGATTATAATAACAGTAAAAAAGAAAAATGTCAAATAAAGCCGGCTATATTCTGCTCCCAAACTTAATTTATTAAAAATGTAATAAATAAAAGATAATCTAAGCAAAAATTAAGTTTAAAAAGTTATTTACTTCTTAAAAACCCTCTCAGTCTCACTTTAGGAAAGGGAGATAACGAGTAATGAAGTTTTATTAAAAATTGAGACTTTGTTTATATTAAATATTTTAGATTACGTAATCGATTACGTAATTGATTACATACATAATTTTTAAATAAACTTGTAATTTGTAATTTAAAAACAGAAAAAACCCCTCAGTCTCACTTTAGTAAAGAGAGAGGATGCTAGCGGAGTTTTACTAAACTAAAAAACAGAAAAACCACCCCTATCCCCTCCTTTAGAAAAGGAGGGGGAACTGGTAGAAAAGCTTTCCAAGCAGATCTTCCCCCTTTGCAAAGGGGAAATTAAAGGGGGTTTTTCTGGTTCTTTGAATATTATATTATCTTATTTTTTATTCAAAGATGTCAAATAACTACAAAACCTACTCTCCCAAAGTTCCTGAAAAAAATATTAACTAAAATAAAAAACCGCTGTCTTAACAATTGTTAAAACA
>Ga0136555_1001089_pt1 | contig 10047 bp, 16 predicted proteins | sample AntRauTorckE5432_FD_104927 | JGI IMG/M metagenome (GOLD analysis project Ga0136555, IMG submission 104927) | Saline lake microbial communities from Rauer Islands, Antarctica - Metagenome Torckler E5 #432 | ecosystem: Environmental > Aquatic > Non-marine Saline and Alkaline > Saline | place...
TATTGGATATTCTACATCAAGATAATTTAAAAATTCTTGAAGGATCTCAAGAGCTTGTCCTAATCCTGCTTTATCATCTAATAACAAATTGAAAAATGGTTTGTTATAGAATTCCTCAAATAGATCTGCATCATCTTCTCCATATGCATTTGCATTTAAGTTAACTCGATTATTATCTGTATCTAGAGTTAATCTTAAAACTTGCTCAATATATTTTGATTTAAAGATAAGATCATCCATTTTATATACACGAGTTAGGCATGTTAAGCTTAGATTATGATCTTGAGCTCTTCTTAATGCATCGATCACTTGGCTATAAGTATCCCCTCGGTGGTGATAGTCAAAGACTGTATCGTCAAAATCAAAAGCAATAACTAAATTACTATGATTGGCGTAATCCTTTTTTAGTCTATTAACTGCATTTTTGGTTTGTGTAAATCTTGAATCCATTATATTAATTTATAAGTTTTAATAATTTCTAATTGAGGAATTTCTTCTTCCATTCCATTTAAATCTAAGAATGAATCGGTGGTATAGATTTTTTCAAAGTTAGTAAATGCATCGAATCCTTTTGAGAAGATTCCGTGAGTTACAACAAGAAATATTCTTCCTGCATTTTTATTTTTCAATTCTTGAGCAAGCCCTAAGAATGTTCCACCGCCGTCGCAGATATCATCTATAATTATGCAATCTTTTCCTTCAAGGTCATTTGCATAAACTTCGAAAGATTTAATTTTTCCTGTAGCAACGTCTCTGTCTTTATCACATCGTACAATGCTTTCAGATTCCAAGCCAAGATCTTTTGCTACTCCACTTATTTTCTTATTTGATCCTGCATCTGGAGATATTAAAAGATAGTCATCTAAAGATTCAGATGAAATTACTGATCTAACAAGATTGTAATTTGTTAAGACATGTGATTTATTAAGTAAAGCAGGTGTAACGTCAGAGTGAGGATCCATTATCACAACTCCAGTGAATCCCATCGCATTAATCATATCAGCGTAAACCTTTACAGTTAAAGGTTCTCCTGGAACCATAATTCTGTCTTGACGTGCTCCAGGGAAATATGGAGTAAAGAGAACAAGCTCAGCTTGTGGCAATTCTCTTTTTAATGCATCGACTGCAACAGCAAGTAATCCAAGATCATTGAATGTTTTTAATCTGATTGAGATTATCACAGAAACCTGATCTCCATAAGCCTGTTCAGGTACATTTAATTTAATATGAGGTTCACCTCCACTAAATTGAAATTGCTCGTGCTCAAGAGTATCAATCCCTAGATCAGGACTATACATAGAGAAATCCTCGGATAATAATAATTGGTATGGTATCATAAGCTTTGTATTTTCATTAGTTCTGCATTAATATCTGTCCATTCATTTGCTAAATCTGGATCCACATGAAATTCATCATCTATGCCATAGATTTTATCAAACAATTGAACAGTAAAAAATTCATAAAGAGGTATATAAACAATTGGCTCAGATTTTGATCTTAAAATAGATTTCGTTCTTGCCAACTTAACTATATGCATGTTGAATTGAGCTGTTCCATATACGGAATTCTCAATTTCGATTCCATCATAGACTCCATTAAAAACCTTCTTTGCTAATTTGAAAATCTTTGTTCTATTGTCATGATTGAATTGAGTAGCAAAGACTTTGTTTTTAATATGGAAGATTTCCTTTATTTTCCTTTTATGAAATTTCATTACCTCATGAGACATTAAATCTAAATATTTTTGAGGCTCATGAGTTAAGGAATTGTATTTGATTAGTCCCATTGAATGAGAATAATCTGAGTCTGAAATTTTAATTTGGTGGTTATATAGTACTGATTCTGATTTTTCAACAGAAACTTTATAGTCAGGTATTTTTGACTTGATCTCGTCTAATAGTTCTGCTAATATATCGTAAATATCGGTCATATGTTGTAATTGTTACAATGTAAATATACACTAAAGTTTTGGGATATACAAGGATTACTTAGTATAATCTTCTACAAATTCAAATTTTTTAAAGAAGCCTTTTCCTTTATTCTTTTCCCAAGCTGTTTTTAAAACTACAATAGAGTAGATAGGATCTACCGTACAAGAAATTAAAACACATTCATTTCTTTTTACTTCTTTAAAAGTAATGCTACAAATAACTTCTTGTTGGTTTTTCTTTCTACCGCGATTTGAGGTCTTAATCTTTTTTCCCTTTGCCGAGGATGACTTTCTTTTTACTGCTTTCTTTTTTGCCATGGTAGTGTAATTTTTTTACTGAGAGATTATCTATGATTTCTGTAGTATTCTTAGCAATTGCTTCCTGATCTGATTCTTCTGCATCATGTACAATGCTGAAAAGAAATGCACTCATGTCAGAATCCACTGGAAATGATTTATAGGCTTGTCCAAAGACATTTCTTGTTTGAATCCATTTCCCTTTAGTATTCATTGAATCATTATAGAAAATTGCAGGTTGAAACCAACGATTTAAAATGTCAAGATACCAAGCGAACTTTACATCGATTCGAGCTGCTTGATTATTAGGTGAATCTAAAATTGTTACAAATGTTTCTGTCATAACTGTCATAACTTTAAGTCTTTTTCTATTTCATTTAAACATTCAAAAACTGTTTCATCAGTTTCTGCTTTAATTTCATACGAATGTAAAGCATCTTCATGAGCAATAAACATTCTGTATTGGTCTGGGGTATCAAACATTGATTTTACAGAAACAACTTCCATTTTTTCTGCAGAGTATTTGTCCCAATGATCTCTGATCCAATGTTCCACATTATGTCCATTATGTAAATGTAACTTGATTGGGACTTTAATCTTGTTGCTTATAATTGTGCATGGATTTGGGAATGATCTGTCTTTATTCACTGGAACTGTTTTAAGAATTCCATACTTTAGCATTCTTTTAATAAAGGCATTTTGATTATGTAAAGCAGTTTCATACTTTAAGTTTGGTTCTGCAAAATAATTTTGCTCAACAAGACTGAATCTTGTTTGATTCCATGTCCAACCTTCTGGGCGCTTTTCGAGATATTTTAAAAATTCGTATTCGCTTTCTTTAACCCAGATTCTGAGCTCTTCATTGAATACATATTCCAATCTTCCTTGAGCATTAGTTACCATTTTTTCTTTTTTTAGTAATGAATTTATAAGCAATTCCAATTAATAGAATTGGGAATAAAATTAATGATACCCAAAATCTATAAACAAAATCTCCTGGTTTTATCAGGTCCTGCTTCACTTCTTTATCGTAAAGTTTAACGAGTAATAAAAATACTTGAGTATATGCAAAGCAAAAAGCAAGTATGATGTATAATAATATAATACTAATAATAGTCATCTATAATAATATTAAGTTTTTCTTTAATTTCATCTGGGGTCATTAATGTAGGAGGAATTGGATTCTTATCATTTTCAATTAAGACATAATAAAAATTAGTTTCCTTTTCATCAACATACCCAGATTTTAAAAAGAAGATATTAACATAGTCATTTCCAAAGCACTGAGCTTTAGGATTTGCAACTCTTGTTAGTTTATCTTCTGTATTTTTGATATCTTCTAAGACTTGTTCTAATTTCATTTAAATAATTTTAATATAATTTCTAATAAATCGATTTTAAGTTGGTAGCTATTAAATGCTACAAAAAATAAGAATAAAGATTTCACAAATAAGCTCATCTTATACTTAAACATATGCCTACCTAGGAACATGTTAAATAATATATATGCCACAAAGAAAGCCCCATTAAATGAAAATACTCCTACTAAGCTTAATACAATATCAACAGCCATTATAAATCCTAAAACCACAAGTTTATATTGGTCAGTTTCATTAAATGATTTTACAGCGAATTCTGCGGGTTTTTCTTTCCCTAACGTTTTGCCTTCACGGAACTTATAAAAGTACCTAGATGCGATTGAATCAGTCTGTAGTGATTGATATAAGTAAACGAGTGCAACCATAAATAATGGCAAGTAAAAAAGTATTTTCATTGGTTTAAGATTTAAGTGTGTTAAAAGTTAATATTTCAAGTAATCTCTCTTTGGTGTTCAATTTTGGAGAATTTTGTGTAAGCACTAAGAGCTTATCAAGGTTATCTCCAATTGCCTTACCTTCAAAACCTAATTTCATCAGGTCAGTTCCATCAACTGCTAATTGTGATTTTTTAAATGGAATTCCATCTCTTTCGATTTCAGCAAGTCTTTCTCTAACTTGGATTCCAGAGTTACCTGATCTTGTGAAAGCAATACTACAAAAATCTTGGATATGCTTTCTCATGAATTCCATATCTCCAATAGATGTTAATGCATCCAATACCACTTTATCTTGTTGACCTCTGAAAGTATCAAAATCTATTTTAGAAACAGCTTTTACTTCTTCAGCCGACAATTTTAATTTTTGAGTTGCAGTAGTAATTTTTTCTTCCACATCAAGTACCTCTTCAATCAAAGGCCAAAAGGATCCAAATTCAACCATAGCTCTAGTGATGAAATCATCTTCAATGTTGAACCTTTTAAATAGATTCATTTCTTTAAGAGAAAAGATTAGCAATTCCTTTTGAGAATCTGACATAGTTGCAGATACTTTAAATATTTTTGTAAGCTCTGAAACAATTCTCTCAAATGAAAGAACAGACTCATCGAATACAGGAACTATCTTATTCATGAAAAGGTTCTGATTAAATTGGAAACCTTTGTGATTTAATTGGCACCAAAATCTTACGAACCTTAAAGCTCTTAAATGATCTTCTTGAACTCTTTCGACAGCATCACCAACAAATCTAAGTTTACCTTTTGATAAATCGTCTATTCCGTCAAATTCAGTTCCTGTCAAAAGTTCATTTCTAAGAGGATTCCAAGCAATTGCATTGATTGTTAAATCTCTTCTACTTAGATCCTCTTGTAAATCGTTTGTAAATGCAACAGTCGCTCGTCTACCATCAGTTGATACGTCCTTACGGAATCGAGTTATTTCGAAATCGTCTTTGGTATCTTTGAAGTGAAGAGTGATAGTTCCGTGCTCTATCCCAGTATCGATTATTGAGATATTATCAGATACAAACATTTTCTTTAGATCTTCAATTGGAGCTGATGTACAAAAATCAAAATCTTTAATTGGTCTTTGTAGCAAGATGTCTCTAACAGATCCACCTACAAGAAAAATATCATTTCCACTTTCCATTACGGTTTTCAAAGTGAAAAGCACATTTATTTTTGTATCAACCTCCACGAACATTTCAAAATGTTTTGCAGCGAAAGTTTCAAATATTTCATGTTGTTTTTTCATCATAGTACAATATACAAAAAAAGCTCGAGAATAAAAAATTTTCGAGCCTTTTTTCTAAGTTTTTTTAGAATTATTTTATAATACAAAATCAAAGTGTTGGAATTCCCTCATATAGTCAGTTGCTTTAACGCTATTAGCATCAGCTCTAACATATCTTCCATCTGTTTCAAAAAATAGTTGCATGCTACCTTTTCCTACAAGGTGAGCAGCAGCAAGTACAGATGCATCATTAATTAAGATTCCATTTATCATAGTATTTCTATGTTCATCTAAATATGGTTTTAAGAATTTCTTATTAGACTTCATTAAATCAATGACTAATGAGTCTTGTATTTTTTCAGGAAAGATCCATGGATTTCGTATAAACTTTCTCGTGTCAATCGTAAAGCTTAATCCAAAGTCTCTAAGCACTGCTTTGCCAAATTGGTATTTACCAATGTAGCCATATCGATTTACTACCTTCCAATTGTGACTTGATTCTTTAAATGACAAATGGTTTAGAAATGCATCGATTTCTCTTTTTCTTTCTAACGCTCTTTCTGCTTTATATACAGGATTGTTATTGATATAATATTGAGCATAGCATTCAAAGGTTAAAAATTGCTTGTTACTAATTTCCATATTGAAATCTATCATATCTTGTTCGGAAATACCTAAAGATTTTTCCAACTCAATAGCATAAGCTTTTTTATCGTTAATACTATTTTGAGATCCAAGATTATATAATACAGTAATTGATAATACAATTAATAAAATATATTTTCTCATAAATAAGATTTAATTTTGATATTTATTTGATTTTTAATGAGTTAACTAATTTCTATTACTTCATCGAAAATTCTTTTGAACCAAATTCCTTGAACTTTGATTGTAAATCTGTTCTTAGGTTTGATTAGCTTCAGCATATTTTCTGCAGCAATATCATTCATAGAATGGATAATAATATTTCCATTAAATTCTATTTCAGATTCGTTCATGAATCTTGCGACCTCAGAACCAGTGTTCTTATTATTCACATCAACATAAGCTTCTCCACCTAAATCGTGGTCAAGAAAAATCAAATCATAAGTAGTTGATTTCAAAAAGTTGATAGCTTCTTCTGCAGTTTCTGCATGGTTAATCATAAACTCAACGTCAGCAGATTCTGCTCCTTTGAATCTATCATAGAATTCTACCATTCTATTTTCATCATCTTCTAAGATTAAGATATTATATTTCATAGTATTAAATTTATTTAGTGGCGCGGACGAGATTCGAACTCGTTAACTTAGTTTTAGAGACCAAGTGTTAACCACATACTAACACAGCGCCATTTTATAATAGTATTATATTAAATGATGTTTGGAAAGTTTAATATCTGTATGGTTCAGTATGCTTACATTTTCTTCTGAAACCAAAGCCAGGGCATGTGCAATGTACTCCTGATACCTCACCATCTTTTTTATCAACAGTTACTGTATAAGTTTTATCACCTTTAGAAGATTTCACATCATGCTTTTCTTTAGTTACTTTTACTTTTTTAGGTTTTGCTTTTATAACTTCATCAGGAACATCTTTTACAGAAGCTTTGATCTGATTTGTTTTTGTGCCTTTCGGAACCTCAATCCATTCTTCTCCATTGACAGCATAACTCGTTTCAAGAAAGTTAATAACTGCGATTGGTTTGGAAGTTCGATTTTTAAATTCTACGTTTAGCATATTGTTTGAATTTTAATTATAATACAATATACAAAATTCTAGACTATAAAGCAAATTCTGTTTGAATTTTTATGTAAATATAATCAACTTTCGGGTTAAAAAGATTATTCAATATATTACATGCTGATAGTAAACTTAGCTTTGCTGTGTCTTTCCATTTCTGATATGAAGAAACTTTATTTACATCATCCCATGAGTGAAGAGATATTGTTAATTCTTTGGTTATTATTGGGAATTCAAAAAAGCCGAACTTCGCATGTTTTGCTATAAGAGCTGAGCAATCGTCTTCAGATAATTCTGAAAATTTAACTAATCCTGCCATGTATTTGTTTTCATTGAATTGACTTACACTTAGCAAATGCTCAGCATTTCTCTTATCAATTACAGCAACTACAACTCCTGGGAACGTTTCAATATAATTAAATGCTTGTTCATTCATTTAAAAGGTCTTTAAAATCGCTTAGATTTGTTCTGAATTCTTCTTCTGAAATGTAGGATACTTTTAGCTCCAATTTCTCACCATCAGATTCTCTAATGAAATGGAAGTAAATGTCATAAAAGGAATTTAGATAATCTGAATCCATGACATGATCTTTATGAATAGCTACAACAGATATTCCCCTTTCGTTTAGGAATACATGAAGGATTTCCTTTTGACCTCTTCTTTCCAAGTCTCTTGTTTTATCATAATCGTCTTCGGTTAAAACTTGTTTTAAAATAAGATTGATTCTGTTTGACATAATATGGGAATGAGCCATAAAAGCTGATTGCATCATTTTGTCTGTATCATCTACAGCATTAATTCTGTTGTAATCTATCATTGAGATTTTCTTCATGTCTTTCTTTAAGTCACTATTCATAGATATTATATGATTTCGATATTTATTAGTTTAAACAAAAAAAGGACCCTTTCGGATCCTTTTTAATAAACACTACTTACTGAGTTTATTGTGCTGCTACTTCTTCTGCTTCTTCAATTTTTTTTTCGGTATCAATCCATTCGCCATTTTCATCTTGTTGGATTCCGAAAATTGAAGCGAATTCTTCTTGTTCTTCTTCAGCAGATCTTTCTTCCATTTTGGATTTGTTTAAGAAATCCAATTCTCTTGAGTATCTCAACGTATCATACTCAATTCCATTTGAAGTAATATCGAAGAATAAATCAATATTGGTATTTCCTCTTCTGTTTTTTGTGTAATACATTTTAGGATTTCCTGTAGATTTATCGTATCTCATCTCAAGCATTGCAGTTGTATTATGCTTCAATTTATTTGATCCAACAAATTTTCCTCCTTTGGTAACTTGTTGAATTGCCATAAAAGCAGTATGCTTGTTAAGTAAGTTTTTTGCAAGATTATGGTCAACCATTAAATCGATAAACCATTTTTCTGCTTTCGTTCCGGATAATCCTAAATCTTCATTTAATGATTCTTTTACTTCATCGAATGAATCTATTAAAACGATATCCCATCCTTGCTGTAAAACTTTCATTAATGCAAGGTGGCAGTTAGATTCGTAATCCATAGTGAAAAAGATATCTAATTCATCGGCAAGTGGTAAACGTTCCATATATTCCGCAAGGTCAATAGAATTCATTTCACCTGAGATGAATAAACATTTTTTATCAGGATTAGTTTTGTTGATGTGAGATAATAAATCTAACAATACAGTAGTTTTTCCAATTCCTGGGTCACCTAACACAATTGTATTAGTTGCAGGCATGATTCCACCTTTATTGGAGATAATCTCATCAATATAAGTTCCGGATTTAATTGGGATGAATAATTTTGGGTCGAAGTTTTGATCTTTCATTTTGACCAATTTTACTTCAATATCATCTAGGTTATTTGTCATTTCAGAAGGCTTGTTTGTTTTTTTAGTTTTTGCTCTGGCGTCAGGTTCGTTCTCAAAATAAATTGAATCTTCAGGAGAGTGATAATGTGCAAATTCTTCATCCGTCATAGAATTGATATATTTAACATACCTTTTTACAGCAGTTCGTTCTCCAACAGATCTTGAAGATTCATCATTTGCTCGTGCTACAATTTTTTCAACTAATTCAGTCTTGTCTTCAACTGAAGATCTTTTGATTTTTTTTCCGAAAGCGTAAGTAGTGTCTGTCATAATTTTTGAGTTTTTGTTATCGTTTGTTATTATATTACTAATAATATACGAAAAAAATCTGGGACTACAAAATTTTTCGGGGAAAATCTTAGAAAAAATCTTAAAAATTATAGAATTGAGATTAAGACTAGAAGGATCATTACTATTACATTTCTCCAAAAATTAAAACTGTATCTTTTATACTCTTTAAAATAGTTGTCAGGAAGGGTAATATAAAAACTACCATCTTTGGCAATTCCATATCCTCTTTTTAATCTTCCATCAATTACTTTTTTTGTAGGCTTAATCCCTATTCTCTCAAGGAAAATAGAAATGTCACTGCCAACAAAGCTAAGTATTTTAAATAGAAAAGATACGTGGTCAGAATTCAAATTATTACTTTTGTTTTATTTATATAAAAAAATTGGGATTGATTCCTCAACCCCAATTATATTCGGAAATACGGTTAAGTTTAACCTTTTTCCATATAATAATCTCCCTTTTCTTCCTTATATTCTAACATAAGCTTTTCAGCTTCAGCACGAGATTTTAACCATGCTTTTCTCTTTGATTGAATTGCTTGCTCCTTTAATGAAGGTTTGATATTTACTTTATCAATTGTAGGAACTGTAAATATTCTCTTAAAGAATTCGTTCTTAGCAAATCTAGGAAACATCGCATTCTTCACTTCTCGTTCTACTTTTTTAGTTCCATTTAAGATTAAAAGGTTCTTGTTTATAAAATGTAAGAATAAGTTTGCAGAATGACGAGTTTGTCTCTTTCTGAATTTTAAAAGGTATTTGTTGAATCTCTTTTTATTTCTTTGAGATCCAGAATTGAAAATAGATTTCCAATTAACCTTTTTCATTTGTTTTAAGCTTTCCTTTGAATTATCTGATATATGGAAATTTTCTTTTTCAATTAATTTCTCAATGTCATTTAAAGCTGAAA
>Ga0136555_1001090_pt1 | contig 10040 bp, 7 predicted proteins | sample AntRauTorckE5432_FD_104927 | JGI IMG/M metagenome (GOLD analysis project Ga0136555, IMG submission 104927) | Saline lake microbial communities from Rauer Islands, Antarctica - Metagenome Torckler E5 #432 | ecosystem: Environmental > Aquatic > Non-marine Saline and Alkaline > Saline | place...
AACACAAGACCAAGATTCGGACGTTTTTTAATTAATTCTTGGTGAGTGTCACCAAGACGGCGAATGTTTTTATAGTCGCTTTGGCTGCCGACGTAGATTATGAATTTGTCAAAACCGTGACTATACGACGTAAGCTTACCGGGCGTAACTTCTGACGCCTCATAGGTTACAGTTACTTTTTTTGCTGGTATTTTTACAAAGCTGAGCAAGCTCTGCTTTGTAAACCTGCTTGGCGTAAGTATGTGATCGCTCTTTTTGGCTACGCGTTTGAACACGTATTTTCCAACAAGTTGTTTAACATGAAAAATAAACCAGTTTTTATCTGAGTTGTAGACTTCGAGCAATGTTAAGTCATGAAAGGTAGTTATAGATTTACCCTTGTATAAAATGGGCTGTTGTGGCATACAAAAATGCACCAAATCTGGAGACAGTTTATTTAAAAATCTAAGAAATCCGGTTTGTTCGGCAAAAGAGTAGTTATCAAACTCAGCTACCAAAACCGAGAAATTTTTATTACTAGGTTGCCAATAATCTTTGTCTTTTTTGCGAACCAAAACACTGTATTGGTTCTTTTTGTCTACTTTCTGGAGATAATGAAGCAACCTCTCAACGTAAGTTCCGGTAGATGAGTTGATAATACGGGCGTCGATAGCAATATGTGACATAAATAGATTATATCATCAACTAGCACGCTATCGGCGAGCGGTATTTTGCGCTATAATAACCACTAGTTTATGAACTTCAAAAATATTTTTAGTCGCAAAAACAGAATACTTTTAGGCGAACTTGTACGAACAGATTTCAAGATTCGCTACCAGGCATCATTTTTAGGTTACGTGTGGTCAATACTTAATCCGCTTTTGTTGTTTGCTGTACTCTATCTTGTCTTTGCTAATTTTCTTGGCGTGGGACGCGACATAGAACACTTTCCGGTCTATCTTCTACTCGGTGTGGTGCTGTGGAGCTTTTTTACCGAGACAACCAATGGCGGCCTCAAATCGATTGTTAGCCGAGCCAGCTTAATCCGCAAAATTAGTTTGCCCAAATATATTATTGTAATCTCCGGTACGGTATCTTCGCTCATAAACCTACTGATTAACCTAGCCGTAGTAGTAGTGTTTATGGTCTTCAATGGTGTTGAGTTTACGTGGCAAGCTTTGCTTATATTCCCATTTATAATACAGCTGTATATTTTAGCTCTAGGTATTTCATTTTTACTTTCTGCTCTAAACGTAAAGATGAGAGACATTGGCTATGTATGGGAAATTCTACTAAGAGCCGGATTTTATGCCACACCAATCCTCTACCCGCTTTCTATGGTGGTGGAGCGAAGTGAAATTGCCGCGCAGATGCTTGTTATTAACCCGGTTGCTCAAGTTATACAAGACATTAGATATTTTGTAATCACCGAAGATTCATTAACAGCCTGGCAGATTTTTGATGGTGACTATCGGGTCTTTATATCATATGCAGTGGTTTTGATTATATTATTTGCAGGTGCATTTTATTTCAAGAAAACATCTGGTAACTTTGCGGAGAATGTATAAATGAGCGATAAAGCAATTGAAGTAAAAAACGTCTTAAAGACCTTTAAGATACCACTAGATAAAGGCAAAAGCCTGAAGCAGGCGGTATTAGGCAAAGGAAGCCGCGGCTACAAGACAATTACGCCGCTAAATAAAATATCGTTTGATGTACCTAAGGGCCAATTCTTTGGAATAGTGGGACGTAACGGAAGTGGCAAGAGCACACTTCTAAAGACTATAGCCGGGATATACCACCCCACTAGTGGAGCGGTTAAGCTTCATGGTAGTTTGGTACCTTTTATTGAACTTGGTGTTGGGTTTAACCCTCAACTAACAGGTAGAGAGAACGTGTATCTAAATTGTGCTTTGCTGGGGTTCGCTCGAAAAGAAATAGACAGCATGTACCAAGATATAGTAGATTTTGCCGAGCTAGAAGACTTTATGGACGAGAGACTACAAAACTATTCTAGTGGTATGCAGGTTCGTTTGGCTTTTTCTATATCCATTCGTGCACACGGAGATATTCTACTACTAGACGAAGTTCTAGCTGTGGGTGATTATGCCTTTCGAAAGAAATGTTTCAAATACTTCGAGCAGCTCAAACGAGACAAGAAAACGGTGGTTCTTGTAACTCACAGTATGAAAAATGTCGAAGAGTTTTGCGAAAGAGCAATACTACTAGAAAAAGGCGATATTATATTTGAGGGTAGTGGCGAAGAAGTTGCCCAAAAATACGAAGAAATGTTCGTTAGCTAAGCTCTTCAATTTTAGAAACAATTTTGTCGGCGTTATATTGCCAAGAGAATCGCGATAGGTTTGCTTCAAAACGAGATAGCATTTCTTGTCGAAGTTTGTCGTCCATCAAAGCTTTATCTAGAGCTATCTTTAGGCCGGACACGCTAGAGGGCTTGCAGTATATAGCGGCCTCGCCTCCAGCCTCTCGAATAGATGGGATATCTGAAGATACCACTACAGTTTTTGCAGCCATGGCCTCGAGTACCGGCATTCCAAAACCTTCGTATAGAGACGGTAATACAAAAACATCAGCCTGCTGAAAAAGTGCTGCAATATGATCGTCATTTACATAACCGATACGTTTAATGTTTGGATATTGCTTACTAAACTTGTCTATTTTGTTTATAAAATCCTGGTTTGCCCATCCTGTGCCGCCGGCGATTATCAGACTAGTGTCTTCTTGAATATTATTATCTAAAGATAGGTAGGCATCAAGCAGGGTAGAAAGATTTTTGCGAGGCTCTAGGTTGCCAACAAATAAGATGTAGCGTTTTGTTGGGATTGAATAAATCTTTCGTATGTCGACTGAACTTGGTTCAAAAAAGTTTTCTCTAGGCGGTATATTTGTTACCACAATACGTTCTTTTGAAATGCCAAACTCTTGGACCAACTCAGACTTTACTGCTTCTGAAACAGCGATGGTAAAGTCAGATTTTTTAAGACTTCGTGGTACAACTCGTCTTAGGTGTGGTAGGTTTTGGTGCTGCGTGTACTCAGGATACCTGAGATAGGTTAGGTCATGGATAACGGTTGCTGTGATGTTCGATTTTAGAGTAGGCCAGCGTGAAAAGTTAGGGAATATAGTAGCATCTACACGACGTCGGAAAATATCAAAATAAGGTGCTACTCCAAACGAGGCTAATTTGCGATAGACTTTGTTGCCAAGCCTTGTTGCCCTATTTTTGCCCTCCAATGGGCCGCTTGCTAAAAGTGTTTTTGATGTATTGTTTAGGGCGCTTGCTAACATTTTGGAATAATACCCTACGCCAGAGATATTCCCGTAATCTAAAAAGGCGCTCCCGTCTATACGTATTTTAAATTGCTTCTTTCTCTTTTCTTGAACAAAAAGTGGTAGTATTTGTTTGCTAACTGTATTTGTCCAATCACCATCTGTTAGCGCTTGGTTTTTGGCATTTTTGCCAAGCTGCTTTCTTAGACCTTCTGAGGATATGAGTTTATCAAGTTGCAGTTGAATGCTTTTTGAGTCTTTGACACCCGACAACAGTCCAGTTTCTCCGTCTTTTATCTGGGCTTTAATGCCACCGATGTTTGATCCGACAATGGATAACCCAAAGTACATTGCTTCTTTGATGGTTCTTCCCCAGCCCTCAAAGTCTGAGGCCTGCACAAAAATATCAACAGAGTTATAAATAGAGCTTATATTCTTTTTCGTGCCAACAAACTCAATTCCGACAATATTTTTGGCTATACTCTCGAGCTCATCTTTGTACGGCCCTTCACCGGCAATGACAAGACGTAAATTGTTTTTATGTTTCTTTTGTAGTGCAGAAAAAGCCTCTATTACATATTGCACACCCTTATGTTCGTCTAGTCTCGACACAACGCCGATAGTTATTTGGTCTGGTTTTTGACGTTTAACTATGTAGTCAGAAAAGTTAATATTGCTACCAATAACGCTAACCTGCTGGGTTTTGAGGCCACGTATATGATCTATAAGAAACTGTTTGTCATCTTGGTTGAGGGTAAATATATGATCAGCTCTAGCAATAGCGCATTTTTGTAGCCAGCGATTAAACTTTTGGGCAGGGCCTTTGATTGGATACCTTAACTGTGGGCACAGGTCACCTGGGTCGCGCCAAACTACCGGAAGGTTAAACAGTTTTCCAAGAAAGGTAAAGAGAACTTGGTCGTCACGAGATTGGGGGCTTATTACGTCTGGTTTTAGCCGCAAAATCAAATATTTATAGTAGGGAACCAGCAGTAATAGTCTAAGAAGCGTAGGTAAGTGTAGTTTATAAATCCACCTATGGGTTGACAGAACATTCGCAGAAGCCGTGTTCTTGGTTACTAAGGTTTTTGGTTGGTTGGTTGCTAGATAGGTTTTGTGGCCAAGTTTGTTGAGGCTACGGGTAATGTCACGAGCAGAAAGTTCGGCACCGCCAATGGTCTGGTCTGGCGATACTCGGGAAATAAGTATTTTCATAGGTTAATTATAGCAACTAAGCAGATAACTTGTCTTCTAGAGGCAGCCCCTTTAGCCATATGGTGTGTGAGCGAGACTTAAAATCGGCATCGGCTGTCTTGTAGGTGTGGTCGTCACCTCGTTTTCGAATGTAGTTATAGCGGTGAGTAGAATAAAGTGTAGCTCCGCGCCGTTCTGCTCGCCGAAATAGTTCTGAGTCTATGGCACGTCTTACTTTTCCAAAACGTAGATTTTTAAGTACGGCCGTTTTGACCAAGAATGTACCACCAGGTAGATGTTTTACATAAGAGTGTATGTATTCAGGAACCCAGTTGATGGTCTTTTTTTCGTTTTCTAGATAAACCCAGTTATTCCACTTACCGACAAAGTCTGCTCGTGAGTGCATCCATGCACAGTATAGATCTAAAAAGTGGTTGGGTGAGTAATAATCATCATCGTCAATCTTGCTGGCAAACTCAGTGTTTAGCATATCAAGCCCAGTATTGAGCACATCACCAAACAGTACACTCTCATCTACTCGCTTTGTCTCTATATTCAAAAAGCTTTTCGATATAGCGTCGGTAGCTTTCTTCTGCTCTGAATCGCTAACACCGTGGAGCAAGATTGCTACTTGAGCTGGCTTGATAGTTTGTTGCTCTAGCTGGGATAGGGCATGGGGTATATTCTCTGGGCGTTTGGTTGATAGAATGATTCCAATGTTTGGTGTGTATACGTCTAATTGTTCGATGACACCGGCTTCGATCAGGGCCTTCTCGGCTGCCTTAAGTGTGTTGTTTCTAAGTATAGTGTCTCGACTACATTTGATGGCGTAGCGCTCGGCTGCGTAGGGCTCAGATAGGCTGGAGAGCAGCTTATCTACTCCTGCCTGATCTTGGGCAGAGAGAACTTCTCGGCTAAACCAATCTGGCTTTTTACCTTTTACTACAACAGCTTGTCCGCTGGCGATTATGGTTATTATTTTTGCTCGTAGAGTTGAATTTGTTTGAGCCTTTTTTATATCCTCCGAGTTCAATATTAGAACCGTGTCTCGGCGGAGTGTTTTGCTAGGCGAGAAGCCCTCAATACTTTTGTCTGTAATTGGTAGTGGCAGCTTAACATTTAGGGTATATATGTCTATAAAATCACCCAGAGAGTCTTTTTGTATGTAGCTAGCGTTCTTTGTGCCAAAGTCTTTTTTTATCTTGGCGCACTCAGATTCTTTGTCAAAAAGAACGATTAGTTTAGCGTGGTCGCTAGTAGTCTCAGATATTATCTTTTTGTGTCGCTCGGATACGTATTTACCAGCCTCAATAGCCACAACTTGCACAGCACTTTCGTATTTACTTAGGGCAAGATGAGCCGGGCTACCAAGCGGAAAGGTGCTACAGGTGCTTCCAAAAATGTCATTAACAAGCTTACCGACTGTAGCTACATTAATATTAGAAAATCGCATCAAAGGTAAAGAGTTATGAACAGAGCTAAAATAACCGGTGCTAGATAAGAATTCTTCAACGCGCGGTGGGTCATATCGCTTTGCCAACCCTGGAGCTGTTTTGAGTAATCTTATTGCATCTTTGGGCTTTGAAGCAACCAGCTGTCTAACGAATGTTGCAATACGAACAGAACGTCCTCTTTGAAGACCAATAAGCTCAGCTTTGGCTGTAGCTAGTTCGTTTTCAAGAGCCGTGATTCTGTCGCTGGATTTAGGGGAACTCATACTGTTATGTATTTTACGTTAAGTTTGGTGAATTGTCGAAGTATTAAACCGTGCAGGTAACTGCTATAATATATAGCATAATATAACTATCTGGAGATAAACTTGAGAGTAACCTGGAAGCAAGAGGCTGACAAGCTTATATTTAATTTTGAGCTTGATAAGGATGATAATACTGATGAGTTTAGAAACCCGGCTGGGGCTCACAGGATGCATAAGCTGGCTAAAAAGTCCTTTTATGTGAGAATACCCAAAAGTATACATTTCCAATCGCCTCATCCTGATTCTATTGCTCTAGCCATTACGATTCTCCTTGGGGTATTCATTGGCAAGAGATTGGCTGTTCAAGAAGGTGTTAGCCTAGAGTTTAAAAAAGTATTTGAAGCTGTTACCGGTAAAACAATATCTCCTGTAAATAATAAGTTAAAGCCCAGACTTACTAAGAGTAACTTTTTACCAGCTCTAGCTTATAGCGGGGGTGTTGATTCTACGGCAGCAATGTCTGTAATGCCAGATAACACCGTTCTTATTTTTGCAGATAGAGTTGATAAAAAAGACCAGAGGTATAATAAGTCCGCCGTGTATAGCGCCATTGATAATTTAACTAAAAAAGAACGCCACGTTATAAAAGTTGAGACAGATATTGAGTATGTGATTAATCCAATAACCTTTGCCCACCCTCTGGCGCCTAGCATTCCAGCCATACTATTATCAGAATCACTAAATCTAGATACTGTAGCTTTCGGTAACCTATTAGAGAACATATATGGTGTGTTAGATAATAAGTTTGTATATCCGGACAAATCAGTCTTTACACAATACGACAAATTATTTGATGTTTGTGGCATATCCGCTGCACATGTTACCGCTGGTCTTACAACATTCTCCACCTCTCTAATAACCAACGGTGCCGGTACTGCTGACATAGCTCAATCTTGTATGTACGGTGAAGAGCTAGGAAAGCCATGTATGCAATGTCTTAAGTGTCTATACAAAGTTTTGTACTCACGCATAATAAATAACCAACCTATTTTAGATGAGGAGATTGACAGTTTGTTTTCTTCCTGGGCTGTTGCAAAAGAATTCAAATCCACACCAACAAGGGTCCAAAATGCCTATATGCACCTAGTGTCGCAGATAGACAGCAAACACCCCGTAATAAAGCTACTTAGAAAAAAGCTTAACACAGACACCTATACGACAGGATGGATGAATGGTTGGTACTCAGATTCAAAGACTTTGATACCGAATCAATATGAATCTCAGATAGTAAATAGCATAAAAGAGTTTGTTAATCCTATGAGTAAGAATAATCGAGAATTCCTAGAACAATGGGATCTTTCAAGAGAAAGAAGATCTATAAGATCACACTATTGGACCTGGAGACTATGGAGAGAGTTTGGTAAAAGATACAATCTATACAATATAGAAATAGGTTATAAAAGTGCAACAACCCAGGTCGGTACAAGGACTAAGGTTAAAGTGTATTGGCGTAAATCAATAATTTTTAAAGAAGATATTACAAAGAAAGTTTCCTGGGGGTCTAGTAATAGTAAAGTCGCCTATGCAAAAGACGGATATGTTTATGCCAAGGCAAAAGGCTCAACAAGGATAAGGGCTAATCACGGCAGGGCTTCGGCAGAATTTTTAGTAAGGGTGATCTAAACATAACACATAGTTCTAGTAGTAATACTAATACTAATGGTTATTTTTTCAATCTCTCACAAAGATAAGAAAGTCTTCTTTACTGGACCAGAGAGAGTTGACTATATTACCGAAAAAATTAAGACCGAATCTCGTTTTTACGAGTCAGATCTATTGGAATGGCTAGAAAAACTTTCAATACCTAAAGGAGATATTATAGATGTAGGCGCCAACATTGGTAATCACTCTATATTCTTTGCTTTATTTCTGGATCGACATGTTTGGTATTTTGAACCCAACAAACCAGCCTTTGAGATATTGAGAAGTAATGTAAAAGTAAACAAAATTCATAATATTACTCTCTTGGAGTATGGGCTATCTTCGTCTCCGGGGCGAGCAAGTATTAAGTCATCGGATAACTACAATATTGGTGCAGCGAAGACTGAAGTTGACGTAAACGGTGTTGCTGAACTCAGAACACTAGATGACAGTGTCGATAAAGCAAAAAGAATTTCTATTATAAAAATTGATGTAGAGGGCTTTGAACTCGAAGTGCTTAAGGGTGCCGAGAAAACAATCAGAGAGCACAAACCTCTTATAATGGTTGAATGTATAAATAGCAATGAGTTCTCGGCTAATAGCGATTTTCTATTGAGGAGAGGGTATGTTCCAAAGGCTGTTTTTGGTGCCACTCCGATAATTGTATTCTCTCACAAGGATAATGACTTTGTTGGTAGCGCAGGTATGGATATCAACGTTTTACTAAAAATGTATATTGAGCAACACGATGTTAGCCAAAAATTTAGGGACCAACAACGTACTTCAAAATTGGAACAAAAAAATCCAACTCCTAATTCAAAAAAACCATCCGTGCAAAAAGAACATAAGGTTAATGTTAAACAAGACTCAACTATAATACCTAATATTAAGTTTGGTAATCATATTTTGGTCACAATGCGTTACCCCAGTAAAGATGATCTTTATAGTTATGCATTTATACACAGTAGAGTTAAAGCATACAAAAAAGAGGGCTTAAAGGTTGATGTATTCAAAATCAATGAAGATATAGAAAAGCTTGTTGTTGATGAGTTTGAAGACGTTAGGGTTTTTTCTGGTTCGGTTAACGTGTTGTCGGAACTACTGAAACAGCACAAGTATGAAAACATATCCACCCACCTAATGACCCCACTTATTTGGAGTGCCATAGAACCATTTGCCAAAACAATACCTATCTTTGTATGGCTACATGGCGTTGATATTCAGCTCTGGCATAGAAGAAGTCAGCCATAACTATAAACAATGGTTTCATTTTGCAAGTGGCCTTAGTATAGAAAAGATGGGTGGTGGCTATAGGGCCGATGTAGACGGTAACACATTAAACGTACAAAGTTTAAGTCTTGGTACAGACGCTTCAGAGGTTATTGTTGGTCAGACGGAACCCCTATTTGCAGGGATGGCATTCTCCCAGCGGAGGAGTGCTTAATCCAAGTCCAGCTGTGAATTTTGAGGCATCTGGTAACAGCGCCCAGTACGCAACGATATTCACTTTTGGCAAAAATGTATCTGTAGACGTAAACAACAATAAGCTTAACAGTGAAAACGGCAAGCTCGTTTGGGAAGAGGACGGTAAAAGAAAGACTTTGACTCTAGAGAAGATGGACGGAATATTTGAGGTCAAGTACAAATCAAACAATTTCTAGTAGAAAGTAAATATATAATACTGTGCATTGCTTGTATAATACTCACAGATGGACAAACTAACTAAAAAAATGAGAAGCGCGTATAAGTCACTAGACAAGCGCACTATTGTAGTTGGCGCTCTTTTAATTGCTTTTATATTAATAGCTATATCTGGCCACCAAACGATTTATAAAATCGGATCAGATGCCATGTCTTATATTTCAATAGCAGAGCACTACGCCCGTGGCGATATAAAAGTAGCGGTCAATGGTTATTGGTCACCGATGATTAGCTGGTTAATGACACCGCTCATATTTATAGGCATAGATGGCCGTGAAGCTTTTGCATTTGTGAATGTATTGTCGGCAATTACTATATTAGTCATTGGATCAGCTATTGTTTGGAGAGCAACAAAACAAAGCTTGTTACCGGCTCTGACCTTTATTGTGATTATGACTATATTTCTTCGATCTGTTGTTGACGAATTCTTCCCGGATTTGTTGCTCGTTGCCTGGTCTGCAGTATTCATATTGACCAT
>Ga0136555_1001092_pt1 | contig 10002 bp, 5 predicted proteins | sample AntRauTorckE5432_FD_104927 | JGI IMG/M metagenome (GOLD analysis project Ga0136555, IMG submission 104927) | Saline lake microbial communities from Rauer Islands, Antarctica - Metagenome Torckler E5 #432 | ecosystem: Environmental > Aquatic > Non-marine Saline and Alkaline > Saline | place...
CGTAAAGGTCTGTTCGGTGCCGTAGTAATCGGTCCCGTCGATCCGCAAGAACTGCGTCACACCCCCCGGTCCAGTGGTGCTGGGGAAGATTTCGATTTCGGCGAGGATGCCCCGGATCGTCTCACCTGTGTTTGGACCAGCGTAGGCTTCCAGAGTTCCGGAGTAGCGTTCCCCGGCGGAATCGGACTCGATGAAGTTGCCATCGTTCTTGGTGATGAGGCCGGTGTAGGTCCCGGTCCATTCCGTGTGGAATCCATCCCCGTCGAGGACCATTCCCTGAACGCGACAGCCGATGGTGGAATCAGCATCATCCATCAGGATTTCCGAAAGATACATGTAGTCGTCACCGCTCGCAGAAACGCCAAGCGTGTCGAAGTTGGAAAACAGGATTTGGTCGATACCCTCGTTCGTGGATGTGGTCGTTGCACTGCTGACCTCGCTGCCATTGACGTAGAGCGTGATGGTTGTGTTCGTCCCGTCGCACAGGAGGTAGATGTCGATGGTGTAGGCGGTCTCTTCGTCGAAGCTCCAACTGCTGCCAAAATTGGTTGTGCCGGTCGCCACACGCCAGTTGCCGTTATCCACATCAATGCGCGCAACGGTTCCATCCGGACCTGTAAAGTCGATCAGCGCACCGTCTGCTGCGCCGCCGGACGAATCGTCTGGAAGGTGGGTCCGAAAGTGCCACCAGAGGGTATTGGTCTCGGTCAGATCGAAATGTGGTGTTGCACCCTCGACGTTGCTCGACAGCCTGACACGGGCTTCGGAAGCGGTGTATGTTGTATCACGGGACTTTGCAGCCCCGCCATAAAACTCCATTCCGTTTTCCCAACCTTCGTTGTCTGTTGCGATGTGGATGATGGCCATGATTATGCTCCGTTGATTGCGACGAGGATTTGCTGCCTGTCGGCGTTTGCGCTGCCTGCCTTGATGGGCGAGATAGCGGTGTAGATGCGGGCGATATCACCACGAGGGTTCGTATCAGGCGCGTCTGTCATTGCGATGGAACCGACAGGCTTCGTGTAGGTCCAATCGTCTTCTTCGAGGACGGCTGTAACCGCGTTGTCTTGGTCACGTCCTTGTCCAACGATGTGGACAAACGTGCCGTCCAACCGCGTGTAGGTTACGGTGGGATCATCGGTGGCGGGATCGTCGTCCCAGACCCCGTTTACGCCGGTCCAGATTTGACCGGTATTTGGTCGAAACGCGACCATGACGATGTCATCGTTTCCGTAAGGCAACAGACCTGTTACCTGCTCCGCGCCATCGTGCCAGATTGTTCCGTTACCGCGCCGACCGACGCGAGAGTTCGATGTCGGATTTCCGCTCAGGTCGCCAAAACCGGCAGACCCCATGAGGCCCAGATAACCGTTATATTCCGTATCATCGTCATCTCCCATCAAGAACTCGGTGTATATGAGATCACCGGTGCCCGCCGTCGCTCCGGTTGTGGTCGGAACGATGAATGCAAAGTTCCCACCGCCAGATGTATTTGTCAGCGTGAGGCTGTCTTCGCTCAGCGTGTATCCCGGCGTCAACAGCAGGATATTCCAGCCCGCTACCACAGGTTCCGGGGTCGCTTGCGGCGCAGTGTAGATGCGCGGTGTATCGTTGTTCGCGCTGTCGGTATCGAGGACGGACCAGCCAGTGGTCCATGTCGATCCGTCATCGGAATACTGGACATCGAAATCTCTTGGACATAAATTTTCCCTGTTTGCTTGTGGCCAGATGACGATCTGTGCAATGGTGATAGTGTTTCCAAGACCGGCATCAAATGTGAAGAACACTGGAAATACCGTATCGTCGATGCTGGTGCGGTAGTAGTTTATGCCACCAAAAAGGCCGTCGAATGCCCGTGAAAAATTGAATGTCCCGTTTTCCTGAGAGGCTGTCTTTGTCGGAATACTGTCCTCGATAGGACTTCCGAAATACTCATCACGCAATTCCATTTCGTCAAACCGGACATAACCGCCGGTCTGGTAATCCTCACGCACATTCATCCGCCAGTAGCGGTGCGCTCCAAGCGTGTTTTCGTCACCACCGCCCTGTCCGGACGCAGCGATGATGCCGTAAACTGCAAAAATCATGCGATGTCTCCAATGAGAATGTAAGTGTCTGTCCCGTCCGGGATCAGGGTCATTGCCGAGAATTGGACCCGGCTTGCGGCATGATTATCCGCGCTGTTGATTGTCACGCCGGAACCAGCCACAATCGTGACCTGTCCTGCGCCGTTTTGCGTGATGATAACGGGATGGTCGCCTGACAGCCCGGAGTTCACCGTAAAGTTGACCGCTGTCGCGGAGGTGCTTTTCTTGATCTTGTCACCGGCGATGTCCGCAGACACCATCGTGTAGTTGGTGGAGAACGTCTCGATGACGGGGGCCACTGTCCCGCCGGTGCGCCAGTCCTCATCGCCGTAATACGCATCCAGCAGCGTTTCGATCTGTTCCGCCGTAAGGTCTGCGGTCGCATCGTCCTCGATATCATTGAGCTTGGTCAGCAGCGCGTCGGTAAACGCATTCGTATCGTCCTCGCCTTCGTAAGCTGTCTTGATCGCAGACCCGGGAAGAGCAGTGGATGTAGTCACAAACTCGATTGCATCGCCTGCCGTGTTAACCCGCACGATCCGATTTTCCGCGCCGGTGTAATTTTCCGGGGTGTCGGACAAGGTGGTAAATGCCGCCTCCGCCGCGATTGTCACCGTGACTTCCCCATTTCCATCATCAGTCAGCTCGACACCGGAGCCAGCGAAGTTCAGGTTGAAGAAGTTCTCGACAAGCTCAGTGCCGTTGTCGCTGATCGCTTTCGGTTCCGGCCCGGCGGTGCCGCCCAAAGGAACAATGTCGGTCCCGTCACAATAGGCGATGCCCGTTGATCCGGCTGTCAGGATCAGCTCATCACCACCCTCGCCGTCATCGTGTGTGATGGTGATGACACCCGTTCCAAGGTTCCGGAACATCAGGATGCGGTTTGTGGTAAACCCTCCCCCGTTCAGCGTCGGTGGGATCGTGACAACGGTGTCCGTGGTGTGGTCGGTGAAGGCGAGAATACCGCGACTGACTACAAGGCTTTCGGAAACGGTAAAATCGCCGCCGGACGCGTCGATTGCCGTCTGCCGGTTGACAGAGTCTTCGAGCTTCACAACGGCGTCGTTGAATAGGATGTGCTTGTTTGCATCGCCCTCGGCCATGAGGTTCGTCAGCAGGATTGGCGATTGTCCGAGGGGCATGTCGGCTCCAGATTTGATTGTTTCGGTCTACGGCATAAACGCCAAAAAGTCAAGATTTGTAGCGCAATGTTAACTTGGCGCTACATAACGCGTCTTTATGGAGCGAGGACGTGACGCCCGGGGAACCCGTCAACGGCAGCTCCGGATTGCAGGAGGATCACGCGGAACGGATCGTCCTGTGTCAGTCCCATCGCCGTCAGGCGGGCTGCGGTCAGCACAAATGTGTCCTCGGATACGAGATGGTAAGCGAGGAATGTGCCCGGATCGTTGGGACTGAAACGCTGAAAGGCGTCCGGCGTGTCGGACAGAATCCACAGCTTGTAGAGTTCTGTTGCCTCAACGAACGGCGTGACCTCAGTGGTCGCTGTTGTGTTCCACTGCCCTCCGACGCGTGTTCTGCGGTTCCAGCGCAGACGCACACCGCCGGGTGTCTCAACCGACCGTCTGACACGGCTGGGTGCCCACGGCATCATGTTGCGGGCACGCAAGCGTGCCTGATGCGAAACCACCTCACTGATGAGCTGGTTTGGAGACACGGCCTTGTAACGGACGTTCTGTCCGACACGGCCAAGGTCCATGGTGGACTGAACCAGCGCTGTCTGATCGAGAAGGAAGAATTGTGTGGCTCCGGTATGTTGGTCACAGAAGTATTCGGTGCCGCGCAATCCCCGCAGGAGATTGGTCAGAACAAACGAACCATCGTCCTGCATCTCGGCATCCTGAAAGGCGATGATTTCGCCTTCCCGGCGTGCGGGATTCCAAAGCAGGGCGCGGTTCGAACCGGACAGCATCTCGGCATAGGTGACGCTGTTGATATCGTCATCCTCATAGGCAAACTGCACACGCAGGTAGTTGTCGGTGTCGGTCGTCCAATAGGCACGCGGAGCGTAGACCCGGTTCACGACCGTGCCCCATGTGATCTGCACACCCAAGGTCTCGATAGATTCAAACGTATCGTTCTCATACGCGCGGAACATCGACGCGGATTGCCACTCGGCATTCTGCGATCCTGCGGCGAGGTAGACGGCAGTCTCGGCCCCGAACGAAGACTGGAAGTCTGCAATTGCGGGGATGTCGAACACAAAGGTCTCGGAGGGAACGATGGTTGCCACCTCCTGTTGCCCCACACCACCGAAGTTTACCTGCGGCGCTGGGCGCGCGACCTGCACCGGATCAGCGGCGCGTGTGGTTTCAACCTCCATCTCGAAGTTTGCCCCAATTACCGACCGTTCGATCCGTTCGGTCAGACGGGTCCCATCGTTAAAGGCCAGCTCGACGACATCACCGGGATCAAGGTCGAGATGTGCCCATGGCAGGATCGCTTTACCTGCATCGCGCGTCATCCACCGATGGAACAGAAGTTTCTCGGCCAAGGCGCGTGCATCGGCGGGCTTGAGAACGATTGGCAGATCGCGGTTCTCTACCTTGATTGTGTCCATCGTTGAGATTGGCGCGGACGCCCGGCGCATTTCGGATGTGTTGGTATCGTAGTCCCGATCCTGATCGGGGTAGGTGATTGTCATTTCACGCGGCAGATCGTATTCCGGCGTGCGCGTGTGGACGTAGTTCGACTGCTGCCCGGAATCACCAACAGTGCCCAGCTCATCTTCTTGGATGGTCCGCACGACTGTGTTGTCGCGCCCTTTGAAAACGATCTTCCAGTCCTGCTCGATGGCGTCGAGAAAATAGGTGCCGACCATAATATCCATGACCTGCCGCACGGTCGAGCGCGAACCAATGGTAAACCCGTGGACAAACTCGGGCGGAACCTGAGAGACATCGTATTCGTCAAGCTCCATGCCCGCTTCGCGGCACATGTATTCCACCACGGTGTTGAGGTTCTGTGACCCTCCGAGCAATGATCCTTCCGGGCCGATGAAGCACAGGACGGGATTGTCCCCGTCCCATGTGAACAGCGCGCGGTTGAGCGTGACGTAAAGCTGGTTTTCCGTCGAAGCTCCTGTGGTGAATGCCGAAGGGAACACGGTGAAATCACCGGAGTTGACATTGAGCAGGACGGCATCGGTTCCGTTGCCGTAAACCAGCTCACCGCTGAGTGGCTGCGACCGCGAGAACCCGCTGCTGGCTTTAGGTGGCAGCGGGATGGCTTCGATGGGTTCATCCTTGTTCTTGAGGCGTCCCACGCCACCAGCGTGTCGCGTCATGAACCGCCACGGTGCATCCCCACCCTTACCGTTGTCCAGCGTCTCGAAATCGTATTCCATGAAGGAAACATCGGTGACGTTCGGGTGAGAGGAAAAATCAACCTTACCACGACCTCGGCTTTCCAGACTGACTTCGCTTGTGATAGTTGGACTACGGTTGAAGAAGCCATTCTCTTCGCCGTCATCAAAGATGTTAATGACGGTTTCGTCGTTGGTGATATCAGCGATAAACAGACGAACGTGGTCGTCCCCGAACATGCTATACCAGATGCGCGGCGTCTCGCTGCCTGCGCGGTAAGGTTTGCCCAATACACCGATGCGGTCAACGTCGCTGTCACTTGCGTGCGTTCCGGAGAACAGCACCAATCCTCTCAAAGGCTGCGCAGTCGCAATCTGAGCCGGTGTGGCGTCTTCGGATTCCGCTTCGTTGATCTGCCCCCAAATTGGGGTGAAGGCAAAATCTCTTGTGCCATCACCGCCGGATACGGCCTGCTCGGATTCCGGCTGTCCAAACTGAAAACCACCCGGACTTTCGCTGTCACCCCGTGGTCCAAAAATCGGAAGAGTGACGCTCTCAATGTCACCATCCGGATCATCCAAAGACGCTGCCTGCGACGGAGGTGCTGACGCGACGATGCACATATCGGTATCGGTCATGACGATGAAGCCCAGCGCCTCAGAGCCTGCTGGATCATCTTCGTCATATCGTTTGATCGGAAATCTCTGCGCCCTGATCGAGTCGGTCGGGTTGTCCGATCTGTCGAGGCCGGGCCACATGGACGTGGTGATATATTTGAACGGAGCCATTGTTCCCGGAGACAGGAAGATCAGGGCTGGTTCACCGGCGTCGGTCTCCCCGATAGCCAGACATTCCCCCGCAGCGTTGGATGCGAGAATGCGCAGGATGTTGTCATCCACTTCAAGCGAACGACTCTCTGCCAGACTGAACGCGGAGAACCGGCGCAACCGTCCGGCGGTGTCCGTCACGACGAACTGATCGTCGATGTTCACGCCATCAAGTCCTCCGGTGGGCACGCCGCTGGAAATGGTAGACACGTCAGAGAGGTTGGCTTGGTCAGGACGATCCTTCTGATCGGCTACATCAAACTCGATCTCGGCAGTGATGTTGGGAATGCGGTTCGCGAAATCCTTGAGAGGCATGTCGTCGAACACGATGTAGCAAAAGTCCTTGTAGGCCGGGGTAAAGCGGTAATCCGGGATACCCCCATCCGCGAGCGCTTCCGCTTCGTCTTTCAACGTCTGCAAACGATCTGCGTAGAGCGCGGCGCGGTCGGTTCCGTCCGCTTCCAGATCGCTGATGATCTGGGTCAGGTTCTTGAACTTCTTTTGCTTCTGGTTGCCCGCGTTCACATCGTCGAAACCGGCCAAGCGCCGGTTGATGGATTCCGCAATCAGCGGATCAACATTGGTGTCGCGCCCGCCCCGGATGAACCGGAAGTTCACACCCTTGCGCTGGCGTCCCCCGTTCTCGTAGATCAGTTTTCCGTCGCCCCAGATTTTGTGGATGATCGTTCCGGGAGCGTGGCCGAACGACACGGCGAAGCTGGCCGAGTAGGAGAATGTGATCTGGGTCGAACCACCGCCACTACCTTTACCACCACCACCACTGGATTTTTTCTTCTTCTTTTCCTTGAGACCCGCAGACCAGATGATGTTTCCGCCTGTGCGCACGCGCCCCATATGAAACTCGATGGGCTTGCCGAGGGTGGATGCGGTGACAGCCGTGTCCTTGAGACGTGGGCCTTTTACGGTTGGTCCCTCGGGTGCGAACAACATGCCGCCGATGGCACTACCAATCGAAAAACCGATAGCGGCAAACCCGACAGGAGCGATAAGCGCTCCAACAACACCAAGTGCCAGACGGCCTACACTACTGCCCATAATCTACGTCCTTGTAGAGACGAACACCGACGAGCCGCTTCGCGAGGCACTCATATCCGGTGTCGTAAATTTCCTCGTGAACCAGCCCCTTGGGGTAGCTCTCCGAGTGGATGACTGTGAGAACACCGTTCCGTTCCGCGAAGATGCCGCAGTGGCATGGTTGGATGGTGTCAGAGAAGATGCCGATGGCACCGGGGATTGGATTTGTAAAATGCAGAGAGTGGTTGTTGATATTGTCCACAAACTGCTGTCCCGGCTCACGCCGGTATCCCCTAAGATCGCCGTGGGGCAATCCGAATTTATGTGCCACGACGAGCAGCAGACCAGCGCAGTCGATACCGCGCTTTGGTCCCTTACCGCGTCCTTGGTGACGCCAGACAGCGCCTGTCCAAGTCCGCGCGTATTTGATGATGTCGTCTGGTGTCGTCATCACTTGAAGTCCGGATATTCGAAAGTGGAATCTTCGCCCGGAACATCTGGGGTCGCGAAGAAGTTCTCGATGTTGTCCCACAGGGCAACACAGCAGACGCGGCTTTTGTCACAACCCGGCGTGACGATCAGACTATCGCCGATCTCCAGAAGGTAAGGCAACGAAAGATACAATTCGATGGTGCCTTCATCATCCGCAATCCGCGTGTATTGCTTGATCTCCATCCCCTTGCCGTTGTTGTTTCCATTCATGACCTTGATGGTGCCCAGCTCGAAGAAGGCGTTGATGAGTTCCGGATCACCGCCTGCCGGGAACTTGACGGTGAAGGTCCGCGCATTGGTCACATGTGTGATCTGGGCCGCGTGGAATCGCGCCGGTGCCGTCGAGAACAGAACGTCGAAATCATACAGGTTGTCGTCGTTGCGGGTGGGCAATGGTTGCCTGACAACAGAGCCAAGGTTGTAGGTCACGTTGTTGCCGCCCACGGTGCCCACGAAGCCATCGGCAACGGTGCCGGAAGTCTCTGCCTTGAAGGTGAACGGTGACACGCCGAAGACGTTTTCTTGGACCATGTTGGAGGAATCGTTTGCGATCATCCACCCGTGTGGATGGTCAAACAGGCATTCAGCCACATTCGCGGGGGTGTCGTCTGGGTGCGTGTCAAACCAGATACGGACGAAGCGCGCACCATCAGGAATCGCAATATCATTCTCGCCGCGCATGACCCATTCGTCTCCGACATTCTGCCAACCTGTGGTCCATGTGGAAAGTGGATCGGCAACGTTGCGCTCATAGCCCATGAACAGGAGACGCACCCGTGCCCGCGCCCCTTGAGAAGCGGTAGTATCCCGCCGGAAACACCAGAAGCTGAGATAAGCATCTTCGCTGTCGATCAAATCAGCAGTGATCCGTCCCCCGATCAGGGGAACGTCTTGTGCAAGAGATGCGCCTGTGAGCGATCCCCGCGCCGAGGCGTTGCCGGTATAGGCAGTCGATGCGGTCGCCATATCATTGTCGGCCCCGTCTGTCTCTGGATTGATCCAGTTTCGCGCGCGCCCAAAACCCGTAGACAGCAGGTCCGCGAAGTCCCGGTCCTGAACCTGCAAGCGTTCTCGTGGTCCGTTCGGTGTGGCGGCATCGACAATGGAAAACGTCTGACCGACGCTGACGGATGCGCCAGCGCGCAGAAGCGGGCCGTAGATGTAGACGCCGCAGTTTGAATCCCCGAGATCGTTGAGGCAGTTGGCGGTGTAGACATTGGTGAACTCGTGGCTGAACCGCTGCATCAAACCGCGCAGTTCGGCCTTGAATGTGCCATTTGGCATGACCGCAATCTCGCCAAAGAACCCTCGGCGCAGCTTCAACATGCCCGGATACGCAGCCATCCACGGTGTCAGAAATACCTTGACCTCGGCAAAGTCAAAAGCACCAGCGCGCAGCTCACTGGCAGGCAAGGTCAGCTCCGACACGATCCCTTGAATATCGAGGTTGTCAACCGCGAGGCTGGCTGTGTTCTCGATTGCGGTTCGGGAGTATGCGCCAATGGCAAGGTAGACTTGCGCGTCCACCGTGATGTCGTTGTCGCAGTCCGTAAAACGATAGATCACACCATCCCGCCGCTTGATCTGCCAGCACGTTGCAAGGGCTGTCACGCCCTTGTCCAGATGCTCGCGAAGTGGTGCGGAGATTTGCTTCATACGATGACCTCAATCATATCCAGCCCCGTGATCGAGAACTGGTCGTGTTGGATTGCTGCGACGATCATTTCATCAGTGTCGAATCTCACTGGAACATCGTATTCGATGTATGTGATCGTCAGGATGGTTCCCGCCGCCGGAGGGTCGTTGAAAACGATGACACCGGTGCCGTAACTGATCGAAAAATCGGTGTTCTCAAGCAGCTCTGCGTCGTCCACAAGGATGCGTTGCACAGTGCCTTTGACGGGCTTTTTGATGATCCGGTCGAAATGGTGTCCACCGGACTCGTAACGCTTGAACAACTGGAAACGTGTTTGTGCCCCGTCGCCCACGCCAATGATCTGGTTGGTGATCTGGTAATCGGTCCAGTCTTTGAACCGAAACCCGATTGCCCGTCCGCGCATCCCGTAAAAGAAGTCCTCGACCGCCGCAACATCGAGAGCTGTGGCGTAGGGGTATTCGACGGTGTAGCGCGCGCGGATGCGGTCCCATTCCGGCTGCGTCGTCTCAAATCCGGAATCCATGCGGAACACAGATGTCTTGAAACCCGGCCCTCCTCGGGAGCCATAGCCGATCTTC
>Ga0136555_1001094_pt1 | contig 9993 bp, 10 predicted proteins | sample AntRauTorckE5432_FD_104927 | JGI IMG/M metagenome (GOLD analysis project Ga0136555, IMG submission 104927) | Saline lake microbial communities from Rauer Islands, Antarctica - Metagenome Torckler E5 #432 | ecosystem: Environmental > Aquatic > Non-marine Saline and Alkaline > Saline | place...
CCGACTTTAGTGAAACAAGTTTTAAAAATGATTGATAGTTTGAAAAATTTATTTGAAAAAGATGGATTGACTTTTCATCTAGATGATCAGCCCAATCGTTTTGATATCAAAAGAGGAGAACAAGATATAACTGAAAAATAGAAATATGAAAAAAGGAAAATTTATAGTTATGGACGGAATGGATGGTGCGGGGAAGGGAGTTTTTTTGGATACCTTGAAAATGGAATTAAAAAAAGACAAAAAAAAAGTTTTGGATGTTAATGAATTTTGGGAGAAAAATAAAAAATTACCAAAACTGAAAAGCTTAAAAAAATATGACGCGCTTTACACTAGCGAACCAACTCACTACGGAGTGGGTAAGTTTCTTAGAAATACTTTGATATCAAATGACTCTGAAATTAAATATTCCACTGCAACTATCGCTCAGGCCTACGCTTTGGATCGGCAAATTCTTTATGAGGGTTTGCTGTTGCCTTTTTTAAAAAAAGGAGGGTTAGTTTTTCAATCCAGAAGTGTTTCAACTTCTTTGGTTTATCAAAAAATAACTGGAAGTAAAGATGGCTTTAGTTTTAAAAACGTTTTAGATTTACCTGGCAATCAGTTTGCATTGAAACATAATCCTGATTACTTAATTATCCTAAAAGCTCAGGTTGAACAAATTAAAGAAAGATTGGAAAAAAGGGAAAAAAATGATAATGCAATTTTTGAAAAAGAGAATTTTCAAAAAAAAGTCAAGAAAGGCTTTGAAAGTAAATGGTTTAAAAAACTTTTTGAAGAAAGGGGAACAGAAATTCTATATATGGACGCTAGCAAAACAATAGATTTCTCTAAAAAACAAATAATTAATTTTTATAAAGAAAAGTTGAAAAATAAGTTTTAGAAAATATGATATGAAATTTGAAGAATATCAAAAAAAATCTCGTAAAACTGCTGTCTATCCAAATGCTGGAAATAATTTCATTTATCCAACTTTGGGTTTGAGTGGAGAAGCCGGAGAAGTAGCGGAAAAAATAAAAAAAGTTATTCGAGATAAAGAGGGAGTGGTTGATGAAGAACAAAAAATAGAGATTAAAAAAGAACTAGGGGATGTGCTTTGGTATGTTTCTCAACTAGCTTCCGAGCTAGGCTTGTCTCTGGAGGATATTGCTGAAAAAAATATCGAAAAACTTTATAGCCGAATGGATCGAGGGAAATTGCAGGGTAATGGGGACAACAGATAATAAAAATTTTAATATGTTTAATAAAAGTTCAAACAAAATTGCTAAATTGCTAAAAATAATTAAGAAATAAGATTCAAGAAGTACAAAAAAGCTGTTTCTTAAATTGTAATTTTTCTAAAATTTAAATAAAATGGCAAATCTAATCGAGGTTAAAAATCTTTCCAAAACATATATAAACGGTGAAATTAAAACTAAAGCTCTGTGCGGAGCTAGTTTTAAGGTTGAAAAAGGCGAATTCGTGGCGATTATGGGTCCAAGTGGTTCTGGAAAATCGACCTTGATGCAAATTTTGGGGTTTTTGGATAAGCCTACTGATGGAGAATATTTTTTTCAAGGGAAAAAAGTTGAAAACTTTGAAGATGATGAACTCTCAGAAATTAGAAATCAAGAAGTTGGTTTTGTTTTTCAAGCTTTTAATTTGCTACCAAGAACTTCTGTCTTCGAGAATGTTGAATTGCCGTTGCTTTATAAAAGGGGAGATTCAAGAAAAAATAAAGAAAAAATAAATAAAGCTTTAGAAGCAGTGAGTCTTTCGCATCGCTCTAGCTATTTTTCCAATCAGATTTCTGGAGGGCAAAAACAAAGAGTGGCGATTGCCAGGGCTTTAGTGAATGATCCCAAGATTATTTTTGCTGATGAACCAACTGGAAACTTAGATTCAAAGTCAGGAAAAATGATTATGGAAATTTTTCAAAAATTAAATCAAGAAGGCAAGACAATCGTATTAATAACTCACGAAAAAGAAATTGCTGAATATGCCAGAAGAATGATTCAGATGGAAGATGGGAAAATTATTAAAGACCAAATGACTTGATCTTTAAATTTGCAATAAACCAATTTTCAATTAATCAATGATCAATTTTATAATTTCCGATGATGATGTTTAAAAATTGGTTAATTGAAAATTTATTGTAAATTGTAAATTTATCAATGTATCTTCTGAATGCTTTAAGCTTTTCTAAAAAAAATTTATTGGCGAATAAAACTCGCTCTTTTCTAACTATTCTGGGAATTATTATCGGCATAGCAGCCATTATCATTATTATGGCCATCGGTAATTCAGCTCAGAGCTTGATTTTGAAACAAGTTGAGGGGATTGGCTCCAATTTAATCGCAGTGACTCCAGGTGCTTCAGAAGAGGTTGGTCCACCAGCTTCTGTTTTTGGAATCGTGACTAAAACTCTAGCGGATGATGATCTAGAAGATATAAGAAATGATAATCAAATCAGAGGACTAAAAGCTATTAGTGGCTATGCCAATGGAACAGTTTTGGTAACCAGGCGAAGTGAAGACAGCAACGTTAGTTTAATGGGAGTCAATTCTGGTCATTTGAAAATAGCTGGAACTGAAATTGATCAGGGGACTTTTTTTACTGAAAAAGATGATAAAAGTTTAGAAAAGAATGTAGTTTTGGGTTATGAAATAGCTGAGGAATTTTTTAAAAACGAAAATCCTATCAATCAAAAAATAAAAATTGACAGTCATCAGTTTAGGGTTATTGGTGTTTTAGAAAAAGAGGATTCCTCGGCCTTTGGTGTGTCTGATCAAAATAATTCTGTTTTTATACCATTAAGAACGGCTCAAAAATTAGTTTTAGGAATTGATTATTTAAATTTTATTAGGATTAAAATTGAAAACGTAGATCAAATAAATCAAGCCAAGAAAAGGGTCAGAGAAATTTTAAGAGAAAACCATAACATTGATGATCCAAGTAAGGATGATTTTTCTATCAAAGATCAAGCTATGGCTTTGGATATGCTGAAAAATATTACAGATATTATTAGATATTTTTTATTGACAGTAGCATCAGTGGCCTTGCTAGTTGGGGGAATTGGGATAATGAATATTATGTTAATTTCAGTTAATCAGAGAATTAAAGAAGTCGGATTGAGAAAAGCCATAGGAGCTAAAAATAAAGACGTATTGGCTCAATTTCTAGTTGAATCCATTTTTGTTTCCTTGATTGGAGGAATAATTGGAATAATATTAGGAATTTTAGTTTCCTTTATTATTTATTTAGTAATTAATTATCTTGGATATGAATGGGCATTCATGATCTCTGTTTCTTCTGTTGTCGTGGCGGTTGTGGTCTCAATGGTAGTGGGAATAATTTTCGGAATTTATCCGGCCAAAAAGGCTTCTAGAATTAGTCCTATGGAAGCTTTACATTACGAGTGAGTGGGGTAATTTATGATTTGTAAATAATTAATAATAATAAATTTTCAATTCTCAAAAGGCCCTAGCTTTAATTGATTTAATTCTAAAATGAAATTGCTAATTTGCTACTGTATTATTAGGAACAATTTAACCATTTAACTGTTTAATCTAACAATTTAATAACCATTCAAGCAGATGAATTTTTTAAAAAATCATAAAATCGCTTTTAGTCTAGCTTTAAAAAGTTTAGTTAATAATAAGCGAAGAACAGCTCTGTCTGTTTTGGGTGTGATAATCGGTGTAATGTTGGTTATAGTAGTTTTGTCTTTGGGGGCAGGAATGAAGGGCTATGTAGTGGATCAAGTTGAAGCATTCGGAAGCGATATTATCAATGTCGAAGTTAAGGTTCCTGGAACTGGAAAAACCTCTTCGTCCAATGCAGGCGGAATTGCCAGTGGAACAGAAATAAAAACCTTAACTCTAGAAGACGCTGAAGATATAGCTAAATTAAGCAATCTTGGCAGTTGGTATGCTGGAATAATAAACCAAGATATCGCTAGTTATCAAAGCAAAAACAAAACAACAATGATCATGGGGGTTACTGCTGGAGTTTTCGAGATTGACGGGAATTTAAAAATAAAAGCTGGTCAAAAGTTTGATGAAAACGATGATAAAAGTCAGTCTGACTTAGTAGTGCTGGGCAGTGAGATAGCTAAAAATTTATTTGGCAATAAAGAAGCAGTGGGCAAAAAAATAAAATTAGGAAATAGAAAATATATAGTTAAAGGAGTTTTGGAAAAACAAGGATCTTCAGGAATTTTTGATTTTGACAGTATTATTTATATGCCGATGAGAACTATTCAAAACAAAGTCTTGAAAATAGATCATGTTCAATGGATTATTTTTAAAAGTAAAAATACCGACAAAGACAATTTGACCATCAAAGCAATGGAAAATATTTTAAGGAAAAATCATGACATTGATGACCCAGAAGATGATGATTTTGCAATTACTTCTATGGCAGAAGCAAACGAAATTTTAGATCAAGTTTTCAGTGTTTTGAATATTTTGTTGATTGGTTTGACTTCCATTTCTCTTTTGGTTGGCGGAGTTGGGATAATGAATGTTATGTATGTTGCAGTAACCGAAAGAACTTTTGAGATTGGGTTAAGAAAGGCAGTAGGAGCTAAAAAGAAAGACATTTTATTACAATTTATTTACGAGGCCTTGATCTTGACCATGATTGGAGGTTTAGTTGGGATATTTTTGGGTTCTGTTTTTTCAAAAATCGCTGAAATAATCGCTGGAAATTTTAATTTTGTTTTGGATTTTCCTGTGACCGCTTTTTCAGTTATTCTAGCGGTCGGTTTCTCTATGTTAACAGGAATAGTCTTTGGTTATAAACCAGCTCAAAAAGCTTCTAAATTAACTCCCATGGAAGCTTTCAGAAATGATTGATTTAAAAACTTGATTATAACTAGTAAAATTGTTAGAATTAGGGCAAGTCTATTTTTAAACATTTTATTTAACTAATTTACAAAAAAATGAAAATTGAAAACAAAGCAAAAATCAAAAAAGCGGCCTTGTTCATTGCGATTGCTTTAATTTTTATCGTTGTTTTTTTATTAGTTTTCTATTTCATTAATCCCTTTAAAGGAGTTAATAAGAAATTTTTTGAAATAATTCCTTATCCAGTTGCCTTGGTTGATGGAGATATAATAACTACCAGAAGACTTTTATCAGAGGAAAGCTCACTTAAGAAATTCTATGAGATTCAGGATTTTTCAAAAGTTGGCTTGAGAATTGATTTTAAAACTGAGTCTGGTCGAGAAAGACTGAAAATCAAAGAAAAAGAAATTTTCAACAAGATCGTTGAAAATATTTTAATTGAAAAAATAGCTAACTCAAAAAATATAGTTACTACTAAAGACGAAGCAGAGAATGAGTTAGTAAATAAGGCTGAGGAAATGGGAAACACTGAAAATTTGGCTTTGAATTTAAGAAAGCTCTATGATTGGAGTCTGCGAGACTTCAGAGATAAGGTTATTTTGCCGCGTTTATATCTCAGCAAATTAATCGATTATTATGAAAATGAAGTTTCTAAAAATGATAAAGAAAATAGCAAAATAAAAACAGCCTACCAAAAATTAAATGAAAAAAAGAGTAATTTTGAAGAAATAAGCAAGGAATATTCAGAAGGAGAAACAGCTAAAGAGGGAGGTTTGTTGGGTTGGTTCAAAAAAGAACATTTAGCGAAAAATATTGCCGAAAAGGCTTATTCAATGCAACCCGGGGAGTTTTCTGAAATAATTAGAACACCTCTAGGGAGTCATATTATCTATTTAGATGAAGTCAAAGGAGAAGGAGGAGATAAAGAGGTCAAGCTAAAGCAAATTTTCACCGAAGAGGGAAGTTTCTTGAATTGGTTAAAAAAAGAAAAAAGTGAATATAATGTCAAGATTTTTGCTAGAGATTTTTTCTGGGACAAAGAAGCTCTGAGAATTAAATTTTCGGATAGCTCAATGGAGGAAAAAGAACAAGAACTGCGTAATAATTCTAATGGTGATCCAAGCCTTTAAAAATAATTTTGCTGATTATGAATTTTAAAATAAAAGAAATAAATTGTATTGGATGTGGACTATGTCAAACCCTTTGTCCTAAATGTTTTTATTTGAAAAATGGTTTGGCTAAAGTCAAAGATAATTTAAATAGTGAAACCTCTTGTGATTTTCAAGAAGTTCTTGAGAGTTGTCCTTGCGACGCTATAAAAATTAAACCTAAAGATAATGAAAGATAAAATTGAACTTGAAATTAAACCTAAAGTCAAAACTAAAACTAAAACTAAACCTTCGCTTAAGGTTAAAAAAAATTTTTCTAAAAAAAGAAAGAATTTTCTTATGCAAGTTTTTATTCTGGTTATGGCTGGCGCCTTAATTGGCGGATTTTTTGGATTCTATTTGAGCCAGAATTCTTTTAATAGTTCTATGAAAGAATTAAAGGAAATAAAAACTGAATTAAGAAAAAAAAATCAGACTATGGATAATTTAGGTATCTACGATCTAGAAAAAGAAGATAATTTAATAACATCTATTGTTAAAAAAAATTCACCCGCAGTGGTTAGCATCGTGGTTACCAAGGATGTTCCAAAAATAGATAGTTTTTTTAATGACCCTTTCTTTAATCAATTTTATTTTGAAGACAGAAAAACTGAGCCAGAAACAGAGACTCAAAAAATTGGTGGGGGAACCGGTTTTATTGTTGATAAAACAGGCTACATAATGACTAATCGGCACGTAGTTAATGATGAGAATGCTACTTACACAGTTATGTTAAATGATGGAAAAGACTACGAAGCTAAAGTTTTAGCCAAAGATGATTTTATGGATGTGGCAATTTTAAAAATAGATGAAAAAAATCTACCAACCATCAAGCTGGGTGATTCTGAAAGTTTAGAAATAGGTCAAACAGTTTTGGCAATCGGAAATTCGTTAGGAGAATTTAGCAACACGGTTTCCAGGGGAATTGTTTCTGGATTAAAAAGACAAGTAGAGGCTGGAAACTCTTTGGGGCAAACTGAAGTTTTAGATGAAGTTATTCAAACTGATGCAGCTATAAATCCTGGAAATTCAGGTGGACCTTTATTTAACTTAAGGGGTGAAGTAATCGGTATTAATGTGGCTATGGCTACTGGAGCGGAAAATATTGGCTTTACTATTCCGATTAATCAAGTTAAGGATATTTATCAAAGCGTTAAAGAAACGGGCAAAATTGTCAGACCATATTTAGGAGTAAGATATATCGTGATTAATGAGAAAATTCAAGAAATGAATAATTTACTGGTTGGCTACGGAGCTTTGGTTTTAAGAGGAAATCAAAGAGGAGACTTGGCAATAATTCCTGGAAGTCCAGCCGATAAAGCTGATTTATCGGAATATGACATTATTCTAGAAATTGATGGAGAGAGAATAGATGAGAAAAACTCATTGGCTAAAATTATTAGAAAAAAACAAGTTGGCCAAGAAATAAATTTGAAAGTTTTAAGTGAAGGAAAGGAAAAAAATGTTAGAGTTGTTTTAGAAGAAGCTGATTTTTAAGAAAACCTATGTTGAAAGTAAAAAACCTAACTCTCCAAACTAAAACAGGGGAGAAAATTTTAAATAAAGTAAATTTAGAAATTGGAAAAAATGAAATCCATTGTGTTTTAGGTAAAAACGGTAGTGGAAAAACCAGTTTAGCGCATGCTTTGATGGGAATAAACCAAGAGTTAGTTCATCAAGGTCAAATCGTTTTTAATGGCAAAGATATTACAAAATATAAAATTTATAAAAGAGCTAAAGCAGGTCTCACTTTGGCTTTTCAAGAACCAGTTCGCTTCGAAGGCTTGCAAGTAGGGGATTTTCTAGAATTAAGTGGTATCAAAAGAGGCGATAAAAAATTTCAAAAGATCCTGGAACTGTTAGATTTGGACGAAAAAATATTAAATCGGAAATTAGACGACAAACTCAGTGGTGGTGAAAGAAAAAGAATTGAATTGGCCTCTGTCGCTTTAATGAAGCCTAGCCTAATGATATTAGATGAACCAGATGCTTCTTTGGACATTATAATCTATAATGAGCTATATGATTTACTTTTAAAACTAAAAGAAGAATTGAATTGTTCAATTTTGTTAATAACTCATCGTGAAGAAGCTGGTTTAATTGCCGATAAAGCCACTTTAATTGACAAAGGGGAAGCGATTGTTAGCGGGAGATTTAGAGCAGTTATGTTGGAATATTGCAAGAGATCAAAAGTTAAAAAAAGATGTTTGGCAGGTAAAGAAATTCGTAAAAATAAAAAAAGTGTGTTAGATTATTAATAGGTTTAAAAAAAATAAAAAAATAAAAAAAAGAATTTTTTAAGACAATTAAATCCTTTTTCAAGGAAGTGATTTGTTTAAAATATTTTTAAAAAATGGCTTCATTCTTTGGAAAAAATAAAAAAAATAGTAAAGATTATTTTTTAGCACTTGACATAGGAACCGAGTTTGTTAAAAGTCTAGTCTATAAGATTGATCCCGAAAATCAAAGAGGGGTTGTTTATGGTGTTGGAAAGTATAGACAAAAAATTGGAAATATGACTAGCGGGGCGGTTAGTGACATTAGCGGAGTTATTGAAACTTGTAGAAAATCCATTGTTTTGGCTTGCCAGGAAGCTGGTATAAAATCTATTAATAACACAATTATTGGAATTGCCGGGGAGTTTGTTAAAGGCTCCACTACCACCGTTCATTATGAAAGAGCTAAACCGGAAATTAGAATTGATATGCCAGAAATTAAAAATATAATTCAGAAAATCCAATGGAAAGCTTTCGAGAGAATTAAAAAACAATTAGCTTTTGAGTCTGGTCATAGCGATATTGAAGTTAAATTAATAAATGCTTCCATTGTTAATGTAGAGATAGACGGTTACAGGGTTACTAATCCAGTTGGATTTCAAGGTAGGGATGTTTCTATGAGTGTTTTTAATGCTTATGCTCCATTGATTCACTTGGGGGCTATCAAAAGTATTGCCAAGGAACTGGACTTAAAATTAATTACTATTGCAGCTGAGCCCTATGCGGCTGTCAACGGAATGGGATTGGAAAATCATCCCGACTTCGGAGCAGTTTTGATTGACATTGGTGGAGGAACTACTGATATTGCTGTTATTAAAAACGGAAGTTTGGAAGGAACTTCAATTTTTGGTTTGGGCGGAAGAAGTTTCACAAAAAGTTTAGCTAAAAAATTTCATTTGAGTTTCAAAGAAGCCGAAGAAGCAAAACTTCTTTATTCTAGGGGAGAAATAGAAGAAAAATATGTTCAAAAAATAGAAGAATCCTTAAGAGAAGACTGCGAAATTTGGCTCTCGGGAGTAGAGATTGCCTTAGAAAATTTTTGTTCCTCTAGATTAGATTCGTTACCTCCCAGAATATTATTATGTGGAGGAGGAAGCGGTTTGCCTGGAATATATGAACAGTTAAATTCTTCTCAATGGTTGAATAAGATTCCTTTTCCAGATAAGCCAACAGTGGGCTACATTCAACCGAGAGACATTATAAAAATAGTCGATAAAACCAATAAATTGAATAATCCTCAGGATGTTACTCCTATGGGGTTAGCCAGTTTAATTTTAGAATCTAAAAATAAAGATGTTCTTTCGGAAGCTTTAGATAAGGCTATGAAAATAGTTCAAAATTAAAAATAAATTTATAAAATGCACAAAACTGTTTATATTGATGTAGATGAAGAAATTATAGGGATAATAAGTAAAATAAAAAAAATCGAGAGTGACGAAGTCTTCTTGGTTGTGCCCAAAAATTCTCTTTTGACTCAAGGAATTGTCAATTTAAAATTGTTGAAAAAGGAAACAGAGAAAATGGGCAAGAATATTATTTTAGTAACTTCCGATGATCATTCTAGAAAAATAATAAAAAACTTAGGCTTTAAAACAAAAAACAAATCAGTGCATGATTTTATCGATAATGGACAGGGAAATCAAGAAAATATTTCCGAGAGAAAAATAAAATCAGAAGAATTTTCGCTTGAAACTTCTAAAAATAATCCTAAAAAAGAGAAATTGGAAGTTCTAGTTTCTATAA
>Ga0136555_1001095_pt1 | contig 9993 bp, 11 predicted proteins | sample AntRauTorckE5432_FD_104927 | JGI IMG/M metagenome (GOLD analysis project Ga0136555, IMG submission 104927) | Saline lake microbial communities from Rauer Islands, Antarctica - Metagenome Torckler E5 #432 | ecosystem: Environmental > Aquatic > Non-marine Saline and Alkaline > Saline | place...
GTCTATTCGAGTGCAGATGACTATACCATTCAACTGACGATAGAATCTGATCAAGGATGTTTTGATAGCTTGACCAAAGCTGTAACTATTTATCCAATGCCTGTGGCTCAATTTACGCCAGATGAGGTGTGCTTAGGTGAGCTAGTATCATTTGAAAATTTATCAAAATTCGAATTTGGAACTGTATCGAGTCGATGGAGTTTTGGAGACGGAAATACCAGCAGTGAAGAATCGCCTATTCATCAATACAGTTCGGCTGACAGTTTTGATGTAACTCTAGTTGTAAGTACAGAGCAAGATTGCTCAGATACTATAGAATACAAAAAAATAGCGGTTGTTCATCCTGTTCCTTACGCAGTATTTGTTTACAAAAAAACAAAGTCATGGAAAAAAGAAACACAGTACCTCTTTAGCGATAGTTCTATTGATGCGGATTTCTTAAGATGGGAAATTGATGGGTTTTCAGAAAGTAATGAGGATGATTTTCAATTCACTTTCCAAGACTCTGGCACTAGAGAAGTGAAACTTATCGCAACGAATGAATTTAGTTGTTCAGATACAACATCAAAAACAATTTCGGTATTCCCAGATTTAGTATACTATATACCCAGCGGGTTTACACCCAACGGCGACGGCTTGAATGATGAATTCAATGTTATAGGTCCAGGATACGTAGATATGTATAACCTAAAACTAATTAACCGCTGGGGAGAAGTCCTATTCGAAAGTAATGAGATTTTGGAAGGTTGGGATGGCAGATTTATGGGTGAGATCGTACAAAACGGGGTTTATATATACCTTGTAACTTTTAGAGATATAGGCTCAAAGAAAAGAATATTTGAAAACGGAAAAGTTACTTTAATTCGATAAACAAAAAGTCAAAGAAAGAGGGAGCTGAAAAAGCTATCGTATGATTTAAATTTTGAAGGATTCGATACCTGTAGCTTTTTCCACTTTAACGGGGGACCCCGGAAAGACAATCTAAAAGTAACTGAAATGCCCTATGTTAAAGGATGTTCGATATAGCGAACATCCAATAGTACAGTTTCACTGCTTTGTAATAGCCGTCCTTGTTAATGTTTTTGTTGGGATTTGTTTATTTTTGACTTGAAAGTAGTCTCATCCAGTTTGCCAAAGTAACTGAAATGCCCTATGTTAAAGGATGTTCGATATAGCGAACATCCAATGTGACAGTTTCACTGCTTTGTAATAGCCGTCCTTGTTAATGTTTTTGTTGGGATTTGTTTATTTTTGACTTGAAAGTAGTCTCATCCAGTTTGCCACTTATACTATTGATAGCCATATCAATTATATCTTACCTTGTAAAATGATGTGAACTTTAGAAATCATCTTCTACAGTATTAAGTTTTATTTTTAAGCTATCAATTAGTTTATTAATGTCATTAATTGCAGTCTCTTTATTATACTTATAGATAGTAAACCCTGATGAGTCATACTGCCAATCACCTAGCGGAAGTATAGTTGCTTTAACTTTATTGTCTTTAATCCTTATGTCAATTTTAGCATAAACTCTAGTGTCAACTGTAGTGCCATAAGACCCTGATTTAACAGTCCCAAAAAGTTTGTACTTGCCAATTAAAGTTCCTGACTCTTTATCACTAAATTCTATTACACTAGATGCATCATTGAAATTAGTAACCATCCAATCATTTGCTCTTATAAATAGTTCAGATTTACTAGCACCTAAATTATCTATTACCCGAGAGACTGCCTCTGCCTCTGTAAAATAAACTGTTTGGTAAGCACCAAAGCAAGAAGATAAAACCATTGAACTGCATAAAAGAGAAGAAATTATTATTTTTTTCATAATGCAATTTAGATGAAATCTAAGAGTATAATGAATACAGATTAAAATTGGTGACTCTGTAGGTGGGCAATTGACTCTAAAAGTAGTAAGCTTGTTTCCTATGTGTTACCTAAAATAAAAAAAGCCCTACAATCATTTGATAATCAAACAATTATAGGACTCTTAGTTGTAGCCCGTAGGGGAATCCCTCCTACATCATATTTCGGCGGATTGACTTCGATTTGCACCGAGCACCATAAACACAAAAAGCCTCCACCAAAAGGTGAAAGCTTTTTCCGTTTGTAGCCCGTAGGGGGTAAACTATGTCTTATGTAGATGTATTCTGATGCATTGTTTAACTTTATCAACTCCTTATTTGATTGCATTTGTAGCACAATAGAAGTCAGTAGTGACCAAATCAATGAAGGCTCAACTGATACGTAAACCGATACGCCACTTTTAATGGTATCTATTGAATTGCACGTTAAGGTCAATTCCGAAAATATCTTGATAATCTTCATTGACTATCCTTTCGACCTCACACTTGAGTTTGTCAGCATCGTTATTATCTAAGTTGACTAACAACATTATGCTAGACTTCTCATCTTGAAACACATCAAATTTATCTAGAATGCTGACACTGTCAATTTTGTTTTTACCAAATCTAGCTGACATTGCTAAATAGGTATAAACATTAAATCTGCAGGTATTATCATAGCTTTCAACTCCTCGTTGGTTACTTCTGTCAAGCCTATTAGCTCCGATAAAACCAAAAGACAAAGTTGGGTGTTCACTAAAAAATTTAAGTGAAATCTTTAGAACTGTCTTAAAGACTTCTTTTGCCTTTCCTTTATTAGCCATAGCATTAAACTTGTTCGGCGAATTTCGGTGTTTATTTAGGTAGAATTTTACAACACACGTATTTATATTTTCAAATACTTGTAGGTTAACTACGTACTTAGTGCCGTCTTCTAATTTAAATTTATAAGTATGAAGGACATCACCTAAATCGACAGAATGCTTTCCTACGTTTATAGCACTATATCCAAAGTTTTCGAACAAAAATTAAAAGAAAAAATATGGTCGGTATAAATTAAACCATTACGAAAACATCGTAGCTTGCTCTTTTTGAGTCAATTTCTGACTTTTCAAGCTTGGTTAATTTGACATTAGTTTGAGATGATTTAGCTTTCACTGTAACCGTAGTTCTTATGTCTTTTGGTTTAGTATTGTTTGCAAGTGTAATTCCCATTTCATTAGTTTTTGTTGTGTAGGCGTATTAGGCAATAACCAATTAACGTACTAACATTAATTTTGTTGTGCTGAATGACATCTACCAGTTGCGTTTGCAAATGTATCAAATTTGTACCAAAGATATATCAAATATGTACAAAATATTTACTTAGTATGTGCCAAGTATCTCTAATTAGAGACTGGGGTAAAACCGATACCGCGTCTACGTTGTTGTCTAATGGACTTTAAGATGACCAAATACAAAGGGTGCAGTAAATTAGTTTATATCTTTGCCTTTATAAAACTCAACTTCACCTGCGGGGGCAATAGAACTCATACTTAAGCTATCAGAATTTGTATTGCCTAAGCTAAGAGCTATTGAGGTAAGTAATGAGTCAGAAGGGGAGAAACACACCTCGTTAGATATTAGAATTATTGATACTGGAGTGCCTTTGGCGAGTTGTGAGAGTGATGTGGTTGATGTGATAGGGTAACTAATTACACAAGGTTAGATACAATTAGATGCTACTTTGATTTTTTCAGCGTTCTTAGGCTTAATAGCCTTAGATACGAATGAATCCCTCAGATGAACTCTAATGTCAGTTATATAGTTTGATTTTATTTTTTCTAAATCCGCCTCAGACGCATAGTAGGTTAAAGATGTATATCCAGTTGCTATTTCAGTTTTTGAAGCAATAATCTCAATAATTGAATCACCAAGTTTAATTATAATTTTATCACCTTCTATAATTGAATATGTCAGTCCTGTGAAGTTAAGATTTACTCTAATAAAAGATGAGCTATCATACCTACAAAAACTAAAACTAATAGCTGAATTAAAATCTCTATGTAAGGTGGCAGGTTTAGTTTCTATTTTTTTTATTCCAGTAAAATTATCTATTTCATTTAAGGAGTATTCGCATTGACCAAAAGTAGATATAGGTGCTAATAGTGCGAAGGCAATTGAAAGTATTATGATTTTTTTCATACACAAATATAACATTAAACGTATATGATTCTCTAATTATGCCCTATCTAGCCATCCATTGGGCTGCTTATAGTGTATCAAATAATTATTTTCACAATTAGATAAGGACCACTAAAAAGGATGGAATTAATGTACACTTGTTACCTATGTGTTACCTGAAATAAAAAAAATCTCTACAATCATTTGATAATCAAACAATTATAGGACTTTTTATTGTAGCCGTAGGGGAACCCCTCCTACATTATATTCAACTCCTTTGGGGTCTCCTGTAAGGGACCCCAAAGACTAGCTAACAGTATGTTTCTCTGTAATCCGTCACCCATTTGTTCTCTTCTTCTTGTTCGTAGTACGCTGCAGATGAATACGAATATAAGGCGAAGTCTGCAGCTAAGCTCCATTTACCTTGACATGGATTACGATTAGCCTCATCTAGTTTGCCGGGGAACCTATGCTGCATTATATTTCGGCGGATTGACTTCGATTTGCACCGAGCACCATAAACACAAAAAGCCTCCACCAAGAGGTGAAAGCTTTTTCCATTTGTAGCCCGTAGGGGAATCGAACCCCTCTTGCCGAGATGAAAACCCGGTGTCCTAGCCGATAGACGAACGGGCCAATTAAATGCTCGTATCACATCCACTATTGCTAGCTTCTGTGTAGTCCGGCTCCGAATCCTTCGGATGACATCGCTAACCGTTTTGGTGAAGAATAAATTTCACTTTCCCGTTTAGCGAGTGCAAAAGAAATATTATTATTCTAATTCGCAATAGAAAAATATAAAATCTACTCTTTTTTTCACACAATTTGGGATTCTGTGAATCTAGCCGGCTTTTTTTACGTTTAAAAGTCTTTAATCACAGCCTAAAACAGTTATAATCTTTTAAAAATTGGTTAAGTTTGCCTCTCTATAATTGTATAGCGTAACAAAAAAATAATTTATTATAAAAATGAGAGTAGCCATAAACGGTTTCGGCAGAATAGGAAGATTAGCATTTAAATGTCTTCTAGAAAAATCCAATGTAGAGGTAGTAGCTATAAATGATCTTACAGACAACAAAACACTCGCACACTTATTAAAGTATGATTCTGTGCAGGGTAAGTTTAACGGTACTGTGGACTATACAGATGATCACATCATTGTAAATGGTACTAAAATAACTGCAACAGCAGAACGAGATCCCGCTAACCTTCCTTGGAAAGAGCTAAATGTAGACGTAGTATTAGAAAGTACGGGTTTCTTCCGTAGCCCAGAGACAGCAGGCAAGCATATCACTGCAGGTGCTAAAAAAGTAATTATCTCTGCTCCAGCATCTGGAGATATCAAAACGGTAGTTTTGGGTGTAAATGATGAGACACTTGCGGGTGACGAAACGATACTATCGAATGCAAGTTGTACTACGAACTGCCTAGCTCCTATGGCTAAGGTGCTGGATGATCTAATGGGCATAGAAAGTGGTTTTATGACCACAATACATTCTTATACGAGTGATCAAAGACTATTAGACGCACCGCACTCTGACTTACGCAGAGCACGCTCAGCTGCACTTAATATTATCCCTACGAGTACTGGAGCTGCTAAGGTCGTAGGTCTTGTACTACCACACCTTGCAGGTAAACTAAACGGCAACTCACTACGTGTACCAACTCCTACAGGAAGTGCTACCGATTTTGTAGTTACGCTGAAAAGAGATACTACAGTTGAGGAAGTGAATGCTGCTTTCAAAAAAGCATCTGAAACTAACCTAAAAGGAATATTAGAATACAGTGAAGATCCATTGGTATCATCTGATATCGTAGGAAGTCCGTACTCTTGTATTTTTGATGCTGACACCACTATGGTAATGGGTAATACTGTGAAGATAATGGGCTGGTATGACAATGAAGCTGGATACAGTAATAGAGTTGCAGATCTTATCTCTAGGGTAGGTTAATCTAACTGAAAATGACAATGAGCAGTCTCTAGAAATAGAGACTGCTTTTTTTATGCCTAAATTCTTACTTTTACCACCTGTTTATCAAGATAAAATCGCTAGGTCCTGGACTTTTATACGCTGGTGCGGCTATTGGTGTATCTCATCTCGTGCAGAGTACCAGGGTTGGTGCACAGTATGGCTATATTCTTATTGTAGCTATTGTGCTAGCACATATTTTCAAGTATCCATTTTTTGCCCTCGGACCTAGGTATGCTAAAGCTACGAATGAGTCCTTAGTCACAGGTTATGGTAGAATGGGGAAGTGGGCGGTTATCTTACTCCTAGTACTTACAGTGAGTACTATGTTTACTGTGCAGTCTGCGGTCACTTTAGTCACAGCGGGACTGCTTCAGCATATGGGGGTCAGCATAGGCCTACCAATAATCGCACTTATTCTGCTGCTTATTTGCCTAGCTATAGTACAGATAGGGAAGTTTAGTATACTGGATAATCTTATGAAAGTTATTATGGTGGTGCTTTCTATTTCTACCGTGTTAGCGTTTGTACTCTCCTTTGGAGTAGATAGAGAAGTGATTCCATCAGCTAGAGCCATTTTTAATATAACTAGCGATAGTGATCTTGGCTTTTTACTGGCATTTGTGGGTTGGATGCCTGCACCGCTAGACATCGCTATATGGCATAGTATCTGGACATTAGCTAAAGGAAAGACGGAAAATAGCGGGGAGTTTGATTTTAAAGTAGGGTTTTACGGTACTGCGATACTGGGTATTTGCTTCTTGGTGCTAGGAGCTAACACTATGTATGGTAGTGGAGTTCCGCTCCAAGCATCTGCGGGTGGGTTTGCTTCTCAGTTAATAGAGTCCTTTACGAGTTGTTTGGGAGAGTGGTCGTACTGGTTTATTACCATAGCTGCATTTACCACTATGTTTAGTACCACACTCACGTGTTTTGATGCCATGCCTAGAGTGATGAATCATATAGGAGTAGAACTTAAATTTCCGGGATATCTTACGACTGTCACATTTTGGCGGGTGATGTTGTGTATAGGTACTTTAGTAGTGCTATTTTTTTTCGTCAGTAGTATGAGAGAGATGGTAACCTTCGCTACTATAATGTCTTTCCTTACGGCTCCATTGCTTGCTTTATTGAGTTACCTATTGGTTTTAAAAACTAAGAATAAGGTGCTCTGGACTGAATTAGAAAGAGTCCTGGCACTCGCAGGTATAATATTACTTTCAGTTCTTTGCTTTCTATATGTCAAGACAATTTTGTACCATTGACCGTCTAATACCAAATGAATTATAGAATGAGGTATTGAAAAATAAAATTATTTTCAGTCAGTTCGAGGCAGAAAAATTAAGCTCTTTCGACTATGGTCAGGATAAAATCGGATACGGTTTCGTGCCGGAGGTAGACAAGCTATTTTTGCAACAAAGAAATGGCTGTAAAAAACTTATTTTCATAAGACATTTTATAGTTTAATAAGCATAAAGACAACTTTACCCTATTTTAAACGTATGTCAAACCGAATAGAAACACTAAAAAAGGAAACAACCATATGAAAGGCCAAGTACTTATTTCAGAGCCGTTTTTACCAGACCCTACATTTAGTAGAAGTGTGATTCTCATTACAGAACATGAATCTCACGGAACTATAGGATACGTGCTAAATCAGAAAACAGATTTTGCTGTGAATATGATTATAGGTGGTTTAGATACAGTAAGTCAGTCTACCTACCAAGGAGGTCCAGTGGAACTAGAGAGTTTACATTATATCCATACGTACCCTGAGATTACCAATAGTGCAGAAATTTTATCCGGAGTGTACTGGAGTGGAAGTTTTGATGAAATTTCCCAGGGTATTGCGGAGGGAAGGTTTTTAGCAGAAAATTTTAAATTTTTAGTAGGATACAGCGGATGGGCTCCCGGTCAACTGGATGCGGAACTAAAAGAGAAGACTTGGCTAGTAAGCCAACTTTCATCCGAGGTTATCTTTGACAGTAGTATAGCAGATATAGATCTTTGGAAGCATGCCATTCGAAGTATAGGGGGCAAAGATGCCTTGCTTGCTAATTCACCAGAGGACCCATTCCTCAACTAAAAAAAATATCTTTGCGTGCTAAATTAAAAGATAAAATTGGATTCCGGACTTATACATACACATAGTATACTCAGATGGGCAGTATTGATTTTTGGATTATATGCCATTATAAAGTCTGCTAGAGGTGTATTGTATAAGCAGGAGTATACTCCGCAGCATAATATGGCAGCTACTCTTTTCATCGCTAGTGTGCATCTGCAGGTAGTACTGGGCGTACTACTTTATGTGGCTCGAGGTTGGGCAGCTAACCTTGACAAGATTGGAGAGATAATGGGGGATAGTGTACAGCGTTTTTGGACGGTAGAGCATGCAGTAGGTATGATACTCGGAGCGGCCATTATACAGATAGGACGTATAAAATCTAAAAAGGCTACAGATGTAGCTAAGAAGCATAAGACAGCATTGATATTCTTTACAATTGGGATGCTTCTTATACTGGCAGTGATACCCTGGCCATTTAGAGGAGCTATAGGAGCAGGGAGAAATTTATTGCCACTTTAATATTAAATAATAAGATGAAAAACGATACACTGCTAGAAGTAGCAGAGATACTAGGAAACGGATATAAGTGCTATGTAAAACTAGCTGATGAGTCCGTGCACACTGCTGATACTGTAAGTTTAGAAGATCAGAAAAGTGATGGTTATCAAGAGTTTGTGCCATTGGAAGGTGCAGTTACTTTTGGTATAATGGAGAGATATACCGCAGGAGTGGCCGATTTTGAGAAGCAAAGTGAGCTCATGGAGGCACTTACCTTTGATCAGCCATTTCTTAACTTTAAGAGAAAAGTGTACGCTATAGGTTTAGCAGATGAGTGGCTGCCGTATAGAGCAGACGCTATTGCTAAGTTACTAGCAGATAGCTAAAGCAGTGTTAACGTATTTTTACGTTCAGTACTTTTTGGCCTTCCACATAGCCTTCCAGTAAATCACCAGGAGCTACCGGCCCCACACCCGCTGGTGTACCTGTGAAAATAAGGTCACCTATCTTGAGGGTAAAGTACTGTGAGCAGTGCTCTATGATGTGTGGTATGTCATGAATCATTAAAGAAGTATTCCCATCTTGCACTACCGCTCCATTTTTCTTCAGTTGGAAGTTTAGAGTATTGATGTCATAGTCTGCCACGGATAAAAACTCTCCTAGTACGGCACTCTGATCAAAAGCTTTAGATTTTTCCCAAGGCAGCCCCTTAGATTTTAGCTCACTTTGTACATCACGAGCAGTGAAATCTATGCCTACAGTAAAGTCAGTAAAGTATTTTGGAGCAAACCGAGGTTCTATATTTTTGCCTAATCTATGGATACGCACTACCACTTCTAGCTCGTAGTGTACATCCGAAGTCCAGCTTGGGATGTAAAAAGCATCTCGCTGTCTGAAGATAGCAGAATCAGGTTTCATAAAAATTACGGGGTCCTTTTGTACTTCGTTTCCTAATTCCGCAGCGTGTGCAGCATAATTTCTTCCAATGCAGATGATTTTCATTTAAAAAAAGTTCTTTTGCAAAAGTAAACCCAAAAATTTGCAGGATTTGCGTTATGAGGAGTTTCAACATAAAAAAAACAGAATGATTTGGCAATAAGTAGTAGTATAATATGTGGCGATAAGTTATCAAAAGTCGTAAGGCTTTATTTTGAAGTTCCTGGGTTATGGGAGAGTAAATCTAGTGAGAATAGAGTAACAATATGCTAGACCCCGCTGAACTTTTATATGCGTATTCTCAAGGCTATTTTCCTATGGCAGTGCCTGAGGAGGAGGATGAGATATTTTGGTTTAAGCCAGATATGCGGGGCATTATTCCATTGGATACGTTTCATGTCTCTAAAAACTTAAAACGCTTGTATAAGCGTGGACACTTTGAGTTACGAATCAATGGAGATTTTGAAGGAACTATGCGTGGCTGTGCTGAGCGAGATGATACTTGGATAAGCGA
>Ga0136555_1001096_pt1 | contig 9992 bp, 7 predicted proteins | sample AntRauTorckE5432_FD_104927 | JGI IMG/M metagenome (GOLD analysis project Ga0136555, IMG submission 104927) | Saline lake microbial communities from Rauer Islands, Antarctica - Metagenome Torckler E5 #432 | ecosystem: Environmental > Aquatic > Non-marine Saline and Alkaline > Saline | place...
ATGCAATCATGTGTTTGTGTTTAGGCTTAATGGCGGGTATTTCAAAAGTTGACCCCAAAAAAAACAAAATTCCTTAGGGTAATGACCCAACACTCATGGATTATTGTAAACACGATTATCCTATGCTTTTAAAAGAATGACTCATTAATCTACTAAACCGATAGAAGTCTATAGTTCCAGTCAAATGCTAATGTGATTACTGGGAATGATATGACATTAGAAGCTGCTGTTACTAAATTATACTATCTGATCGGTCTTGGTAAAAGTTATTCTGCTATTGTAAAGCAGATATCAAAACCATTAAGAAGAGAGTTGTCTGTGGATACTAGTTTAACTAAAATAGAATACTTTCATGCATAAGCTCTAATTAGATTTGAATCATTAGCCTTACTAATATTAAAGTTCTTCTAGTCATTGACTTTCCATTTCTTTCAATTCGTTTAAGAGTAGATTGATCAATTCCAATCCGTTTTGCCATTTCCTTTTGGGTAATTCCAAGTTTTACTCTTTTGAGAAAAATTTTGCTTTTAAGCTGAGGAATATCCATACAACAATCAGGAACGTATTTGAGGAATTTGATAATAGGAGGTAAGAATCGTAATTGAGGTTCAGCTATACCAGCTTCCCAATGTTCAATGGATGAAACTCCAACCTCAATGAGTTGAGCAGTAGCTTTTTGAAGGAGCCTTCTTTCTAAGCGGACATTGCGTATGTGGTCTCCAATGGTAATTGGGTTGACCACATACGCCGTATTCTTGGGCTTTGTGGCCTGCATTTGGAAACTCGCAAAAACTCCACGCAACGACAAGGATTCATACTGGCCACTAGCATCATAGAGCACGGATAGTCCACAGAAAATTTGGCTCTACTTATAGTTATTCGTCTGTCTTCCAATGGTTGACGGAGCACTTCTAGTACCGTTCGCTTAAACTCTGGTAACTCGTCTAAGAATAGCACGCCATTATGAGCCAAGCTTATTTCGCCTGGTTGAGGGTGATTACCGCCACCTACTAGAGCCACGTCGCTTATGGTATGGTGCGGACTTCTAAAGGGTCGCTGAGCCATCAGTGTAGCATTGCCGCCTAGTCTACCAGCTACAGAGTGTATTTTAGTGGTTTCTAAGGCTTCGTGTAGGTTCATAGGTGGGAGGATAGTGTTTAGTCGCTTAGCCAGCATTGTTTTGCCTGCTCCAGGAGGTCCTATGAGGATGATGTTATGTCCACCTGCTGCTGCTATTTCCATAGCTCGCTTTATGTTTTCTTGACCTTTTACATCACTGAAGTCATAGATGAGTTTGTCTATACTGTTAGCAAACTCATCTCGAGGATTTACGATGGTTCGTTCAAATTCTTTGGTACCTTCTAGTAATTCCACTACATCTTTCAGATTATCCATACCATAGACTTCTAGGTCTTTTACTATGGCAGCTTCTCTAGCATTTTCTTTAGGTACTATGAGTCTTTTATAGCCATCTTTTTGTGCCTGTATAGCTATGGGTAAGGCTCCTTTTATGGGCAGTATACTGCCATCCAGACTCAGTTCACCCATAATGACAGAGTCTTCTAGAAGGTCTGCTGCTATGAGTTCACCAGCAGCCATTACTCCTATGGCTATAGTGAGATCATAACTTGAGCCTTCTTTACGGATATCTGCTGGAGCCATATTGATGACTACACCTTTACGCGGGTAGGTATATCCGCAGTTTTTCATGGCAGCATTTACACGTGGTTGGCTCTCCTTCACTGCATTATCTGGAAGTCCTATTATTTGTGTTTTTGCACCTTGACCTACATCTACCTCCACGGTGATAAGTTGAGCTGAGATTCCGTATACGGCACTTCCATAGGTTTTTACAAGCATAGAAGGCAAATATAGGAGAAGCGAGGTTGTGTTTTTTATGTTATTCCATCTCTTATTTTATTTTGTAATAATTTAAAACTATACATGTCGTTCTAATTGGTATTGAAACTCGTATGAGTCATACAGACACAAGAAACTATCGAGGTCTCTTATAGCGGCCGTAGAAGCAGATTTAAAATACAAAGATATACCATGAAAAAGGACCCTAGAGAGTTTATCTCTGGGGTCCTTTTTTATGGGTATGAAGTTAGTATGTTCTAGGATCCGCAGCTTACGCAGCCTTCATCCATATCACAGCTTGGTCCATCCAGTTGGGAAGGGACTATAGCGTCTCCATTATCACTACTACTTGCTTCTACTACTGCGGCTACCTTTGGTATCACAGCATCTACTTGTTCTGTAGCTTGCTTCTCTACAGTAAATTGAAATGCTTGAGTAGCTGCCTGAGATCTAAGGTAATACATGCCTGTTTTTAAGCCTTTTTTCCAAGCGTAAAAATGCATGGAAGTCAGTTTAGATGTACTCGGTGTATCTACGAATAGATTTAACGACTGAGACTGGCATATATATGCTCCTCTATCAGCAGACATATCTATAAGGTTTCGCTGCTTTATTTCCCATACTGTTTTGTATAGTTCTCTGATATCAGCAGGTATCTCAGGGATATGTTGGATAGAACCATTGGCGGCTATGATGTTATTCGTCATCGGATTTTTGTCTAGACTGGAGTAAATCGTTGCTCTCAATATAATGTCTAGACAGAAGAGCCTTTTGTTCGATAAAAGTTAGTGATGTCTTAAGTGTATTAGCGTGAAATAATTGAGCAATACCATTTTCTTTTAGGAGGTTATATGTCTCAGTTGGGGGCAATCCGTATTCTCTCATTCAGGTAGTTGTATAAAACTAGTTTTATCAGCTTTTATGTAAGGACTTGTTACTATTATTTAATTGAAATTCTTACAAAAGTAGTTGGTGCTATAATCAGTTAGGTAAGTAGAACCTGAAACTAGATGGTTTTAATACTATTCTAAAGCTTACTGCTTTTGTAACAAGACTTTATGTATTTCGAAAAAACCATCACTCCGCAATAGTTTTATATGATACAAGGCGTCTGGAAGATTCAAAGGTTTAAGATCGATACTTTTTGTAGTTCTCTCTAAGTCTGATTCTGAATAGACTAAGTTTCCCATATTATCAAAAAGCTCAAAGTTTGATATTTCCACTGAAGACTTCTCATTAATTAGTCTTATTTCACCATTGGTTGGGTTTGGGTACAGCTCAAACACATAGTTATTAGATATTAATGAAGTAATATTATCGGTCTTCTGACATCCAGGTTCAAGACAACCATATTCATCTAGGAATAAAACGATACCGGATTGAATTCCATTGGGAAAACTATCACTGGGGTCACTTTTATATTCCCCTGCCAGAGCTATGCCTCCATTGGTGAGCTCAGTAACACCATTTATAGATAACTTTTCTAGTCTATTATTATATGGTGTACTAATACTAATGTAATACTGTCTATACCACTTGTATTGACCACTTCCATCTAGCCTAAGTGCATATCCAATGTCACCATAAGTTGAACTACGTGATTTTCCGACAATAATAATATCTCCATTTTGAGTGGATATGATATGATTTTGAAACGAAAAGTGTGGTATGCCTTCTGAGAATTGGTATTTTAGTTTTTCTCTGAGATTCCAAGTTTTAATAATTTCTCCACTCTTTGTGAATTCGGCTAACCACAAAGTACTAGCGTCATTAATATTTGGCCACCTACTTCCACTTGGTGATTTAAAGGGGTAAAAGTAGTAGTCAAACCAAGTTGCTATATAGTTGCCGTTTTCTAATGGAGCAATAAGTAGGTTGTAACAAGTGGTGCTATCATTTTTGATGTCAAGCCTCCATATCTCGTTTCCAAAACTATCTACCTTAATTATACGTCCATCCTCAATCTCAGCATATTGAACAGATCTTGGGTCAATCATATTTGCTAGGTAGTAATTACCCTTTTCTCCTTTTAGTATTTGTCGAGTATTTAAATTGCACCCATCATATTCTGAGAAAGAGCTCCCACAGTTGAATGTTTGGGAGTAGAAATTATCATTATTACTCCTGAGGCTAAACTCTGTTTGTGAACCTGGACGATCATCACTAATGAATTGTGAGTAACCAATTGTTGAGTTCATTCCTTTTTCTAAAGCCGTTACAGAGTTTATTTTACCTCTTTGATAAAGTAAAGTACTTATCGGATCTAAATTGGTGTTGAACTGTGAGTATAACCCATAGAATGAGTCAGCGACAGTATTTACCGAACCTCCTATGAGAATGGTGTCGCCTATCTTGTTGACGGAAAAAGAGTTGTTAAAAGTTGTAATAGCAGCTCCAGGATAAGTAAACGAATCAGTGCGAATAACATTCAATTCTTTACTCAGTACATTAAACTGGATTTGATGCAATCCAACACCAAGAGGTGATTTCAGACCTACGGATACAAAAGTGTCCTCTGAGACTTCTAACACTCTATCGGCAGTCCAACCATCTACTAGTTTGTAAGAATACTCTTGGGACAAACAAGTAACCCAACTAAGCATTATGAATGATATGTAAAGTAAACGTCTCAATTACCTCGTCACTACAAAATTAGAATTGTGAGTTAGTTTATCATCGATATAAAGTTTAAATACATAAGTCCCATTCCTGTAGCTAGAAACATTAATCGGTACTATGCCATCCTTCTTAGTGATTTCTTCTTTGACTATGAGCCTACCTTTTAAATCATATATTTCGAAGTTAGCTTCTGTAAACTCGATTGCAATTTCGTAGCTTATGTTGAGAAGCTTTTGTGTAGGGTTTGGGTAGAGTATGACCTTGGTCATCGAATTAGAACTGAGTTTAATTTCTAAATCTAATTCAGTCAATTGTTCTTGTTCTACATTCTTATCCTCTTCAAATGTAGTTTTAGCACTTGTAGATTGTAAAAATGGATGATATATCGGTGGTAAATACGTAGTGGCGTTGTTCATCAATAATAACGGTAAAACATAATTCTGAATCCCATTTGTTTTTGTTCTGTAAGATAGCAATTGAACAATATCACTAGGTTCTAAGTTTGATAAATTTTTATCCATCTCAACCCAAGATTTAATCAAATTTCTAAGACTCACAAAGTCATTATGATATTCTAATTTAATTGGGCTTAAATCAATTGAAATGGGAATATTTGATAAAACTTCATCAGCACTTTCATGTGCTAACCTTGCATCATAAAGAGAAGCTAGCTTATACTTGTCATGTGGGTCGTTTGATGCTATCAAAAGAGGTTCAATGATCTCATCGAAATGATCTTCAGTATCATCATTCAAAGCTCTTCGGATAATATCGTTTAATGCATATTCGTATTTTTTAGTTATTGCATATGTTTCCGCAAATAGTCTGTCACGAGAGGAGTAGAGATTGCCTACAGAGTCTATTTGATCAATGTAAATTTGTGGAAAGTTATCGGTTCTATTTGATAGACTGCTAACCACTGCACTGCTTCTTCCACTATGTGGATTAGCGAACATAATGTCTCGAATGTCTTCATGTGTAAATGGACTAAGACTTTGTCCTATTTCGGTTAGTACGTGAATAGATAAAAATGGACTGTATGAGTGAAGTTCATCTAATAGCTGAGGTAAAGAATTTGCGTTAACTGTTGAAATTTTATTAAGTACATCATCAGTGTTTCCTCCATCTGACAGCTCAATAATGGAATCACGTTTCAGTATCATAATCAACTGGTCGTTGTTGATTTCTGCTTTTTCGTGTGCCCCAATAGCGATACCCTTATTCGTATTGTCAGGACAAGATCTGTTGGCAAGGACTGTCCTAGCATCCTCATTGTCCAATGGGTTTGGCCTCACACCAGGAACTACTCTCTCAGAAGGTGGTGCAGTATGATGAAAGTATTTAAATGCTATGGTATTAGAGTGCTCAATATTAGCCATACTATTAACAGTAAAATAATCACCAAAAAGGTTACTTGCTGGATTTTTGTCTGCTCCTTGATCTGGAATTCCATCAAAATTTGGCGGCCATTGATTGATTAGATCTTTCATAACTAACATGTCAATTTCATTATCAGATATGCTAGCAAATTCATTGCAATTGTATTGAAATCCTTTGTCAGGATGGGTTAAGACTCTATCATCTCGATTATATCCAATTGCCTCAGTACCGAGAAGAAAATCATCAAAGTAATTTTTATATATTTCATTTTCACTATCCCAGTTGTTAGTAACTACAAACCCTGCCGCTGCATTACGTACTGGGTCTTGAGACCAGTCAGAGAAGAGATGGTTTCCGCCTATTTGGAAGTCATTACAATTATCTACGTAGATTCCATAAGCATCGATTTCCCTAAATCCACCCACAGGTGTGTTGTACCCATTAATTGTTAAGGTGCATCTTTTAATTATTGCACTTTCTACTCCGCTATGTAAAACGCCGCCTAAGCAGTCAAAATTAGCATCAACAATACTTGATGGTCTTCCAATGGTCTTGTTATTCCAGTTTGCCAGGTTATCTACCGATTGGATTGCATACCTAATGTTTGTAAACTCATTTTTGGCTCCAACAGCAGAAGTGCCATACGGCATAGAAAATGATGAAACTCTATTAATACGATAACTTGCATCCATTGAGTAAATTCCATCCCTAAGAAACTGCCTATCGTTAATAGAATTAGTCCAACGATTATCTGTAAAAGTACAGCCTTGAATATCTAACCATACAACTCCCCACATAGTTATGTGTGGCCATATATCTGTTTCGGCTTTTTTATACTCATCAGAGGTGCTAAATGCACTATTCTTAATGCTGCTCTTATTGTTTAAATATTGAATTCCTGCTGATGTTGTTGTGTATGCGTGTGCATACCCAGTAAAAGAGATATCCCGCCAATTATTAACGAAGATAGCACCATCTGCTATTAATATTCCTCCACTCTTGTTATGGTCCTCATTACCACTTGCATCCAACCCACAAAGAGTAACTGCTGTTTTAGCATGTTCTAATGTGCCGTTATTTTTAATTTCTACATATCCCTGGTTAGAAAATGGTAATTGTGAAATTGTTTTATCTCCTTCTACAAAGATTCCAGCCCATAGGTCATTACATCTGGTTGAAATAAAACCTCCGTCAATAATAAATTTAGCTCCCTTTTCTACTGTTATTTTAGAGGAAGACGGAAGAAGAAGCTCAGAGTTTAATGTGAGCGTATTCCCGGATTTCACAACGATATTTTGATTTATAATTTTAACAACAGTATTATTCCATGTGGTATTTGAGGTAATTTCTAAGTTTACTGGTGGAACATCAGCAAGATCAACTTCCCACAAGCCTCTTCCAAATGTGGAAGCGAAAAGTTTTCTATTACAATAATCAATTTTGAGATCTGTAATAACTGCAGAAGGCAAACTTTTGTTATAACATTGCCAAGGAGAAGATTCTACCTTTGGATTTGGGTTAAAAAAAACACCTATGTCTGACCCGATATACATCCCACCTGTGAAGTGATCAAGAACCACAGAATTTACTGGAAAAATCATGTCTTGTGAAGAGTTTATAGTCAGCCCTTCATCAATTACAACCCAACTTGTTAGACCATTAGAATAGTCTTCACCTCCATTATCACTGAATAAAACTCGTTTATTATCTGATCTGATATATGAACCAGTCACGACCCAAACATGATTCTCGTTATTGGGGTCAACTACAATATCAGTAATCCCACTCCACCTATAATCGCTTTTTTGTAACAAGCTTTGATTGGTCCAAGTTGGATTTGCATCTTGAGCATTTTCAGTTTTATATAAAACTAGTGGTTGTGTTCCACCAAGAGGGTCACTGTAACCGTAGTAAAGAACATTAGCATTAGAAGGAGCAGAACCAATGACGAATACATTTTGCCACTCGTTAGTTGAATTAATTATTTCAGCCGCATTACAATTAGAATTAGGAAGAGCAATGTCTCTATCAATTCTAAATAAATTATTGGTTCTATTTGCTATTGGAATATTACTACCTGCTACATGTCTTGAAATATAGAAATTACCGACAGCATCTACGTCCATATCACGTTCCCAAGGCCCCAAGTCTGTGCATGAAATCTGCCTAACTACATCTAAGTTTTGATTAAAAAACCACTGTGTATTACTGTTTTGCTGAGCATAAAACAAATCGTTATCTCCAAACTTATTACAAATTACTCTAACTCCGTCTCCGCCTGTACGTGCTATCCAAGATTCATCACGCTTACCTAAGGTGCCATTGTCCAATGATCCATACAGAATGTTATCACCATTCGTAGTAATATCAAAACCATAGATCTCCGTTATGTTCAATCCTTTTGAAGAATGAGTCCAAGTTTGAGGATTTGCAGTGGAAGCAGTTCTGACATTTGATGAAAATGAAAGCCCTCCATCATTTGCGGAAAACAATACATCTTCATTTGCATTCTCTACTACAAATAATTTTCTATTATCAGCATGCACAGCACCGCCAAAACCAGGTTGATTCCCGTCTATTCTATTGGTCTGAACACTTAAAGGATTTGAAATATCAATACGATCCATCCTTATTCCGGCTAGATAAAGGATATTTGCATCTACTTTTGAGCAAACCAAATCGTTGTACCAATATCCATTGGTCAAACCTGTAAGAATATTAAAGGTGTGGTAGATGCCAGTAGAATTGTCATAATAGCCTAGGTAACTATCTTTGTTTTCTCTGTTCGTCCCACCGTTTGTTGAAAATGAGACATAGAATCTATTCGTACTTATGTCTGAAGATGCTATGTCTATTCTGTCGCTTGAAACTGGGATATTAAAATCACTATTTAAATTAACTTCAGTCCAAGTGTCTCCAGTGTTTGTGGACTTGAATAATTTAGCGTTGGCTCCATCTGTTCCGTCTGTAGACAACATTATAACGGAGTTGTTTGCAGGTAAGAACTCTAGGTCGCGAAGACGATTAGAAGAGATGTTTGAGGGCAGTGTTATTTGTGTGAATGTAATGCCAGCATTTGAAGACTTATGTAGTTTATGACCGTCAAAAGCAAAAAGAATATTGGTGTCTGTAGGGTGATAAAAAATTCCAACAGTTTGCAAAAACTCCTGTGGACTATTAAGGTCCCAAGTCAATCCTGTTTTGTCCCAAGTCAATCCACCATCATATGACTTTAGAACTCCTAGGCCATACCCAACATTTAAATTCTTACCATTGAATTTTCCTGTCGCAATAAAGATAGTATTATCGTCAAGTGGGTTTACGGCAATACCATGTATTCCGAATGAAGGTATTTTAGTATTATCAGTCAAACAAACCCAGTCGTAAATTTGATCAGTAGTATTCCAAGAACCCTTCCAAAGTCCTCCACCTTTAGACCCAGCAAGAACATAACTAAGGTCATCTTTAACATAAACAGAAATGAGCCTGCCATTCCTATTGTTGAAGTCTTCAGTGTGCCCAGAAAAGCTCCACTCATTTGGATGAGTTGCAGACCCATCACATATTAGTTCTCTGTCCTCAAACATACTGAGTAAGGCAGTATTTAAAGCAAGAAGATCAGAATTTATATCGCTTGAACCAATACGATTGCCCCAAAATGAGTTCCATCTTGAATATTCTTTATAAGTAGCAGTGGTATTAGTGTCTTGTCCTTCTGAAATTAGCACGGAGTCGATATATAATGATAATTCATTGAATGTTTGACCGTTAATAACTGTATCAATAGGTGCTTGAGAAAAAGAAAGTGTTGTTGTCAGTGTCGAGATTAAAAATAGAAGTGTTTTTTTTATAATATTTATTATTAATCCACCAAATTAGATAACAAGGGTATTGATAGGTGTTGTGTCAAAAATAGGTAAATAAATTAATAAAACCTATACTTATAGTTTAATCAGGATATAATAACAGTCCTTAAAAGATTTACTCGATTACTCAATTGAATGGTCTATTTCAATGTGTATAATTCTTGATTTCCACTCAATTATAGTTCTTACTTCCTTGGTAAGAACTGTAATTGAGATATATTTCCATCCCAATGTTCAATGGAAGAAAATACAACTCCATGGAGCTTG